>Ga0209272_10000773_pt1 | contig 23079 bp, 17 predicted proteins | sample tdDd002_FD_187125 | JGI IMG/M metagenome (GOLD analysis project Ga0209272, IMG submission 187125) | Marine sediment microbial communities from the Atlantic coast under amendment with organic carbon and nitrate - tdDd00.2 (SPAdes)... | ecosystem: Environmental > Aquatic > Marine > Coastal >... | reverse complement strand
ACTAAAAAAGCATAGGATTAACAATGCTGGATTCTAAATTACTTCGTACAGAGCTGGATGAAACAGCTGCAAAACTAGCACGTCGTGGCTTTAAGCTAGACGTAGAGACAATCCGTACACTTGAAGAGCAACGTAAGTCGATTCAAGTCGAAGTTGAAAATTTACAATCCACTCGTAACTCCATCTCTAAGCAGATCGGCCAAAAAATGGCGGCTGGTGACAAAGAAGGCGCTGAAGAGATCAAGAAACAAATCGGTACTCTAGGTAGCGATCTTGATGCTAAAAAAGTTGAACTTGATGCAGTAATGGCACAACTTGAAGAGATCACGCTATCTGTTCCAAACCTGCCAGCTGATGATGTGCCAGACGGTAAAGACGAAGATGACAACGTAGAGATTTCTCGTTGGGGTGAGCCAAAAACTTACGACTTCGAACTTAAAGATCACGTTGACCTAGGTGAAATGGGGGGCGGCCTTGATTTTGCGAGCGCAACTAAGATCACTGGCGCACGTTTCATCGTTATGAAAGGTCAATTTGCTCGTCTACACCGTGCGATTGCTCAGTTCATGCTAGACCTTCACACTGAAGAGCACGGTTACTCTGAAATGTACGTACCGTACCTAGTGAACTCAGACAGCCTATTCGGTACTGGCCAGCTACCAAAATTTGGTAAAGACCTGTTCCATACTGAACCATTAGAAGAGAAAGTGAACGACGAAGAGCCGCGTAAACTGTCTCTAATCCCAACGGCAGAAGTACCGGTAACGAACATGGTTCGTGATACGATTTCTGACGAAGCGGATCTACCACTTAAGATGACAGCACACACACCGTGTTTCCGTTCTGAAGCGGGCTCTTACGGTCGCGATACTCGTGGTCTAATCCGTATGCACCAGTTCGACAAAGTTGAGCTAGTTCAGATCACTCGCCCAGAAGACTCAATGGATGCGCTAGAAGAGCTAACTGGCCACGCTGAGAAAGTTCTACAGCTATTAGAACTACCTTACCGTAAAGTTGTTCTGTGTACTGGTGACATGGGCTTCGGTGCTCGTAAGACTTACGACCTAGAAGTATGGGTTCCAGCACAAGAGACTTACCGTGAAATCTCATCTTGTTCAAACATGTGGGACTTCCAAGCACGTCGTATGCAAGCTCGTTTCCGTCGTAAAGGCGAGAAGAAGCCAGAGCTAGTACACACGCTAAACGGTTCTGGTCTAGCCGTTGGCCGTACTATGGTTGCAATCCTAGAGAACAACCAAGAAGCTGATGGCCGTATCGCAATCCCAGCAGTACTTCAGAAGTACATGGCTGGCGCAACGCACATCGGTTAATCGAAAGATTCGCTTGGTCGAAACATCAAATAGAGAAAAGGCGACTCACTGAGTCGCCTTTTTATTACTTAGCGAGTACTAAAAAGCCGACATTATGTCGGCTTGGCTTACTTAACGACCTTGTTAAATCGAGTGTCGCTTAGATGCTCATCTCACCACGCAGAACTTGCTGCATTTTCACTTTTACTTGTTCGTAGCTTAAGCCTTGGCTTAGTAAGAAGTGAAGTTTTGCTAGTGCCGCTTCAGGGGTCATATCGTAGCCGCTAATTACGCCCGCTTCTGCAAGGGCACAACCTGTCGCGTAACCGCCCATATTCACTTTACCTGCTAAACATTGGGTAAGGTTTACCACAAGCACGCCGCGCTCTGAGGCATCTTTCAAATGACCGAGAAGTTCAGGATTTTGTGGTGCGTTACCTACGCCAAACGTTAGTAGAATCATTGCATTAACTGGCTGCAGTAATGTATTGCGAATCACTTCATGCGAGATGCCTGGGTACATAGTAATGACGCCAATTGGCTGCGGTGTAATATCGTGAACTTTAAACTCACCTTCAGGCAGTTTACCTACTTCAATATCACTACTGATTTGAATATTGATACCGGCTTCAAGCAGAGGTGGTAAGTTTGGAGAGGTGAAGGCATTAAAGCCATCTGCATGAGACTTTGTACTGCGGTTACCGCGCATCAACTTATTGTTGAAGAACAGCGTCACTTCATTGATCGGATAGTTAGCCGCAATGTGCAGTGCATTGAGTAAGTTTGCTTGTCCGTCAGAACGAAGCTCGGCCAGAGGGATCTGCGAGCCAGTTACAATTACAGGTTTACCCAGATTTTCGAGCATAAATGACAACGCAGATGCAGTATATGCCATGGTGTCCGTACCATGCAGGATAACGAAACCGTCGTACTTGTCATAGTTATCACGAATGTCGTCGGCGATCTGTTGCCAATCTGCCGGCGTCATATCAGAAGAGTCGATCAGAGGATCGTATTCGTGAATGGTAAATTCTGGCATTTCTGGGCGGTGAAACTCTGGCATGCTTGCGAGTTGCTTTTCCATAAAACCAGCGACTGGGACATAACCGTGGTCATGGGATTTTTGCATTCCAATGGTGCCGCCAGTGTAGGCGATATAAATATGTTTTCTAGCCATTGCTTTGAAACCAGTTAATCGTAGGGGGAACAGAGCGTGGGATTATATATTAATCTTAGCCAATAAAAAGGGGCATCCCGCACAGGAATACCCCTAAATTAGCAGCGTTTGAAACGTTGTATTGTAACTTTACGCTTTGCTAGTGATTAATTGCGTAACTATTGAACTTGGCAGTTTAAACAAAATGCATATTGGCCTTTAGGATCGTTAAAGCTTTGCAGCATATTGGCATCTTGGATTACTTGAGCCGCCATAGGCTGCAGTGCTTGTGGCAATAGTGCCGTTGCATCGATGCCTAAGTTCACTTTGACTTGGTTCATAAAGTCTTGGATAAACTGCTGTGCTGGCGATAGTGGTTCTTCGACCCAGTAGACGTTGTATTGCTCAACCTTCGCAAGTTCTGCTGCCAGTTTTACCGCGTCATCAAAATCGCCAATCTTATCAATCAGGCCAAATTCTAAGGCGTCTTGGCCAGTCCAAACTCGGCCTTGCGCTACATCGTCGACATTTTCTAGTGGGATGTCACGCGATTGGCTAACCAGACCGATAAAGCGGTTATAGCCGTGTTCAATACCCATCTGGAACGCTTGAGATGCGCCATCTGACAATCCAGTCGTCACACCCACATCCGAAAACGGAGAAGTGCCCACACCATCGGTATAGATACCTAGGTTGTTTAAACCTTTTTCAAATGTGGTAATCACACTGAAAATACCGATTGAACCGGTAAGGGTTGTTGGCTGAGCAACAATGCGGTCAGCACTCATCGAAATCCAGTAACCACCAGACGCCGCTAGGCTAGACATTGAAGCCACAACTGGCTTGTCCGCTTCTTTAAGCGCTTCAATTTCATTGCGAATCACTTCTGAAGCAAACGCGCTACCACCAGGGCTATCGACGCGAAGTACAACCGCTTTGACTTTATCGTCATTGCGAGCTTGGCGCAGTAGGGCTGCGGTTGTATCACCACCGACCGTGCCACGAGGTTGAGCGCCGTCCATAATTGCACCGCTAGCAACAACGATAGCAATATCGTCTTGAGCTAAGTCGAACTTAGGCGTCACGGTGGCTTGGTACTCGTAGAAACCGATATGGTTATAGCTGTCTTCGCCATTGCTACCGAACACTTCGATAAGATCTTTACGAACTTGCTGGCGCGTTGCCAGTTGGTCAACAAGACCCTCATTCAATGAAAGAGCGGCTAAGTCGCCATTATTTTTCTTAAGTAGCTCAAGGAAGGTATCCATATCAGGTGTGAGCAGCTTAGCTTCTAGCTGGCGGTTTGATGCGACATCATCAATGTATGCGCCCCAAAGTTGCCCTAACCAGCGAGAAGCGGATTCTTTGGCAGGCTCCGACATACCGTCGCGAATAAATGGTTCAATCGCCGATTTGTAGGTACCGACACGGAAAACATGCGTATTGACATCAAGCTTCTCAAGTAGGGTTTTGTAGTAAAGCGAATAAGCACTGTAGCCCTTCAACATTACCGCGCCGTCGGGTGCCAAGTAAATTTTATCAGCGTAGCTAGCCAGATAGTATTGGCTCTGATTGTACATGTCCCCAACAGCGTAGATAGGTTTGCCAGACGCTTTAAATTCATTAAGTGCTTTGGCTATGTATCTCAGCTTAGTCAGGTTTGTTTCTGGCATATCACGTAGCGCCAACACTAAACCACTGACATTTTGGTCATCTTTCGCGTGGCGAATGGTGTCGACGATATCGAATAGCACATTTTCTTTCGGTAAATCTCGACCAAAGAATGAACCCGTTAATGAATCCATTGGATTAACGTATGTTGATTGCTCAACAATGGGTCCAGAGATATTAACGATTAATGCCGACTCTTTAGGTGCTACGGGGGTAGGAGTATCTGCCGTTGTATAGAGAAAGTAGATAGCGGCTATACTTGCTAGAAAGATTAGGTTGACGAGAGCAAGACGAATAAAGGTGATGAGTTTCCAGATCCCCTTAAACAACATGCCGACAAATTTAAATACTGTTTTCATTTTATCTCCGCTGCGACGTGCGCAGTTCAAGGCTTATTCGCTGTAAGACCTTATAAACTTGAATAAGTTACATCCTACTTAAACTAGTATACCCAAACAACCGCAAGATTGATCGGTGTTACAAAAATGTAAACAGTTGTTTGATTTTTGAGTTAAGAGTACTTACTCTGGTCAGACCACAATAATAAAGAGTAAAGTGATGTCTACCATGTACCCAAACCTACTTAAGCCATTGGATCTCGGGTTTACCCAGCTAAGAAACCGAGTACTCATGGGCTCAATGCATACTGGCCTTGAAGAACACAAAGAAGGTCTTGGCAAACTTGCGGCGTTCTATGAAGAACGAGCAAAAGGCGGTGTAGGCCTGATTGTAACAGGTGGCTTCTCTCCGAATTTGCGTGGCCGACTGCACCCTTTCAGTGCTGAATTTAGTAAGACCAAACATGCCAAAGCGCATAAAGTCGTGACAGAAGCCGTCCACAGACAAGGCGGTAAGATTGCGCTGCAGCTTTTACACGCGGGTCGCTATGCGATGCACCCTTTCTCTCAGAGCGCATCATCGATCAAGGCGCCAATCGCTAAATTTGCGCCAAGTGAGATGAGCAACCGCCAAATCAATAATACCATTGGTGCTTTTGCCAATAGTGCTGCATTAGCAAAGGAAGCAGGCTACGATGGCGTAGAAGTCATGGGCTCTGAAGGCTACCTGCTGAACCAGTTTATCTGTAAACGTACCAACATGCGTTATGATGAATGGGGCGGCAGTTATGAAAATCGCATTCGATTCCCGCTTGAAGTAGTGAAAGCAATCCGCAAAGCAGCGGGTGAAGAGTTCATCATTATCTTCCGCTTATCTATGCTTGACCTTGTTGAAGAAGGCAGCACGTTTGACGAAGTGATTATGCTGGCTAAAGAGCTAGAAAAAGCGGGCGTGACCATTATTAATACCGGTATTGGCTGGCATGAGGCACGTATCCCGACGATTGCCACGCAAGTACCTCGTAGCGCATTTACATGGGTGACGGAAAAAGTGCGTCCTCATGTGTCAGTGCCAATTATCACCTGTAACCGAATCAATACTCCGGAAGAAGCTGAAAAGATTCTAGCGAGCGGTCAAGCCGATATGGTTTCCATGGCGCGTCCTTTCCTTGCCGATCCGCATTTCGTAATTAAAGCTGAACAAAACCAGTCGCAAATGATCAATACCTGTATCGGCTGTAACCAAGCGTGTTTGGACAATGTGTTTAAAGGCAAACGCGCAGGGTGTCTGGTTAACCCATTAGCTTGTCGTGAAACGGAATTGGTCATTAAAGCTGCCGAGACCAAAAAGAATATTGCAGTTGTGGGTGCTGGGCCGGCAGGCCTTTCCTGCGCAACAACACTCGCTGAGCGCGGACATAATGTGGATCTGTTTGAACGTAACGATCGTATCGGTGGTCAGTTCCGTCTAGCGATGCAGATCCCGGGTAAAGAAGAGTTCCGCGAGACGATTCGTTACTTCGCTAACCGTATTGATGAAACGGGCGTTAAGCTTCACCTAGACACTGAAGCAAATTACGACCTGCTGGCGGAATATGATGAAGTAGTAATGGCTTCTGGTGTTGAGCCGCGCAAGGTAAATATCGAAGGTATAGACACACCAGAAAAAGTGGTCGATTACCAAACTTTGATTAAAGAGAAGACCTTTACGGGCAATAAGGTTGCGATAGTGGGTGCTGGTGGCATCGGTGTTGATGTGGCGACCATGCTGACAGAGCCGAATGGCCATAGCTTAGATGATTGGCTACACGAGTGGGGTATCGACAAAGAGATTGCCCATCCAGGTGGTCTATTCCCTTACCCAGATTCAATGAGTGAAAAAACCGTTTGGGTACTACAGCGCCGCAAAGGCCGCGTAGGTAAAGGTCCTGGTAAGACAACGGGTTGGATTCATAAACGCACACTGGAGAAGCGTGGGGTGAATCTGTTAGGTGGCGTTAGCTACGATAAGATTGATGAGCAAGGGCTTCATATTAGTGTTGATGAAAAAGCGCAGCTACTGGAAGCAGATACGGTAGTGATCTGTGCGGGTCAAGAATCTGTGCGTCCATTTGAAAACCAATGGCACCTGCTTGGAGACAAACTGCATATTATTGGTGGCGCTGATTATGCCGGCGAGTTGGATGCGGTGAGGGCAATCAAACAGGGCGTCGAACTTGCTGCGAAATTGTAAAACAAAAAAAGGCTTCCAAATCGGAAGCCTTTTTTAATGCAAGAATAGATTAAAGAATCACGGTCTTATTGCCGTAAACAAACACGTGGTCATTGAGGACCTTGTTTAGGGCCTTACTTAACACATTCTTCTCAACATCTCGGCCTGCTTGTGCCATATCCTGCGCGTTGAAGTTATGATCTACTGGAATGACGTCTTGCTTGATGATTGGCCCTTCATCAAGGTCGTTGGTAACAAAGTGTGCGGTTGCACCGATGATCTTCACACCACGCTCATACGCTTGTTGGTAAGGTTTCGCGCCAATAAATGCTGGTAGGAAACTGTGGTGGATGTTGATGATCTTATGGTTGTACTTTTCGACGAACGATGGCGTTAGTACGCGCATGTATTTAGCCAGTACTAAGTAATCCGCTTGATATTGGTCGATCACTTTGAGCATCTCTTTCTCATGCTCTTCGCGATTCAACCCTTCATGAGAAACATGGTGATAAGGAATATCGAATCTTTCCGTTAGGCTTTGTAGCGTGTCGTAGTTACCGACAACCGCCGCAATTTCAACATCTAAGCTACCGTCATAGTTCTTCATCAGAATGTCACCTAGACAATGTGCTTCTTTGGTGACTAATACCACAATGCGCTTACGGTTAGATCCGATCAGCTTACGTTTAGCCCCTTGAGGCAGCGCCTGATCAAGATCAGCAAGCAAGGTTTCATCGTTAAAGTAGCCTTCAAGCTCGGTGCGCATGAAAAAATGGCCACTAGTGTTATCGACGAACTCGTTGTTGTGGATGATATTTAGTTGGTGCTTGTAACAGATATTCGTGATCTTTGAAATAAGACCTGGGGCGTCAGTACAATGTGTTAGCAGTGTTTTCTTTTCCATTAGGTTCAAACTTCCGTGCTTTATTTTTTTTGTTTTGTGAAATTTTTACAGGCGTTCGAACGGTGAACTAACCCGCAATAATAAAGCTACAATTAAACTAATATCGAATTGGTTTCAACAATTAATCTGAGTTAACCGTTTGGCTCGAATTATTTGTTCGATATTTCTTTTCTTTTGCGTGTCTTTAGGTGGTATTTATGGATAAAGAACTCTTAGCTCGTAAATTGTACTCTGAACGTGTGAGTGCATTGTCTGGTGGTAAAGAGCTTGATGAAGAAATGTTAGATACAATGTGGGAGAACCGCGCGTCTCCTAGCGAAGCAGCGAAAGCGCTAAATTCAGATGAGGCAGAGGGCTTTAATGGGCCTGCTTGGTTGAACCGCTACCTCACCAAGCGTTAGTTAAATTTCTATTCGGCGCGAAATCTCATTCGCGCCTTTTTATGAAAACTGCCATAATCACTCTTCTTTTCGTCAACCCTTTGCTAGTTAATGATTTCAAAAACCTTCTCTTCTGAAGGAGCCTTAGGTAAAGCTATCCCTGGGTTCCAACCTCGTCAGGCGCAGCTCGATATGGCAGAAGCCGTCAGCCAAGCCATTAAAGCGCAAAGTCAAGTTGTGGTAGAGGCAGGAACGGGAACGGGTAAAACCTTCGCTTACCTTGTACCTGCGTTACTCAGTGGTAAGAAAACCATTATCAGCACTGGGTCGAAAAACCTCCAAGAACAGCTTTTCCACCGTGACTTGCCATTAATGACGAATGCACTTGGCTTTTATGGGCAAGTGGCACTATTAAAGGGGCGAGCGAACTATTTATGTCTTGACCGGCTTAGTCGCCAAATGGTTGAAAGTCACAGTCAAACAGCTGACCCGACTCTACTCACCCAATTGGTCAAAGTAAGAAGTTGGGCATCCGAAACTAAGAGTGGCGATTTGGGTGATTGTGATGCGATTGCCGAAGATAGTCCGGTTATTCCAACCATCACTTCGACCAACGATAACTGTTTAGGCAAAGAGTGCCCAAGTTATCAAGATTGCTTTGTGTTGAAAGCGCGTAAGAAAGCGTTAGATGCCGACGTGGTTGTGGTCAATCATCACCTGTTTTTAGCCGACTTAGCGATTAAAGAAACAGGATTCGGTGAGCTGATTCCCGAAGCAGAAGTGTTTATCTTCGATGAGGCCCATCAGTTACCTGATATCGCTAGCCACTATTTTGGTCAGTCGCTCTCTAGTCGACAGATTCAAGAGTTGAGTAAAGACATAGAAATAGCGTATCGCACAGAAGCAAAAGATATGCGCCAACTGCAAAAAGCGGGCGAAAAGCTCTACCAGACAGCGATGGACTTGCGCATCGTGCTCGGTGAGCCCGGTTTTCGCGGCAACTGGCGTGAAGCGATTACCTCTCCTTCAATTGGCCGTGAGCTTCGTCGACTTGAAGATACGCTGGATTTTGTTATTGAGGTTTTAAAACTCGCGCTAGGACGAAGCCAATTGCTAGACAGTGCATTTGAACGAGCCAACACCATTAAGGCGCGTTTAGAGCGAGTGTGCGATGTCTCTATCACCGGGTATTCCTATTGGTACGACACCACGCCTCGTCACTTTAGCCTGCACATTACTCCGTTATCGGTTGCCGATAAGTTTCATGAGCAGATCGAGCTTAAGCAAGGGGCTTGGATTTTTACTTCGGCGACTCTTGCAGTAAATGATGACTTTGGCCATTTTACTTCGCGCTTAGGCTTGAAGCCGCAAGCGCAAATGTCTTTACCTAGTCCGTTTGATTATCAGACTCAGGCGAGACTCTGTGTACCTCGATACTTACCAGAGCCAAATAGCCCCGGGATGGCAGATAAGCTGGTTAACATGCTGACTCCAGTGATTGAACTGAACCAAGGGCGGTGCTTCTTTTTATGTACCTCGCATAGCATGATGAAAGAACTCGGCGAGCGCTTTCGTGAAAGGCTGTCAGTACCCGTTTTGCTTCAAGGTGAAACCAGTAAACAGAAAACCCTTGCTGAGTTTATGGAGCTGGGTAATGCCTTATTAGTTGCGACAGGTGCATTCTGGGAAGGGATTGACGTTAGAGGTGACGCGCTGAGCTGTGTTATCATCGATAAATTGCCTTTTACTGCTCCAGACGACCCGTTACTCAAGGCTCGCATCGAAGATTGCCAACTAAAAGGAGGCGATCCTTTTGCTCAGGTGCAAATTCCTGATGCGGTGATTACCTTAAAGCAGGGCGTAGGGCGATTGATTCGAGATAAGAACGACAAGGGCGCTTTGATTATCTGTGATAATCGATTAGTGACCCGCGAGTATGGCGGCGTCTTTTTATCGAGCTTACCGCCAATACCACGTACCCGAGATCTTGGGGTGGTACGAGACTTTCTTGAACAAGTAAATATTTAAACAAAACGATAATTTGAGATATCAATGAGTACTAAGATTCTTGCTCTCGATACAGCAACCGAAAACTGTTCTGTTGCTCTATTAGTGGATGAAAAAGTTTATGTTCGCAGTGAAGTAGCACCGCGTGACCACACGAAAAAAGTACTGCCGATGGTGGATGAAGTACTAAAAGAAGCGGGTTTAACGCTGGCTGATCTGGATGCTTTGGCTTTTGGCCGAGGACCGGGTAGCTTTACTGGTGTTCGCATTGGCATTGGTATTGCACAAGGTTTAGCATTTGGTGCAGATCTACCTATGATTGGTATTTCTACACTGGAAGCGATGGCACAAGGTGTTTACCGCCAGCATGGCGAAAGCCAAGTGGCGTGTGCGATTGATGCGCGAATGAGCGAAGTCTACTGGGGGCGCTTTAGCCGTCAAGAAGATGGCACTTGGGCACAAACCGATGCAGAGTGTGTGACACCTCCGCAAACCGCGGCAGACAACAGCCAAGCTGATGAGTCAACATGGTTTACTGCAGGTACTGGTTGGGACGCGTACAGCGAGCAGCTTGAAGGTATCAAGTTTGCGACTGAAAAGAGCAAAGTACTGTTCCCTGACGCGGAAGATATTGTTCAATTGGCAAAGTTCGAGCTAGCGAAAGGCAATACGGTTGATGCTGAAGAAGCGAGCCCAGTTTATCTACGCGATACCGTTGCTTGGAAAAAGCTACCGGGTAGAGAATAACTTAGATCTTTAGATCGGAATATGAACGGATAGTATGGTTTCAATTAATGGATTACCCCCTTCGTTACCCGGCCCAAATCGAACTAATAAGGCCGGTAAGAAGAATGAGGTTAAAAAATCTGAAGCTAAAACCTCGGTTGGGCAACCAACCAAGGTGGCGAACGCTGTTGCCCATTCTATCCGTCATGTCAATGAATCAGATATTCATAAAGCGCAAGTCCAGTACGACTTACCTGAAGGGCGTGGGCGCCAAGCAATGCAAGAGTATATGAACGTGATGACTCAAGCGAAGCGAGATGAACTATCACAAATGATCGGTGTCGATATCTATATCTAGCCCTAAGGTATTCAAAGTCTTATGATCCCACGTATCTCTCGATGGTTACTTCTCATCATTAGCGTTGTTTTTCTTTCAGCGTGTAGTTCTCTTCCTGATAATCTGCAGTCCGACAATCCTAATATCATTACTGATTATCAACTTTGGCAATCCAATAGTGATGGGCAAAATGAATTGAGGCTTGGTGGCTTAATTGCCGATGTTAAGAATCTAAAAGATAAAACCCGTATTGAAGTGGTGAATCTACCGATTAGTGCTTCGGGTAAACCTGATATCAGTGAAGAGCCTCAAGGCCGATTTGTCGCTTATATCAATGGTTTTGCCGACCCTGTGACTTTATCGCAAGGCCGCCTTATCTCATTAATCGGTGATAGCAATGGTCGTGAAGAGGGCAAAGTCGGTGAGTTCCAGTACGACTTTCCAGTGATGAACGCCAGAGCCTACCACCTTTGGCGGGTCGAAGAGCGCGTGATTATTCATGACTTCGATAGCTATTTATATCCTTGTCGTGGGCTTTATTGTCGTGACGCACGCTATGGCACTCGCCAAGGAAAAGTAATCCAAGAAGTGAAGTGATGCGAAAGGAAACTCGCCGTGATATTGCCAATGGACATATCGCGGCCATCGAATATGGACAGGCTGAAACGGCCGAACTCACGGTCGTTTTTATACATGGTTGGTTAGATAACGCAGCCAGTTTCGAAACGGTAATGGACGCACTACATAGCCAAGAAAAAGGCCTCCACCTCTGCGCAATCGATTTACCAGGTCATGGCCTTTCTAGTGCCAAAAATGGCAACAATTTTTACCCTTTTCACGACTATATAGACGATCTTTACCAGTTTTTGGTTAACTTATCACCAAACAGACTGGTGTTAGTGGGTCATTCTCTTGGTGCTTTGATTGCAAGTTGTTATAGTGCCGCCTTTCCTGAACAAGTCAGCGGATTGGTTCAGATAGAAGGGTATGGTCCTTTGGCAGAAGAACCTCAAAATACCGTCTCTCGTCTTAGAGAGGGGGTGATGAGTCGCCAGAGAATCCGAAGAAAGCCGGCTCGTGCAATGCAATCTGTGCGAGAAGCAATAGATAGGCGTGCAAAAGTGAATCAGATAGATGCTTCACTGATAGCTCCTATCGTAGAGCGTGGCCTCGTTCAGACCGATTCAGGGTGTGAATGGAGACACGACGTTAACTTGCAAAGTCAGTCGCTCTACCGCATGTCGCAACAGCATGCTGATGTGTTTCGTCAACATATTCGTTGTTCGCAACTCATCATCTTAGGAGAGCAAGGCTTTTCTTATTTGCAGTCTTTTCAACATGATGCTTCAGACTCCACTCATATTGAGATGATCGAAGGCGGTCATCATTGTCATCTGCAAGCCCCTTCTAGAGTCGTTAACCTAATTTTTGGCTTAGTTAACAAAATTTAAACAAGTGTTTGAGTGTTTCGTGCTCAAGCGCTGCGCCTGTGCTGTAATAGTCGACATTGAAAATAAGCGTCTTTCTGATGACAGCCAGTTAATTTCGAGGAGTTTTACCGTGGATAAACCTTGGTTATCACGTTATCCAACTGATGTGCCTGAGCATATCAATCCAGACCAATACCCATCTTTGGTGGAAATGTTCGAACAATCCGTGCAAAAGTTCGCTGACCAGCCTGCATTTATGAACATGGGCTCGGTAATGACTTTCCGTAAACTGGAAGAGCGTAGCCGTGCTTTTGCCGCTTACCTACAAAATGATCTTAAGCTGCAAAAAGGCGACCGTGTTGCTTTGATGATGCCGAACTTACTGCAATATCCTGTTGCGTTATTCGGTGTTCTTCGTGCCGGTCTTATCGCGGTAAACGTAAACCCGCTGTATACGCCACGTGAATTAGAGCACCAGCTAAACGACTCAGGCGCAAAGGCGATTGTTATTGTCTCAAACTTTGCTAATACGCTTGAGCAAGTCGTAGAGAACACGCCAGTTAAGCACGTAATTCTGACCAGTCTTGGTCAAATGTTACCGCGCGCGAAGGGCACTATTGTTGACTTCGTGGTGAAGTACGTAAAAGGTATGGTGCCTAAGTATGATCTTCCTGGCGCTATCTCAATGCGTAAAGCGCTGCACAAAGGTCGTCGCCTACAGTATGTGAAGCCATTTATGTCGGGTGATGATATTGCGTTCTTACAATACACGGGTGGTACAACCGGTGTGGCGAAAGGGGCGATCCTAACTCACCGCAATATGATTGCTAACGTGATGCAGGCGAAAGGCGCTTACGGTCCGGTTCTGTCTGAAGGCCGCGAGCTTGTGGTAACGGCACTGCCGCTGTATCACGTATTCGCACTGACGGTGAACTGTTTACTGTTTGTGGAAATGGGTGGTCAGAACCTACTGATTACCAACCCGCGTGATATCCCTGGTTTCATCAAAGAGCTTCAGAAATACCCATTCACTGCGATTACTGGTGTAAACACGCTATTTAATGCGCTTGTGAACAACGAAGATTTCCACGAACTGAACTTCAAGAACTTGAAGCTTGCCGTTGGTGGCGGTATGGCTGTACAGCGCGCAGTCGCTGACGGCTGGAAAAAGACTACAGGTATCCATTTACTTGAAGGTTATGGCCTAACTGAGTGTTCTCCACTTGTAACGGGTAACCCATACGATTTAACTGACTATACAGGCGCGATTGGCCTACCTGTACCATCAACAGAAGTTCGCATTGTTGATGATGAAGGTAACCCTGTACCAAATACAGAAGTGGGTGAGCTGCAAGTGCGTGGTCCTCAGGTTATGCAAGGTTACTGGCAACGCCCTGAAGCGACGAAAGAAGTGATTAACGCGGAAGGTTGGTTATCTACGGGTGATATCGTTAAGTTTGATGATGAAGGTTTGATTCACATTGTCGATCGTAAGAAAGATATGATTCTTGTGTCTGGCTTTAACGTTTACCCGAATGAAATCGAAGACGTGGTTGCGTTGCACGGTAAAGTGCTAGAAGTGGCGGCGATTGGCCAGCCACATGAAGTGTCTGGTGAGCTTGTGAAGATTTACGTTGTTAAGCGCGACCCAAGCGTAACGAAAGACGAAATCATCGCTCACTGTCGTCAGCACCTAACAGGTTATAAGGTGCCGAAATTGGTTGAGTTCAAAGATGAACTGCCGAAGACCAACGTAGGTAAGATCCTTCGCCGTGTACTTCGTGAAGAAAATGACGCTAACCTCGCGAAATCGAAGCAGGAACAATAGAGTTACCTAAGCAACGATAAGTGAATAATGATAGAATGCCGACAATGACTTGTCGGCATTTTTTATGGCCGCCTACAACCGCTCATAGTGAGAAGTTAGTGAACTATCAAATTATTACCCAATCATCGCAATTGGAAGAGGTGTGTCAAAGCGCACGCAATGTGGATGTCGTGATGCTCGATACGGAGTTTGTCCGTACGCGAACATACTATCCGCAACTTGGCTTAATTCAGCTTTACGATGGTGACAACTTATCACTGATCGACCCGACTGTTATTGAAGATATGACGGCGTTCGTTGAGCTGCTAAAAGACACCTCTGTTCTTAAAGTGCTGCATGCTTGTGGTGAAGATTTAGAAGTGTTCCACAATAGCTTTGGTTGCCTACCATACCCAATGGTTGATACTCAGCTGATGGCGGCATTCCTTGGCCACGGTTTGTCTACAGGCTTCGCTGCACTGGTAGAAAATTACTTAGGCGTCGAACTGGATAAAAGTGAGTCGCGTACTGATTGGCTCGCAAGACCGCTTTCAGACAAGCAGCTAGAATATGCAGCAGCCGACGTTTACTACTTGCAGCCTCTGTATGAGCAGTTATTTGAAAAAATTACTCAAGCAGGCTGGTGGGAAGCTGCGCAACAAGAGAGCGATCTAGCAGCATCAAAACGCATCAAAACAGTCAATCAAGAGATGGCCTACCTTGACGTCAAAGGTGCTTGGCAGCTTAAGCCTAGTGAACTTGCTATCCTAAAGCCGTTAGCCACTTGGAGACTCAAAGAAGCATTGCGTCGAGACTTAGCGCTGAACTTCGTGTTTAAAGAGAACGACCTTCTCACCATCGCTAAGCTAGGTATTCAAAATCGTAACCGTATGGAACAAGAGGGCATGGATCCTCGCTCTGTACAGCGCCACAGTGCGCGTATCATCTCTATAGTTAAGCAAGCAAGGATGACGCCTGTAGAAGAGTATCCTGATAAGATAGAGCGTCTTATGGATATGCCGGGCTACAAGCAGAAGTTCAAAGTGCTTAAAGATGAAGTGAAACGCGCGTCTGCTGCAAGCGGCTTAGCGACTGAGTTTTTAGCCTCTAAGAAACAGTTGAACCAGCTAATGAGTTGGGTGTGGAAGAAAGACCGCGATCCAGCGAAGCTGCCGGATGTGATGCAAAGCTGGCGACTAGAGTTGTTTGGTGAAAAGTTAAATAAGTTATTGTAACTCGCTATCTGAATTTGACTGATAACCTCAAGAGATAAATAAAAAGGGCTTCCAATTGGAAGCCCTTAATTTTTATGACTGCTTTACGCAATAGTCTTAGCTCGACATGACCTTATAGATTGGGTCTTCTGCGTCATTAACTTCAACTAGGCTACCAGCTTTGTGTAGAGTCTTAACACAGTCCTGGCTTAGGTGGCGTAGGTGCAGTGTCTTACCAAGTGCAGAGTAGCGTTCAGCAATAGTATCGATCGCTTCGATTGCTGAATGGTCAGTAACGCGAGAGTTAGCAAAATCGACAATTACGTCTTGCGGGTCATTTGTAGCATCGAACAGCTCGAGGAAGTTCGCTGTAGAGCCAAAGAATACTGGACCGTTGATCTTGTATACTTTAGAACCTTCGTCATTAGTGTGAGTATCAGCGTAGATATGCTTCGCGTGCTGCCATGCAAACATAAGAGCAGAAGCGATAACACCAACAAATACTGCTACTGCAAGGTCAGTGAGTACAGTAACAACGGTTACTAGGACGATAACAAAGAAGTCTTGCTTTGGTACACGGCGTGCAAGCTTGAATGTTGCCCACTCAAATGTACCAATTACTACCATGAACATAACACCAACTAGTGCAGCTAGAGGGATCATTTCAATAAGCGCTGAAGCGAATAGAATGAACATCAGTAGTGCAACAGCAGCAACGATACCCGATAGACGACCACGGCCGCCTGAGTTTACGTTGATCATTGACTGACCGATCATCGCACAACCACCCATCGCACCGAACACAGAACAAGTCATGTTAGCCATACCTTGACCGATACATTCACGGTTTGACTGGCCGCGAGTGTTGGTCATTTCATCCAGAACAGTCAGTGTAAGTAGAGACTCGATCAGGCCAATAGCAGCAAGGATGATTGCGTATGGCAGGATGATTTGGAATGTTTCTAGCGTAAATGGCACTGTCGGGATAGAGAAGGTTGGTAGAGAGCCAGCTAAAGTCGCCGCTTCATCACCAGACATTGTACGTAGGAAGTCCACTACGGTACGTGTTTCAAGATCTAGACCTACCACTAATGCCGTTACTGTGACAATAGCAACCAGAGATGATGGTACTGCTGTGGTGAACTTAGGCAGGAAGTGGATAATGCCCATTGTCAGAGCAACAAGACCCAGCATCAGCATCATTTGGTCTTGAGGTAACCAAGTGAGAGCGCCAGTAAGGTCTGGTGCTTTAAATTGGCCTAGCTGAGCGAGGAATATAACAATAGCAAGACCGTTCACAAAACCGATCATTACCGGGTGTGGAACAATACGGATAAATTTACCTAGCTTAAAGACGCCGGCAGCAACCTGAATGATACCTGCTAACATTATTGCCGCAAATAGGTACTGAACACCGTGGGTTGCAACTAGAGAAACCATTACGACTGCCATCGCACCCGTCGCACCAGAAATCATACCTGGACGACCACCGAAGATAGAAGTAATTAGACCTACGATAAATGCTGCGTATAGACCAACCATTGGGTCAACACCAGCAACAAAAGCGAAGGCAACGGCTTCAGGAACAAGAGCGAGTGCTACTGTTAGGCCTGACAACACATCGTTCTTCACAGAGTGTTTAGAAAATTGGGGAAATTCAAACATATTTGCTCAGTTTGGCTAAGTGTTTAAAAGTATTCTGAATTGTATTTAGTCGCCAGCGGGCAAAAATGCAATGTAAAAGAGCAGAAAGACCAAATTCAACAATTCAGATCGAGTCGGCGCATGCTACCGAAAAGTGTGATTAAGTTCAAGATTGATACAGATATCGAACAATATTTGTGATCAATTATTCGCAACAAAATTGAGTGGGTTCGTTAGCGGGCTTGTTACAGTCTCAAATGCAGACCAGATAAAAAAACAGCCTCTAAATAAGAGGCTGTTTATTATCGAGTTATAGCAGTATTAGAACTGAGGTTTGGTCATCGCAGCGCCAGCTTGGTTGCTAGCAACTTGGCTACCTGCACCGCGTGATTCATAGCGCTCAGCTTTGAAAGGTGCTGCATTCACAGTGATCTCTTTCATCTCTGTGTTGCCTGGTGCTTTTGCCATAGCGGCAGAGGCGTGACCTTTGAAGCTTTGAGGGACAACAATGTCAGAAGGAGCAGCTTTCGCTTCTTCAACTTTTGGTGCTTCCTCAGTGATGGTTTCAACCACAACTGGAGCTTCAACAACCGCTGGTGCTTCAACTACTGGCTCAGGTTTTACCTCAGGGGTAACAGGAGCAGTCACTTCAGCTTTTGCTTCAACCACAGGTTGCTCACGACGAACGATCACTTTACCCATTGCCATTTCAGGACAAGCAAAGCCACCTAGTGACGCCACGTTTGTTTCCACATTCGCTTCTACAGCCGCTGCTTTAACATTATCTGTTTTCGCTTGCTGCTTAGGTGCTGGTTTAGTGATGCCGTAGCTTGGCATTACTTTACCCATCGCCATTTCAGGAGATGCTACACCACCTTTACGTAGGCGGAATGGGTTAGGGCGACGATCGCGACCGCGACGACGACGTTGACCACTTGCACGTAGGTGACGAGGTGAACGACGGTTACGACGCTGCTTCGGTTGCTCTTCAGAGTCTTCAGCAACTGCATTTACTGCTTTTTCTTCAACAGCATCTGCTTTTGCTTCTGACTGAACTTGTTTCGCTTCTTCGTCAGCTTTCGCCTTGTTAGCTTGGTCTTTAACGCGAACTTGCTTAGATAGCTTACGACGTTGACGGCGCTCTTTAACTTTCGCTGCTTTCTCTTCTGCACGCTCTTTGCGTACGTCAGGCTTGTCAGTTTGCTGCGCATCCGCTGCCAGTTTTAGACCTTCTTCTGCAACTTTACTTGGCTTAACATCATCTCGCTTGTTACGGCGATCTTGTTTAGGCTTACGGTTCTGTTGCTTACGCTCATTTGGCTTCGCTTCGTTTGCCGCTTCATCGCGAGTGTTCTTACGCTTGTTATCGCGTTTGTCATCACGATTCTCGTTGCGATTGTCGTTACGATTATCGCGGTTGTTACGGCGACGGTTATCGTTACGGTTGCGGCGGTTACGGTTATTGCGGTTGCCTTCTTTACGCTCTTTAGGTTTCTGTTCTTCTTTCTTCTCTTCCTCTGTTTCAGAAGAACCGAATAGGAAGCTACCTAGAGCTTTAAAGAAGCGGCTTACCAAGCCAGGCTGTTCATCTTGAGCTGGTTCACTCTTCGCCTTTTTCGCTGGAGCAGGTTTTGCTGTTGGCGCTGGAGTAGCAGGCGCTGGAGCTGTTTGGCTAGGAGATGCGAAACCTTTCAGTGCAGGTTCCTCGATCTTCTTAGGCTTAGCTTCAACTTCTACAGGCTCTTTACCTTCAGCTTCCTTCATTGCTTCAAGCTTCTTAGGAAGTAGGTAAGAAAGGAGATCAAACTCTTCACCTTCACGAACACGGATAACATCGAAATGCGGTGTTTCCATATCTGAGTTAGGTACAACAGTGATCTTCACTTCTTGAATACGTTCAATGTGGTTAACTGAACGACGCTTTTCGTTAAGAAGGTAAGATGCGATAGGTACAGGAACAACGGCCAGTACTTGCGCAGTATTATCTTTTAGTGCCTCTTCTTCGATAAGACGAAGAACTGATAGCGCTAATGATTCGTTGTCACGAACGACACCAGTACCTGTACAGCGAGGACAGATGTGGTGACTCGCTTCTGCAAGAGATGGGCTCAAACGCTGACGTGACATTTCTAATAGACCAAAACGAGAAATTCGGCCGATTTGTACACGAGCGCGATCCATACGAACAGAATCACGTAGACGGTTTTCAACTTCACGCTGGTGACGCACAGGCGTCATATCGATAAAGTCGATTACTACTAAGCCACCTAAGTCACGCAGACGTAGTTGGCGAGCGATTTCTTCTGCAGCTTCTAAGTTAGTATTTAGAGCTGTCTCTTCAATATCGCCACCTTTCGTTGCACGAGCAGAGTTGATATCGATAGAAGTTAACGCTTCAGTTGGGTCGATTACGATTGAGCCACCAGAAGGTAGACGAACTTCGCGTTGGAACGCAGATTCGATCTGACTTTCGATTTGGTAGTGGCTAAACAGTGGCACTTCACCATCGTATTTTTTAACGCGGTTGACGAAGTCTGGACGAACTAGGCCGATGTGCTCTAGCGCGCGCTCATAAATCGTGTTGCTGTCGATAAGGATTTCGCCGATATCGCGACGTAAATAGTCACGGATAGCGCGAACAATCACGTTACTCTCTTGGTGAATCAAGAAAGGTGCAGCGTTAGAGTCAGAAGCTTGCTTGATTGCGCCCCAGTGGTTCAGAAGTACGTTTAAGTCCCACTCAAGTTCTTCAGCACTTTTACCAACACCAGCTGTACGTACGATTAGACCCATGCCTTGAGGCAGTTCTAAAGTACTTAATGCAGCTTTAAGTTGAGTACGCTCATCACCTTCGATACGGCGAGAAATACCGCCTGCACGAGGGTTGTTTGGCATAAGAACTAAATAACTACCCGCAAGAGAGATAAACGTAGTGAGAGCAGCGCCCTTGCTACCACGTTCTTCTTTTTCTACTTGTACGATTACTTCTTGGCCTTCAGTTAGCACTTCTTTAATGCTTGGACGACCTTGGTAGGTGTAACCTTCAGGGAAGTATTCGCGGGCAATTTCTTTAAGAGGGAGGAAACCGTGTCTTTCTGCACCATAGTCAACAAAAGCCGCTTCTAGGCTTGGTTCGATGCGTGTGATACGTCCTTTGTAGATATTTGCTTTTTTAGATTCATGACCAGGGCTTTCGATATCTAAATCGTATAAGCGCTGACCATCAACCAAAGCAACACGCAACTCTTCTTTTTGAGTTGCGTTGATTAACATTCTTTTCATTGATAAATCTCGTTGTCATTCTTTTGTTTTGTTCTTGTCATTGCGGTCGCGTTCACGGTGCCTGATCCCATGGCTTAATCGTTGCAGCCTCCCGGCTGGAGGGATGCTCTTGGGGCACTTCAGTCTCACAAGCTTTTCTCGTTCAGCTTGTAAGCCGCATAATCGGCGGAAAATACTCAACATGATGTGCGACGAGTAGGATGACAAGATTGCCAATTCCGAAATGTCTTACGCCGTATGCAGCATTTTGGTAAATTAGCGAGCTACTCATTCTATTGCTCAAAATATGAGGAGGTTTGTTTAAAATGCAACCAACTCATATATTGCAGGTGTGAACTATAGCAGTACCCACTAAACTCAGCAATCTGCTTTATAATAAAACGCTGAAAAAGCTGATTTTATTTTTTATAAGTGTTTGTTTTATAGGTGCTATTGGGCTCTTTTTTGAAAAATGTAATAAATTTGATGGATTTTTATCCGTAGAGGATTTTGAATTCACTCTTATTAAGCTATTTTCCATTTTGTTGCGAAGAAAATGTGATTCTGCGCAAGTTAGGGTGTTAGAATAAACGCATGAGCGAAATTAGAACAAAAGTCCAGTTCGTCGACATTGACGAAGATATGGCGGGTCAGCGTATTGATAACTTCTTACGCAACCAATTGAAAAGTATCCCTAAAAGCATGGTTTATCGAATCTTGCGTAAGGGAGAGGTGCGTGTAAATAAAAAACGCATCAAGGCTGAATACAAGCTAAAAGCGGGCGATTTGGTTCGTATCCCGCCAGTGACTATTGAAGAGAAACCGGAAGAAGCGGCTCCGAGCACTAAGCTTAATAAGGTAGCAGAACTAGAGCACATGATTATCCATGAAGATGATCATATGCTGATTCTTAATAAACCTTCAGGTACAGCTGTGCATGGTGGCAGTGGCTTAAAGTTCGGTGCAATTGAAGCGTTAAGAGCACTTCGACCAGAAGCGAGATTCTTAGAGCTGGTACACCGTATTGACCGAGATACCTCTGGTATTCTGCTGGTAGCGAAAAAGCGTTCTGCGTTGCGCCACTTACAAGCCCAATTCCGTGAAAAGACAGTGAAGAAGTTTTACTTCGCTTTAGTAATGGGTCAGTGGAAAGCAAATTGCAAAGTGGTTAATGCACCATTGCTGAAAAATGAAGTGAACAGCATTGTACGCGTTAACCCGCAAGGTAAACCTTCAGAAACTCGTTTTAAGATTCTGGAAAAGTTTGCCGATGCGACCTTGATTCAAGCGAGTCCAATTACCGGGCGAACTCACCAGATTCGTGTCCATACCCAATATACTGGTCATCCAATTGCGTGGGATGATCGTTACGGTGATCGCCGCTTTGATGCTTACACTGGGCAAGTCGGGTTAGATCGCCTGTTCTTACATGCGGCTAATATTAAATTTCAACACCCATCGAATGATGAGTGGATGGAGATTAATGCGCCAATGGAACCTAAGTTAGAGAAAGCATTGGCTGGGCTGCGTAAGCTATAAAGCGTCATTCCATAGGGTGACGAAGGAGCGAGTAGGGAATCTCTTTTTGATTTTCGACTCGCTTCTAGAGATTCTCAACTCGTTCGTTCCTCACTCTCGAGGATGACGATATGAATTTAAACCTTCAGGCACCATCGTACTTCATTAAAGCACCTCAAACCCTTGTGCTTCGAGCATATCAATTAAGTCTATCAGCGGTAGTCCGACCAAAGTATTTGGATCTTTGCCTTCCAATCGTTCAAATAGCGCGATACCTAACCCTTCACTTTTAAAGCTACCAGCGCAAAAGAATGGCTCTTCTTTATCCACGTAATTGGCGATTTGCTTTGCAGTTAGTTGACGGAAATGAACCGTAAAAGTATCGACTTTTACCTCGGTTTCATTAGTGTGCGAATTATACAGCGCTAACCCAGTATAAAATTGGATCGACTGACCGCTTTGTTGAGTGAGCTGCTCGATGGCTTTTTCACGCGTGTGAGGTTTACCTATGATTTTACCGTTGATCACACAAACTTGATCGCTACCTATCACTAAGCTCGGTTTTGTTAGTGGGCATGACTGCGCTTTGCCTTTTGCGAGGCGTGTGACTAGCTCGATTGGGCTTTCATTTTCTAATGGAGTCTCATCAAACTCGGGCGATGCGGTCTCAAACTTTACTGCTAGTTTATTGAGCAGTTGTCTGCGGTATGGTGAGGTTGAGGCTAAAACTAGTTGGTAATTCTGCATTTTAATTTACAATCTAACGGCGGGTTAGTGTGAGCTTAATCGATATTATGGTTGTGATACTAGCTCTCTCGCTGATAAGGAAAAAAAGTACAACTTTTTGCCCTTTTTCTTTGACTATAAACGATTTGGAAGATAGAATTCGCGCCCTATGCAAAAGGTAAAAATACCGCGTACGATTGATCCGACACGCGCAGCTCAAAAGCGACTAGATGTTGAAGGTATTATTCAAGTTAGTCTCTTTAAGCGCTTATTGGAATCAGTTGAAGGCGTTAAACGCGACGCCCAAGTGTCACTGTCATTTGACTTAGATGAGCAGCGACTCGTTGTTATCTCTGGTAAAGCTAACATCGTAGTCGACTTAGAGTGTCAGCGCTGTAATGAGGTTTTCGCACATGAGTGCGATGTCCAATTCACTTA
>Ga0209272_10000772_pt1 | contig 23147 bp, 10 predicted proteins | sample tdDd002_FD_187125 | JGI IMG/M metagenome (GOLD analysis project Ga0209272, IMG submission 187125) | Marine sediment microbial communities from the Atlantic coast under amendment with organic carbon and nitrate - tdDd00.2 (SPAdes)... | ecosystem: Environmental > Aquatic > Marine > Coastal >... | reverse complement strand
CTTGGTTAACAGGATCTGTTGGCGGAGCTAGTAACTCAACACTTGATGCAATGGAAGTAAACTTCCTATCTGAAAGATGTTTAGTAACACAAGCTGCTAACAACTTTGTATTATTTAGAGGAATCTAATAAATATCAATTAATGTAATAGTTACCCTCGTTGAACTGACGGGGGTAATCATTACCTTTAAACTATCAAATTATATTATATTATGGCAAATAAAAAAGTACAACCTAAAAAAACGGTTGCAAAACAAGTAGACCTAGAAGAGTCTATAAATGAAGTAGTGAAAACAAGTGAACCGACTGAAACTACAAAAGATTGGAAACATTTGAAATCACCAGAACCAGTAAAACCAAAATGGGAAATTAAAGATAGGTTATACTATCTAACTGGTAAAGATACACCTTTAACTTTAACAATACCAGGTAAGCATACTAGAAAACATGCTTTATTGTATTTTGACGAGGAAACGGGTAAACAAAAAGAAATTAGATATGCAACCAATCATGACTCGCCGTTTAAAGAGGAACAAGACGGTGAAGCTACTATGGGGCATATTATGTTTAGAAATGGGGATTTAAGAGTTCCTAAAGAACAACAAAATTTACAAAAATTACTTTCACTATATCATCCATTAAAAGGCAGATTATACCAGGAGTACGATCCCGTAGAAGAAGCTTTTGATGATTTAGAAATGTTGGATTTACAAACAGACGCAGCGGTGTTCGCAAGAGATATGGATATTGACGATGCTGAAGCTATACTACGTGTTGAAATAGGTAGTGAAGTTAGCAATCTATCCTCTAAAGAAATAAAAAGAGATTTAAGATTGTTTGCAAACCGAAACCCTGAATTGTTTTTAGAATTAGCACAAGACGAAAACGTTGGCTTACGTAACACGGCTATTAAAGCTACTGAAGCAGGAATAATTGCTTTATCGCAAGATCAAAGAACTTTTTCTTGGACATCTAACGGAAGAAAATTAATGTCAGTACCTTTTGATGAAAACCCGTATTCAGCTATGGCTGCTTACTTTAAGACTGATGAAGGAATGGAAGTATTTAGATCTATAGAAAAGAAGTTTTTATAGTAGTTTTTAAAAAAAACACGTAATTATATTATAGATGGTGAATTAGTATTGACCGGTTTCTTAATTGGGACCGGTTAATATTTATAATAAAAGAAATAAAATGGCAGTAAATGTAGACATAGTTTATAAAACGGTATTACTTATTCTTAATAAAGAACAGAGAGGTAATCTATCACCAGACGAATTTAATAAAGTGGCTACTCAAGTACAGTTAGAAATATTTGAAAGCTATTTTGAAACTTTAAATCAGCAGGTTAGAAGACCTGATAATGACACAGAATATGCGGATCGCGTTAAAAACGTTGATCAGGACATATCTGTATTTAAAACATACGGTGATGCAACTTATGTTCCAGCTGGAGGATATTTTACGTTACCAACAACATCAGGAGCAGGTGTAGCTACTCAAACACTTACCGGAAACGGTACAGCTATTTCTTTTCCTTTTACATCGATAACTTCTTCCCAACTAGCAAGCAGCGTAATAGCTGTTACTATAGGTGGAGTATCAACAACAGCCTTCACAATAAGTGGAGCTAATATAATATTTAACAGTATTCCTGCAAATAACGCAGCTATAGTTGTTACGGCAACTCCAGAGGACTTTTACAGACTCGGTACAGTTATATATCAAAACGAAAAAGAAGTTCAGCTATCGCAACGTAACGATCTTTTGTACTTAAACTCAACGCCTTTAATAGCACCAACAACAACTTACCCGATATATTTATATGAAAATAGTAAATTGTACTTATATCCGCAATCTATTACATCGGATATACAGGTTAGTTACTTGCGAAAGCCTGTTGATGTTATCTGGAATTTTACGATACCCTCTGGTCAAAATTATTATCAGTATAATCCTACAAATTCTGTTGATTTTGAGTTATCTAAAACAGAACAATCTAACATTATATTAAAAGTGTTACTTTATTCGGGTGTTGTTATTAGGGATCCTTCTATAATTCAAGTAGCTTCGCAGCAAGTACAACAAGAAGTTCAACGCTCAACACTATAAGATATGCCTATACCTAATGGCGGTTTAATAACCGAAACTAACGAACAATATTACGCAGGATCGCAGCGATTTACATCTGACGGCACAGGCGTTGTTACTACAACATTTAATACTGATTTAATATTTGGATCTTCAACACCTGCTGATCCTGATTATGCTTTAAACAATTTTCAAGTTTACACTAGCACTACAGGAATAGCTGGTAATTATACTGAATACGCAGGACCCTATACCGTTTCTGGTAATACCATAAGTTTAGTAGGAGCTTTACCTGCGGTTGGTGATTTTATAGCTGTACAATTAAAAGCTTTAGATGGCGGAAGCTTTGGTGCAGAAACAGCGGTAGGAACAGCTGTGCAAGAAAATTACGGAAGTTATGGATATACTTCTTTAAATGATATTATTACTGGTTTTATAGCTATTTATGTAGGAGAACATAAATTAATACCAGACGTTAAAAGAACCGATGTTATATTTCACGCTAAAAGAGGTTTACAAGAATTTAGTTATGATACGTTAAAAAGTGTAAAATCTCAAGAGTTAACCGTATCACCTGCTTTAAGCGCTATAATACCTCAAGATTATGTTAACTACGTAAACGTTTCTTATATTGACGCGCTAGGCGTAAAGCACCCTATATATCCAGCTAATAATTTAACTATAGCTCCTTATGAAGTTCCGTTACAGGACGAGCAAGGCAATCCTACTCAGGATAATTTTGGTGACAATTTAGAAGGCACTTCTAAAACACTTACAAGATGGGGAGAAGCTAATGACAATTTATTAAACGGTAATATAACAGTAGAAGATTATTGGGCTTACAGCGGATGGTTAACTGGTAACCCGTTTTTAGGCCAAAGGTATGGTAACGAGCCAGAATATGCTCAAAGAAATGGTTGGTTTAATATGAATGAAAGAGATGGAACGATAGCTTTTTCATCGAACTTAAAAGACCGTTTAATAGTGCTTGAGTACATTTCTGATGGTTTAGCTTATGATTTAGACGCTAGAATACCAAAGATGGCAGAAGAAGCTTTATACGCACATATATTGTATTCTATACTAGCTAGCAGAATTAACCAGCCGGAATACATTATACAAAGATTAAAAAGAGATAGATCAGCTAAATTAAGAAATGCTAAAATAAGATTATCTAACATTAAGCTATCAGAGATAGTGCAAGTAATGAGAGGTAAATCTAAATGGATTAAATCATAATTAAATGGCTCAACAAATTAAAAACACTTTTCTAAAATCCAAGATGAATAAGGATCTTGATGATAGAATACTGCCTAATGGCGAGTATAGAGATGCTCGGAATATATCTGTTGGTAGATCTGAAGACAATGATGTTGGGGCTTTAGAAAATATTATAGGTAACAACTTAGTTACCGGAACAGATATTGGCAATGGACTAACTATAATAGGCGTTAAGCCTAATAATTCAACAGATCAAGTATTTGTGTTTTTAACAGATTATACTGATCCCAACCCTTTCCAACCTACAGATGCTCCTTCTACCAGCAATCATTATATATATGTATATAACAACGCTACAGGCGCTTACAGTTCTTTAGTAACTGGGGAATTTTTAAACTTTTCAACAACTAATAGAATAATAGGTGTAAACCTAATAGAAAACTTATTATTTTGGACAGACAATAGAAATCAACCTCGTAAAATAAACATAGGTCTTTCTGGTAATCAATCATCAGGATCCAGAGTTACTTCTACAGAATATTATACACAGGAGCACCAAATATCAGTTGCTAAATATAGTCCTTATCAAGCCATACAGTTATACAATAGGTTAGACGTAGAAATTATTTCTGGTAACGTTGCTTACGTTAACGTGAGTGGAGACAGAGTAGCGGAAATAACTCCATTTATAGGAGCGACAGTTGTTTCTTCAGAAAACTCTATAAGCGGAGATGAGTATGTAAAAGTAACAAATGTTGCTTTATTAGGTAGTAACACTAGAATTTCTTTATCCCCTAGCATACCTAGCCCCACAGCTAATACATACTTTTCTTTTATTATGTCAACTATGACTAATAAAAATGACGACACCGCATGGCCGGGAGATCCTGATTTTTTAGAAGATAGATTTGTTAGATTTAGTTATAGATTTAAGTATGATGACAACGAGTATTCTTTAATGGCTCCATTTACTCAAATAGCTTACATACCAAAACAGTATGGGTTTTTTGTTAGTGGGGATGAGGATTCTGCTTATCAATCTACTATCGTGGATTTTATGGAAAATCTTGTTCAGAACATCGGACTAGTGATACCTTTACCAACTAATGCAAATAGAATAGTCAGAGACTATAAGATAGCCGAACTTGAAATACTTTTTAGAGAAAGCGATAGTGTTGCTGTTAAAGTGCTAGAGAGTATTACTGCTGGAGAAATTTCAGGTGCTAGCGGAATTAGCAACTATTATACTTATGACTATCAGTCAAGAAAACCATATAAAACTTTACCAGAAGCTCAAACAATTAGAGTGTATGATAAAGTACCCGTAAGAGCTTTCTCTCAAGAAAGTTCGGGGAATAGGATTATATACGGAAATTACAGAGATCAACATACTCCACCTACAAATGTAAATTACAATTGTAGAATAGCTCCAAAAAGCGATACGGGAACTTTTAATAATTGGATAGAATATCCAAATCATTCTGTTAAAAGAAATAGAAATTATCAAGTAGGGTTTGTTCTAGCAGATAAGTTTGGAAGACAATCGCCTGTTTTACTTTCGGCAGTGGATAGTGGAATTAATAGTGAAGGTCAATTTTATTTTGGATCTACTATATATAGTCCTTATGACATTTCAGAAACTGACACAAACGTAATTAGCTGGTTTGGTGACGCTATAAATGTAATAGTTAATTCAGAAATAAAATCTACTAAAAATTTATCTTCAGGAACACCAGGCTTATATGCCGTAAAGCAAAACGCAAATACTCCTAGTGCGGAAGGGTTTGCTACTCTAGGTTCTCCAGTTATAGTAAACGATTCAACATATACTTTTAGCTTAGACTCTACTCTTTACCCAAACAACGATAACATTCCAAGACAAAACGATTATTTAAGAGGTGCTTATGAAGACTTTGTTAAAGTAACTAATAGAACCGGACCATCAGGGGGCGGACAAGTCTATACAGTAACAACAAGCGGCAGAGTAAACGATGTTTACCTAAGAACCGATAATTTAGCTGCTAATACTGCTGATTTAAAATTTGCATATACCATAAACGATTTAGGTTGGTATAGTTATAAAGTTGTTGTTAAACAAACAGAGCAAGAATATTACAATGTATATCTTCCAGGTATCTTAAATGGTTATCCTTTAGCTCAAACAGCTGGAAGTCTCACTGATCCGGTTGGTGATTATAACGGGGAATTTCCTGCTGGAGAAGATAATTTAACAGCTTTTACAACATTGTTTAACGACAATATAAATAAAATACCTCGTGACTTAGCGGAAGTAGGTCCTGAACAAAAGCAATTTAGAAGCTCTGTAACACTATACGGTAGAGTTACTAATATAATGACAAGCTCTACCGCTGGTAACGAACAATACTATGCTAGATTGTCATCTCAGGGTAAAAACGCAATAGCTCATACATCTACCGCTATAGCAGACGCAAAAGAAGTTAATATGGCGTTTGTTGATATATCTGGCTCTACTCCATTTTATCAAATAGAAACAAACCCATTAATAGCAAGAATATCTACTACAGAAAAATCTATAGGCGCTACATATACTTCAAGTGGAGATCCTACCGATATGTCCCCTTTCTTAGCTATATATGAAACAGAACCTGTTGAGTCTTTATTAGATATATATTGGGAAACAACGTCTGAAGGTTTAATTGTAGATTTAAACGCCGATGTTCTCTCTGGATCAGGTGGTGCAACCTCTTTTATTAATGTTGTTTGGGACTTCGATGAAACCACCGTAGCCACTGACTTTGTAACAACCAGCTTTTTTGAGCCTGTTAACAGTGAAGGAGACCCGTATTCAACTGCGGGAACAGCAAGATTAGTTAGCCAAAAAGATGGTAACGGTGTAGCTGTTGAATTGTTTGAATTATTTCCAGGTTCAGGGTCATTTGATGGTAAATATAAAATAAGGTTTCTAGGAAATAACCGAGGGGAGCCGCTTGTTTTCGACGCAACCAGTAGACAAATAGATGTTTATACCTTTGTAATAGAAGTTACAACAGATGATGGTGATGTTACGGAAATAACACTAGGAGGACAAGTAGGAGGCATAGGAGCGTTGAAAAATATAATTCCTAGCTTTACTGATATTCCTGACTTTTCAACCACAAAAGATACTAGAGTTATTATTCCTCAAGTTGGAATTGCTGGAAGATGGACTGACGCAAACCCTTTAAACGGTAGCGCTAATACTAATCAAAATCGCTTTGGGTTGCAATACACTCTTAATAGAGACTCTAGCGCAAGCACTGTGCCAGATGAATGGTTCATGGATAGAAGTAGTGGGGAACTAACTCAACCCGTAGATGAAACTCCTAATGGAACCTATACAGCTACAATAAGAGTAACCGATGCTAACGGAGATAGTTCACCTAACGGCTCAGGAACAAATTATAATCAACTGTATGTAGAACACAACACAAATATAACTATAGGTTATGCGGAACTTAACACAGAATTAAAAAATTCTAACTGTATATTAGATCCAAACGCAAGCACAACTGGTACAATAAGAACTACTACTAATGGTGCCACTGGTAAGGTTTCTGGAATATGGTACATAGCTGATAGCGTGTTAAACTCTAATGATTTTACTAGCATAGGCTCTGGAATAACAAGTATTAATAGATTGGGAACAGGATCGCACAAACAAGGAACAGTAGCTCTGAGTTCTAATTTTAAGCAACTTGCTGATTCAACTTCTAGTTCTAGCTTTAATTCTGGTTCTACTCAATATTATTATAGAGTTCAAGGAAATTCCGCATGGAACCCTGTTTTAAGATCGCAAGAATATAACCAAGCGGGGTTCAATAATAACACAGGATCAAGCCAAATAGATACTCCTATATGGAATATTCCTGAATGGGGAAATAAACTCGACATAGCGGGTAACACTATAATCAATAATAAATGGTTATCCGATGTTAGAGCTATTAATTATTTAGCTTTTGCTAATGAGTCTAATGGACAGCCTATAGAATATGCTATTATTATAAAAGATTTACAAAAAACTAGCGGAACTAACGGTCAAAACGCAGCAATAGGATGGATACAGCTAGACGACTTGCACTATCCGGCTTGTGTGCCATGGCAAAGCAAAAACGGAGGGGGTCAAACATCTTATAAATACTTTAGATCTTCTGAGTCTAACAACCCGCTAACCACAGCTATTATATCTAATAGTAACGTTTTGTATGCTGAAACTCCTTACGGGGAATATGTAGGTCAATTTTTTACAGATGTAGGGTTAACTAGCGTATATAAGCCTTCTTTGCCTTATATAAATTTTAAATTAGATAGAGCTAATACCCCAAACATAGGACTTTTTCCGTGGTCTAGTATTACTGCGCAGACAGCGGATCTATCTTTTGCAGCAGGATTTAGCAATGAAGATGGCGTAATATTAACAAACACAGAGGATGATTTTGGAGTTAACGCAGCTTGTACCGCTTCTATTTTAACTAATGGCACTCCTGTAGGGTACGCGGGGACCTCAAGAATAAAAACATACAATTAAACATGGCAGCTATTTTAGAACTTAAATACTTTAATACATTCTGGTTAAAGAAAATCAAGACTATCACGAGCGTTAATTCTGGAACAACCGCCACTATTGATACCGTAAACACAACTAATTTTAGCATAACTTCTCCTTTGGGCGTAACCTCTATGAATGTAGGCCAAGAAGTTTCAATGACCTATACAGATGGCATTTCAGGAAGCAACGTGGATTATACATCGACTATAGTAGAAAGAACTGGTTCTCAAACTTTTAGAGTAGCGTTAGCTCCTGCTAATTTTACAGGTACGCCTCAAATAACTTTTGGCAAAATAATAGATTTTGATAATATACCTCAATCCTACAACGCAACTCCTGCTAGCGATTGGTTTATAGAAGAATCAAGAATACGAGGAGGATATAATAACACATCAGTTGATTATGGAGTTAAAGCTTATTTAGTAGAAGACGAACCTCGACAGTCACATAAATTTAGCGGACTAATACATTCTGGTGTATTTAATTCTAGAACTGGTTTCAATGCAACTAATCAATTTAGTGTAGGTGAAGATATAACAAGAACAATAGATCCAGCAAACGGATCAATACAAAAGCTTTATGCTGAAGATACTAACCTTATTATATTTCAAGAAAGTAAAGTAAGTAAATCTTTGATAGACAAAGACGCTATATATTCAGCTGAAGGTAATGCTAGCGTTACTAGCCGTAATTTAGTTATAGGTCAAAACGTTGCATTTGGAGGTGAGTACGGAATATCAACAGATCCAGAGTCTTTTGCTGTCAATGGGTATAGAAAATACTTTACAGACAGGGATCAAAATGTTGTATGTAGATTATCAATGGATGGAATTACACCAATATCTAACTTTGGTATGACCGATTTTTTCAGGGACAAGTTATCTACAGCTGTTGCCGGCGGAATCAGAGGCGGATGGGATGCTCATAATAAACAATATGTTGTTTCTATAGACAATGGCATTGGACCAACACCAGATGGACCAGCTATTGTGGGACCTATTTACAATACATTATCTTTTGACGAAAGTGTGAAAGGATGGACGAGTTTGTTTGACTATAAACCTAATCATATTTTTAGTTTGAACAACGATTATTTTACAGCTAATAGTGGTAAGATATATAAACATTATACATTGGAAAAATCTACAACTGCTAGAGGTGTATTTTACGGAGTTAATTATAATTCCAATGTTACATTTGTATTCAACGGAGCACCTTCAATGGTTAAAAACTTTCAAACAATCAACTACGAAGGAGATACTGGCTGGAAAATGGTTAGCTTTAACACTAACACTGATAAGACTTTACCTATAACAGAAGCTGTATTTGCCACTACATTAGAACAAATGCAAAACGCATTATTAATTAATAGGTTTAAACCAAAAGAAGATAAATACTTTGCAGATTTAGTTAATGATACATCGTCACAAAGTGGTGAAGTTGTGTTCGGCAGATCATCGTCGGGAATTAAAGGTTTTTTTGGAGAAGTAAAAATGGAAGTAAACAATGCTAATAATGCTAAAAAAGAATTATTTGCAGTAAGCACAGGATTTGTGCAATCATCTTAAATTAAATTATGGAAGTATCACAAATAGAAACAATACCACCAGAAGAAATTCTTTATCATATTAATGATTTCAGAGGCGCTATGTGGGATAAAATTGCTGCGTTTAGAGAAATAATAGAAGCTCAAGACGATTGTCTTGTTCACAAAGTAGGTACACCTCAAACAGAAGAAATGAAAGATGTATTTCCTTTGAAACAAACATTAGAAGGAGGATTATACACTAGGGAATTATTTATGCCAGCTGATCAAATAGTTATTAGTATGATACACAAACAACAACATCCATCGTTTTTGTTAAAAGGTAAAGTATCTTATTTAACAGATGCGGGAGAAGTTAAAACTATAACAGGGCCACATATAATTCATACTCAGATAGGAACTCAAAGAGTTATATTTATACACGAAGACACTCAGTGGTGTTGCGTATATAAAACAGATGCTAAAACATTTGAAGAGGCAGAAGCTGATGTTTACGCAGACAATTATAAAGAATTGCCTCAAGAAGTAATAAATAAAATAAAAACAATATGTCAGGAATAGCAGCAGGCATTGGAGCCGCAGTAAGCATTGGTACCGCTATATGGAAAAGTAGTAAAGCAAAAAAAGCAGCACGTAAAGCTGAGCAAGAAAAAGCTAGAGTAGGTAGACAAATAGCCGCTTTCGAAAACAGTAGACAGGCAGTAATAAATCCATACGCTGGGGTAACTTCTTTAGCTGGGCTAGCTACAGATTTATCAGAAAATTTAAGCAACCCTTTTGCTAATTTAGGTGTTGCTACAAGTGCTGCGGAGATTCAGATGGAGCAAACAGATATTGCTTTAGCAAATACACTAGATACGCTACAAGCTACAGGGGCGAGCGCCGGAGGAGCTACAGCGTTAGCTCAAGCTGCTGCTAGAAGTAAAAAAGATGTTGCCGCTAGTATTGAGAAACAAGAAGCGGATAATGAAAAGCTAGAAGCTCAAGGAGAACAAAGACTGCAAGAACAACAAAATGCTGAAAAAGCAAGAATACAAGGTATTCAAATATCAGAAGGTGGTAGAGCTCAAAATGCGCAAGCTCAAGGAGCTGCTTTTGTTTTTGGGGCCCAGGAGGAAAGAGACAATGCGAAACTTGACAGACTGTCTGGAGGTCTTGACCAAGCTAGACAAGATGCATCTAATGCTAGTGCAGCACAAGGTGCTATAGGTTCTGCTTTAATAGGTAGCCTTGGTAATATAGCCGCTGGAGCCGCTGCTGGAATGGGAGGCGGAAGCGATAGCAGTACCCCAACAACAGGAGAATCAAATTAAAATATAAAAAATGAGTTATAGAAACCCACTGATAATAGACGACAAATCTGGCATAGCCGGAGCACAGGATATAACTAATGTTGGAAATACTTTTGCTGGCATTATTAATGCTAAAAATGAAAAAGCTAGATTAGCTAAAGAAAAGAAAGACAAAGAAGACGATCTTATTTCTAAGCAGGTCATTAATATGGCTAATAAAAAAGCAGAAGGAGATGCGCAATTTGTTGCAGGGCTTACAGATTTAGGAGGCACTATTCAATCTTCTTTAGGGAGTTATTATGAAAATTTAACCCAAAACAACTTTGAATTAAGAGAACTTCAACTAGCGGGAGATGCTAGTCCTGAAGTATCTAAACAGATAGGGCAGAACCTGCAAAAAATGTTAGAAGCAAGAACTTTAGGTGAGCAAATGATTGCAACAACTAATGAATTGCCAGAGCTTATAGACAACTATGAGGCTATTAATAAAACTATATTCTTACAACACATGGAAGACCCTAATACTGGAGAAGTAAATGGGAATTTATCTAAAGCCATTATATTTGGATTTGGAGGTAAAAAAGACTACACTGCTAGCATGGTTAATGCAGATGGCGAATTAAGAGCTCAAGTAATAACTCCTGAAGGTGTAACGTATTCTATTCCTGCTAAGAAATTTAAAGACATAACTGAAAACTTAACATTAGAAAAAGTGAATAATGCGGCTGAGTCCCAGATACAATTTACTAATAATGAGCTTAAAGATAAAAAGGGTAACATAAATCAAAGTTTAATAAACGGCAGTGAAGAATTTAATGAAATTAGAAATGGAATTCAATATATAGGAACAAGAAATCTTTTAGATTTTAATAGCATAAAGGCTGCTAAAGATAATGCGGTTATGGACACTAAAGCTTTATTAACTTCAGTAGAAGGCAATACTCAATTAAGAAATTTATACCTTGCTGATTTAAAAATTGATAGTGCTGATTATGAAGATGCAAATGAAGAGGATAAAGCAAAAATGGTTACAGACAAAGCTAATGAGTTATTTGATAGGACCAGTGGTATAACAATGCGTAATGGAAATTATTACAATGATAATGTTTCTAAAAGTTTTAAAGCAGAAACACCTAAAGTTATTAAAATAGCTGAACCTAGTAAAAGTTTTAAAGCTTTTGAAGCAAGGATTAAAGCTAGTGATCCGAACAAAATAGCTCCTCAAGATTTTGGGCTTGTTTCGGGAGCAGACATTAAAGTTGGGTCTACCACTAAAACACTTCTTGACGTTTCATTCATGGAAGATACATCCGAAATTAAACTTAAGTACAAAGATGCTGTAGAAAACAAAGATGGTAGCGTAAAAACCGCAGAAGACAGTGAGGTATTTGATTTAAGCAATCCAGCGCAACTTGATGCTTTATTAATTAGGCTACCTAGACTAGAAGGCGATGAGGAATTAGCTGCGAAAGAATTAATTATGGCTAAAATGGCTATGATAGAAAAAAACAAAAACCAAGCTTTAGAAAAAAAAATTAACGACCAGTACGACGCCTTCATAGATCCGTATAAGCGAAAGAAGTTAGCGGAAGAAAACAACAGTCAAGTATTTTAAAAAAAATTAAATGAAAAGATATACAGTAACAATAAATGGTAAGGAAGAAAGGTTTGATGTATACCCAGACAGATATGATGCTTTTCTAACTCAATATCCTGAAGCGGTTCTTATTGAAGAAATAGAAGAAGAAACTAAGGATTTTCAAACAGACACTGCAGCGGATGTAGATGTAGTGTCGGAGAAAGTAACATTAGATACGGATTCTGCATCGGAAAATGGTTCTTTGGAATTAACAGAAACATTTAAGCCTGAGTCAGAAGAACAACAGCGCGTTGATAAAGCTATGGCTGATATTAGGGCTATAGAAATAACACCTGAGCTGGAAGCAGAATGGGAAGCGGAAGTTAATTCTGGTCCTGTAGATATTATGGTCGACAACCCAAATAGCGGTTGGAACGACAAGTCTACAAAAATGCCTTATGATGATAAAGTTAAAGAGGCTAGAACAATGCTTGCTAAAAACGAAAAGGTTAGTGAATCAGAGGTTCCGCTTGACGATATTATAAAGCTAGCTAAAAACCTTACGGTAAAAGAAAAAAGACAAGATTGGCTTGCAACAAAAAGAGAAGAAGCTTTTGAAAGGTATGAAGAAGATGTCGTAGATTACACTGACATTTTTAGTTTTAATGGAATAGATAATTACTATAAAAAAGGACTTAAATTACTTACGGGTGTAAATCTAGAGACTAATCAAGAGGAAGAATATAGATTAGGTAGAAAACAAATGACTTCTAGGTTTAACAATGAATTTTTAGAAAAGGAGAAAGAAATTGATAATAGATCAAAAAGCATTGATGAAAATGTTGCTTTAATGGATGTTGCTAAGTTAAAAATCCAAGAACTAGACACTAAGTATATAAACACACCTAATGAAGTAACTGCAGAAGAAATAAACGAATATAAAAACCTAGTAGAAACTTATAAAACTGCTTATGGTTCAGCTATATCTGCTTCTGACGGGTTAAGTGAAATGGTTACTGACTCAGATGACATAGAGGTTTTAGCGGATATGGCTAAAAGAACTTATAACAATGTTGATGTTGCTACTAATAGAATAAAATCCGCTGCAGTAAATTTAGCAAGCGGTCTTGGAATATTAGGATCTGAAATTAATATACAAGCGGTTTTAAAAAGAACCGGTGTACTTGATGATGAAAATGTAGGAGAACTACCCGTTTTTATGCAAAATTGGTATAAAGCGGGAGATGAAGTTAACAAAGGCATTAAAGCTGGTTCAGCAAAATTATACGAAGTTGCTAATGAAATTACAGGAGCCACGAAGCATAGACAAGAATTTGAAGGAGCTGCGGATAGCCTAGAAAACTTTGGCGAGTTTATGCTGGATTTACTTACAGAACAATCTGTAAATACAGCTATAACCGTGGGTACTGGAGGCGCTGGTTTACTTATTTTAGCAGGAGGAGCTGCTGGTAATAAGATGAATGAAATGAACGAAGAAATATTAGAAGGAGAAAATATTTCACCCGCTCAATTTTATGCTGCAGGTCTTTTATATGGGGCTGCGGAATATGTAACTGAAAAAGTTTCTTTAGGGCAAGCTTTACGAGGCTTAAATGCAATGGGTCTTCCTGTAAAAAACTTTACCAAGGCATTTGATTTAGGCAGCTCAGGTTTAAAAGGAGGAATGACTTTTGGTAGAGCTTTTAAAAGATGGGGAAAAGGTATTAATCAAGAAGGTATGGCGGAGCTAGGGGCTCAACTTAGTAATAATTTAGTGGATAATTATTTATTGGGTAAAGATGTATCTATTACAGATGGGCTTAGTGAAGCTTATATTACCGGTGGATTGATGTCAGGATTAGGGTTTGGAGCTCCTGTAATCGCTACAGATATAGCTAAAGCCTTTATGAACGATGGATTGATGGCTAAAAGAAACGATCTTTCTGCTAAAATGCTACAATTAAGTAAAGATCAAGAAAAAATACAGTCTCAAAGCTTAGGTGTTTTTAACAAAGAAGCTGCGGAAGCGTATAACTTGTTGCAAAAACAAAAAGAAGCTCTTTTGTTCGAAAGCCATAGGCTTATGAAAAACGTATCAAGCACCGTTGATGCTTTAGATAGTACTGATAGACAAAGATTAATAGATTTAAGTAACGATACTTACAATTTAAGAGCTGAAAACGAAAAGCTTAATAAGAACACGATGATTCCTAAGGAGGCATTGAAAGGTCTTATAGAAGCAAATACAACTAAAATACAATCTAACAACAATCAACGAGAATTAATTCTTAATAACACTTTATATTCTAAAGATAAAGCTATGGCTGATAAGCTGGCAGCTGAGTTTATAGCAAAAAATAATTTAGGGGATTCAATACTTTACATAGACGGTAAAACAACTGATGAGGTTGCTGATCAAATGAAAGCTGAAGCAGACAAAGCCGTTGCTGAAGGAAAAATTACCCCAAAACAATATACTAAACTAAAAACAGATATACAAGCTTTTAAAGAAACAAAAGGCGTAGAGGGCGTTTATGTAGGCCAAGACGTAGGCATTCCAATGGTAGCCACTGTAGAAGATGTTGCTCTTGGTGTAGAAACACCGTTTATGCCTGGGCAATATAACGGAGCGGTAAAAAGACACGAAGTTGGGCATGCTATTTTATTCAGTAAGTTTTTAACAGGCAATCCAGCAGCTTACAAATTAGTAGAACAATTTGAAAAGTACATGATCAATAATTACAAAGGCGCAGCTGAACGATTTGCTGCTGTTGATACTAATTATCCTTCAGATAAGTTTACTAAAAATCAAATACTAGAAGAAAAACTAGCCACCATGCTAGAATACGTTTCAAAAACAAATATTTCAATGGATAAAACCTTTTCAAATAAGGTTATGAATATATTCAAAGGAGATAAAGATTTTTCTAAATTAGAATCTGTAAAAGATGCTGAAGGTGTTTTAGGTATGTTACAAAGTTTTGCTAGGATACTTGACAAAGGAGATATTACAGGTGAAGAATTAGCAGCGAAAGTAGTTAAAGGAGAAGTTGTAGGTGCAACAACAGCGGATGTTGATGCGGCGGCAGACACACAGGCTAAAGGGCCTACTTTTTCTTTAAGAGCACAGCTGAATAAATTTGAAACAGCCCTTGAAAAAATAGAAGAGGACTATGATAATAATATACTTGACTACGACGACTACGAACAAAAAAGAGATTTACAAGAGGAAAGAATAGCTGCTGTAAAAAAGAAAATTGAATCTGTAGGTGAAAGCGAAGTAGTGTCTAAGCCTAAAAAGAAAAAAGAAAGTACTGCTGATCAAAAAGAACAAAACGCTGAGGTAGATGCTTTGGTAGGCGAAAAAGATGCTGAAGGAAATTACGTGTCAAGTAAAAAAGAATGGTTGAAAGACGGTGTAGCTAAAGCTTATAACGCTATAGTTAAGGGAAATTTAATAGACGGTTTAATAGTAAAAGGTATTGTAGGTGATACAGTGCAAGGCAAATCTGTTGCAGAGTTTGTGCAGGAAGTTAAAGAAAGCTTAACTCCTCTTTTAATGAGATTTAATCCTGAAATTAATAACAGTCTAATAGGTTTTATTAATAGTCAATTGCGTTTTAGAAAAGGTGATGCTCTTAAAAAACTTAGAAAGAGTAAAACAGAAAATATTGACTCGGGCACAAGAGAAATGAATGCTATTGAAAACAAAGCAGACAAAACCTCTAAAGAAACTAGGCAGGAGCCTATAGGCAATCTATTAAAAGCAACTAGTCTAATATCTCAAGCTACAAGAAGTAAGCTAGCTGAGGACCTTAAAAAATGGGCTATAAGCAATAAAATTGATTTTGATAATTTTAGGTTTAGTATGGTGGACACAACACTTGCTATTACAGATGAATTAGGCAATCCTGTTTTCCAAGAACTTAAAGGAAAACAAGTTGTAGAGTCTTTATTAGATGACGCTATGCGCGAAATATTTCCTAATGTTAGTCCTGATAAAATATTAGACACTAGAAAAATGTTTACAGGCAAAGAAGCTAGCGCAATGCATAAAGCTTTTATTGCCGATGTTGTTGATCCCGATTCTGTTATAAAGTCGAGTGACTCAGACAATTTAGCTGGAATATTTATAAAAATATTACCTAAAGGAGCTGTTGCTGCTGATGGTAAAAATAAAGCGCTTGCTAAAGATATTAACACGAATAAAGCTACTGCTTTAGATCCTAGTATTTTACAGAACTTTTATGTTAAATCCGGAAATGCTATTGGTAAGACTGGATTACAGGAATATGTTTTAAAAGATAATATTAGATACAGTGACGTTTATGCTGCTTTTGGTATGGATTCAGCTGGAAATAAAACTACTTATAATCGTAGTGGAAACACTAGATCTGTATTAGCTGCTTCTGGTAGATTACTAGGGCAATTAATGATGAACGAAGTTATTCGTACTGATCTTGGCTTAACTACTGAACAACAATTAAATACAGCGGCAGGTAAAAGCGATGCGATGTTTAGTATTCAGAAACAATTAGCTAACGATGTAACCCCTATAAACAAACTTTCAGAAGCAAAACAATTGCAAATTTATAATTTAGCAGGCGAGGGAATAAAAGAGGTGCAAAATAAAATAGCTAATTTAAAAGAAACTATTTTAGATATAGATGGAGAGGATGTATGGATCAAAGAATATATGCCTTATGTTGAAGCCGTTATAAAAGATTTTAAAATTAGATCAAAAGAAAAATGGCCTAGATCTGAAGAAAGAATTATTGAGGCTTTTATGGAAATTAAAAATTTACCTAAAGGAATTGAAATACTTCAGAAAATTCTTAATACAGACTCTACTAAGTTAGATTATGTTTTTAAAGCATTTAACAAAAATATTTTTGTAGAAGTTAAACAAAATTTATCAGCTAGAATGGGTAGCTTAGGTATTCATACTAGAATAAATAAAAAAACCGGAAAAATTGTTTCTTATATAAATGAAAAACATTATAAAAACATTGACAGTACATATTTAGAAAAATTAATAAAAAGTGAAAAAAATAAAGAAGAAATTTTTATAGACGCGGCAATAAAAGAAGATAAAGGAAGAGGAATTGTTGAAATTACTTATGATAAAGCTACCGGAAAAAGAAAAGTTAGAATGCCTTTATGGTTTTATAATAAATTAGTAGAAGATAATAAAAGAATAGAATCTACCAGCACTGTAGATATGCCTATAGAACTAATGTCTCAAAATTATTTAAACAAAGGAGGTAATTTTATAAACTTTGGTACTTCAGGAGTACTTGCTTTTGATGACAAACAAATATTTCCTGCGGAAGATATTAATGGCACTAAAGATAGTAAAGGAAATTACAATGAAAATTTAAAAGTTACTGTAGAAACAGCTTGGACAAGATCCGGATTGCCTAAGCAAACGAAAAAGCAAATAAAAAATGGTACTAAAAGAACAGAAGCACAGTTAATGGTTACATTAACAAGAGTTGCTGTAATTAAATTTCCTTTAGAAACTAGAAAAATATTATCTGATAGAGGTGGCCTTAAGCTAACCGATGGTGATCAAGTTAAGATGTGGCTTAATACAAACACTTATAGCTTAAAACAACAAAACAAAGATGTTCCTAGCCCAGTTAGAATAAAAGACGCTTCGCCTGAGCAGGTTTTAAAATCTATGCAAGATGTAGATAAAGCTTTAACTATAGCTAACAGTCTTGATGTTCCATCTAAAGGTATTAGCGTTTGGGATTTTGATGACACTTTAGCTAGAAGTAAAAGTAATGTTTTATATACAATGCCCGATGGATCTAAAGGTAAACTAACCGCCGAGCAATTTGCAAAAGATGGCGACAGATTAATGGCAGAAGGTGCTGTGTATGATTTTAGTGAATTTAGTGAAGTTGTTCAAGGCAGTAAAGGTCCTTTCTTCGAAAAGGCTATGGCTAGAAATAAAAAGTTTGGAAATAAAAATGTATACATATTAACGGCCAGACCAGCTAATAGTGCTAAAGCAATACATAAATTTTTAAAAGGAATTGGATTAGATATTCCTTTAGCAAATATAACTGGATTAGCAAATTCCAGCCCTGAAGCAAAAGCTAATTGGGTTGTTGGTAAAGCAGCTGAAGGTTATAATGACTTTTATTTTGCTGATGATGCCGCTCAAAATGTTAAAGCAGTTGATAAGGCATTAAAAAAACTACCTGTTAAAAGTAAAGCTGAGCTAGCAATAATTAAAAAGTCTGATGCACTATTTAGCATGAACACTAAGTATACAACTAAATGGGCAGGTCTAAGGGATTTACCTGGAAATGAGAGCGCACGTGACTTAGTTACTAGTGGGACTCTAAGAGTTGGTAAAAATACGATTGGAATAACAATTGACGATGGAGCTTCCCCGGGTAGTGAAGCATTAGGTTTTGACTTTCCGACTTTAGGCACTATAGAAATAGGTTTTGATATAAACACTTATGATGTTGATGCTAAGCTGTCTCCTAAAGATAAGTTTAAAATATTCGGAGCAGTTATAAATGCAGTCACCGCTAAGGTAAAATCGTATGGTGATGAGGTAAGCGCTATAACTTTTAGTGGGCTTGGCAGGAGTAGATCATCACTTTATACATTGATGGCGCAAAGATATGCGGCAGAGCTTGGGTGGAAAATGAAGAGTGCTGTAAGAATGACTACGGATTTTGCTACAAAGGAAATGCAGGGTAATTATGTTATATATAGACCTAAAGTTGAATTAGCGGAGCCTAGTGACAATACATATTCACTTAAAAAGCAACCAAAGGCTGTGCAAGATGTTTTAAAAACTATTGATATTAAGAGTCAAGTTCAGCAAGATAGACTAAAAGCTTCAAAAGAATTGGACGATGCTTTTAATAATTATTTAGAAGGATCTACAGGCATTGAAGCTTACAAAAGATATAAGAAAGATAAAGCAATGCTTAAAGGTAGAGGTAAAGGTAGGTTCGATTATTTTATTCCTCCTGGAGCTGAAGATTTTGTAGGTTTACTTTATAAAACTTTACAAAAAGGTAAAAAAGGAGAACAGCAATTTGCTTTTTATAAAAAGTATTTAATAGATCCATACATGAAAGCTATGAGTGGATTAATTAAAGCTAGAACAGCTATAGGCAAAGACTTTATAGCTTTGAAAAAAGAGTTAGGCATTGTTCCTAAATCACTAAAGAAAACTTTTAAAGTTAAAGACGAAAATGGTAACATGAAAGACAGTTTGTTTACTAAAGAACAAGCTATTAGAACTTACATTTGGAACGCTCAAGGCATAGAAATGCCTAATTTATCTCAAGTAGATTTAGCTATATTAGTTAATTATGTTAACGCGGATGCTAAATTAAAAGCGTTTGCAAATAAATTATTAAGTTTTAATAAAGGTCTTGATTCTAAACCCCCCTCTCGAAATTGGTTATCTGGATCTATAGCAACCGATTTACAAGCTAATTTAAATTCTGTAGGCAGAAAACAATTATTAGAAGTTTGGACACAGAATAAAGATGCTATTTTTTCTGAAGAAAATATTAATAAATTAGAGGCAGCTTATGGTGCAGACTATGTAGATGCTGTTCGTGATATTCTTAGAAGAATGACCACAGGCCGTAGTACCTTACCTTCTTCGGGTAATAAAGATTGGGACGCAATTGTTAAATGGCTTAACGCGGCTGTAGGTAATATAATGTCTTTTAATGTTAGATCTGCTTCGCTACAGTTATTATCTATAACGAACTTTATTGACATGGAAGACAACAATATTATTGCTGCTGGTAAAGCTTTTGCAAATCAAAAACAATACTGGAAAGACGTTGTTATGTTATTAAATTCTGATTATTTAGTTGATAGAAGAGACGGTACAAGAATAAACGTTAACGAAGCGGATATTGCTCTTGCTGCTAAAGAAGGTGGGCCTCAAGCTGTTTTAAATAAAATATTAGAAATAGGATTTTTACCAACAAAAATTGCGGATAGTTTTGCTATCGCTGTAGGTGGATCAACTTTTTATAGAACAAAAGTTAAAGCTCTTGTTAAAGGAGGAATGAATGAAGTAGCTGCTGAGAAACAAGCTATGTTAGATTTCATGGCAAGATCTGAAGAGTCTCAACAGTCAAGTGAGCAAAGCAAAATTAGTAGACAACAAGCTGGACCCGTAGGAAAGCTTATATTAGCTTTTGGTAATACAGCGGCGCAATATGCTAGAATAATTAAAAAGTCCGCGTTGGATCTTAAAAATGGCCGTGGCAATCCTCGGACGCACATAGCTAGGATAACTTACTATGGAGCAATGCAAAACTTTGTTTTTAACTTTTTGCAACAAGCTTTATTCAAATTATCGTTTGGTGATGAAGAGGAAGAAGAAGAGGCCGATGGTCAAAAAATAAAAATGGCTAATTCTATGATTGACAGTTTACTAAGGGGTATGGGTTGGCAAGCCGCCGCTCTTGCTGCTGTTAAGAACACTGCTTTAAAGCTTTATGAAAGAAATGATAAAAAAGTAAATAATGATTTCGGAGACAAAGCTGTTGCATCTTTACTTTCAATATCACCTCCGCTTTCAAGTAAGATAAATAAGATAGCTAAAATAGGTAATATTTATGAATGGGAAATGAAGAAAAAGGAAAGAGGAATATTTGATGATCCTTTTTCGCTAAATTCCCCCCAGTTAGCTATAGGAGCTACATTTATTGCTGCAGCTACATCATTGCCAACTGATAGAGCTTTGTCAAAAGCTATTAATCTTGTTGATGTTTTTAAAGAAGACACTGAAAATTGGCAAAGACCTTGGATAGCAGCGGGTTGGCCTAAATGGAGTTTACAAACAGATGCTCAAAACGAAGAAGATAGAAAAAAGAATGATAAGCCAAAAGTTACTAGACGAAATGCTTTAAATGCAAAATCAGAAAAAGAAATAGACAATATGTTAAAAAGTTACGGGTTCACTCCTAGTGAAATATTTAGAATGGGGTCCGGAAAAAAAGTAACCGAAATAATTAAATTTCAAGACGAAGTTGTAAAAAAATAATAACTATGAATATAAATGATTTAAAACTAGGGATTATAAATTTCAGTACTTTGGCAATTTCAATGACACACGTAGACATGGTGTTAAAAATAACTCTTTTGGTTATTACAATTTTTTACACATTAAATAAATGGTTTGTAGAACACAAAAACCGTAAAAACAACAAAAACAAATAATTATGACTGACAAGAAAAAAGATTCAAGATTTAAAAAATTACTTATATGGTTAATGAGTAAATGGAATTCGTTCCTTTATATGTTAATGTTTAAAAAGTATGAATAGAATTAAAAAAACAGGCCACCACACCTAATAAATTCTATATTAAAAGCCCGCTACAATTAAGTAACGGGCTTTTTTAATTTAAGTTATTTCACATGCACCCCCTGCGCATGCAAGTTCACCAGACAAATCCGTCTCATTCGTCCTCTTCTTCAATTTTGACACGTCAACGCTTTTCAACGCATTCATCAATTCTTCATACTTTTCTTCGGTTATATCTTCAAAGGGAGCTTGAACATAAGTACCGCCATTGTAAGGCAATACAGATAAACCATTATAGTATTCCTTATTCTGCCACATCCATTCACCAATCATTTCCCACTCGTCATCTCGTATACTTACAGTGGCTGATATGTTATGCTTGTTAGCGCCATCTGTGTGACCAGGAAACACCCATTCTTCAGATACTTGTCTTATACGTTCTAATAATTGTATAGGATTTTCTGTTCTAAGTATAGATCCTTCTGGAGCCTTCTGAGGTATACCTATTACAGCAGTATCATGAGGTCTGAAATATTCATCTTCAATTAGTTCAGGGTGATTTTCAGATAAAAATTTGTACATCGATTCATTCTTACCTACACGAATTCTTCTCATGTAATAATCATTATGCCAAGCGTGAATACCAGATGATGTACCTAATGTTAAAGATGTTGTACCTGCAGGTTTAACCGTTGTTGCTCTAGCGGTCGCATTAATACCAATTAACTTAGCTACTCTAGCATTCTCTTCTTTAACTACAAATGCAGCTTGTTCCATATCTAATTTTAATACAGCACCTGATCCAATTCCAGTCATTGAGACGCCAATTAAAGCATCTTTTTCTGTTGTCTCTTGCCAAATGCTTCTAAGATAATGAAAGTTCGTGTAAGAAGCTTGTATTGTGCCTATAAAAGCAGCATTCTTAACTCTTCGATTGAATTCATCTTGATCAGTAAGATCTGATGCGTTAACTTCACAAAGATTACAAAATTGATATGGTCTCAGTGCAATTTCGCAACACGGATTAGTTCCCCAATCCTTATCTTTACTTAGGTAAAATCCAGGCTCACCCGATCCAGATAACTCAATTCGCTTCCATAGTCCTAAAAAGAATTCCTTAGTTAATTTCTGTCTTATTAACACCGCGGAGTTATTAGCTCTACCTCTTTGGGGATTCTTTTCCCACCATTCACCAGACTTACAGCCAATCATTTCGTTATCTGTAGACGAAAACAAGGATATTAAAGCTGCTCTTCTTATTCCTCCAGCTAAAACTGAGTCAGCAATGTGACATATAATGTCGTGAGCTTCAATAGTTGTTATATATTCGCCGTCTTTTTTGGCATCCATTATACCCATGATTTTTACTATACACTCTTTAAGCGGTTGAGGTCCAGGTGCTTTACCTCCTGACGTTACAAGTCTTGCTCCTTTTGCTCGTATATCTGAATAATCAAAATCAATTTTAGAAGATCTTTTGTTACCCAAATAAGATTTCATTAGCATTTTTATAGCGTCTGCCCAACCTTCAATTGAGTCCA
>Ga0209272_10000769_pt1 | contig 23207 bp, 19 predicted proteins | sample tdDd002_FD_187125 | JGI IMG/M metagenome (GOLD analysis project Ga0209272, IMG submission 187125) | Marine sediment microbial communities from the Atlantic coast under amendment with organic carbon and nitrate - tdDd00.2 (SPAdes)... | ecosystem: Environmental > Aquatic > Marine > Coastal >... | reverse complement strand
GACTTTTTTACAACTGGCTGTAGGTCAGTGCTTTATTATACAATTGATTCAAAAAAATTATATGTATTGTGTTGGTTTGGCACCTTTAATAGTCTATGTCCATACTAAATCCTTTTTTTACCAGTTGGTAAACCTCTTCTATACCAATTGCCCCATCAACTTCTAGAGCCATATACTCCATTGATTTTGCTTCATTTCTAATAATACTGGCGTAATCAATATCTCTCAGCATCCAATTTTCAAAAGCCTTTTCCCAATCAGAACAACTTGAAAGATAATGTTGTACCCACTCTCTCTCCTTGTATTTCTCTATCTGAAACTCTCTTGAAGGCGTCATACATATATATCGATTCTGAGCGATATTATTTTCCTTCATAAACTCTGGTAATAAAGCTGCACCTTCAACAATTACATAGTCGTCCTCAAACCGTTCTTCAATGTCTTTTTTTATTATTTTTAATGCATATCGATAAAATTCGAACTCCTCAAACACTTGTTCATTCACATTTCTTAACCATATTTCATCTTGAGTCATTTGGCTGATTGAAGTCATTAATGGATTCTTCTCCTTAACACCGATTTCAATGAATCGATCTAAATAGTCATCACATTTATAGTATTTAAAGCCGTATTCTTTTACAAGCATTTCAGAAATCGTACTTTTTCCACAACAAGGTGAACCGCCAATCCAATATATTTTATTATTATTCATTTTCTTCCCTTTCTACATTTCATTCATTTGTCTTCTATTTTTAGCTTCTGATAACATTTCCTCTAACGGACGATGTTTCCCACCCCAGTACTCAAAAACGTGCATGCCTTCATTTTCAAGAATCGGTCCAATCATGATAAGTTCAACCAACAACTCTTTAAGTATGGAAATATAGTCGGGTGTCACTATATCAACTGGAATCAACTTAGCGAAAGAATCATATGAAACACTGTATACGATTCTTTTAACTCCCAATGAAAGAATTGACATCAAACATCTTGTACATGGTGCACAACTCGTATATAGGATAGAGTTTCTTAAAACTTCATCAGAATACTTATTTGCACATTTACTGACAACATTAAATTCTGCATGTCCAAATAATCCTTTGTTGTAATCCGCGGTATTTTCTGCAGATTCAAGTATCATATCATTGTGTACAATTAATGCTCCAAAAGAATCAAATCCCTTTTTACCAGCTGAGATAGCCAGTTCATGACACTTTCTGATATATATTTCATGTTTATTATTGTTCATTCGGTCCCTCTCAAATCAATTGTTAAAGTAAATTATGTCTTAAAATTCTATTCTCAATAATCTTGTATTGGTTATATAGCCACAACTTTCTAAAGTTGATTTTGAATTATGATTATAGTACCAACATCCTGGAAGAGATTTATATCCCAAAGAATGACACAACTCCTTTAGATGAAGTATGATACTTCTACCCACGCCCTTTTGTCTATGTTTTTCTACAGTGAACATTCCAATGCCAAGATGATCTTTATGAATTTCATTTTCCACTACAATACCAAATCCATAAACTTCATCAGCATCTTCAAAGATATATATTTTCTTGTCTTCTGTCTCTTCAGTAACATCAGAAAAGAAATTATCCGATAGGGTTTTTATCATCTCTATATCAGAAGGTACTGCCAGTCTTAACTGCCCTTTCTCCATCAATACTGGTTTAACTTTTCTATCTGTTTCTTTGAAGAAGTACGCTTGTAGATGTATTTCTTTCTTTAAATCCAATGCATACGACAGAAAGCGTTCATCACATGTTGGTACAAAAGCATTTTTGATGTCATATGATTTAATGATATTTTTCAGTTTGCTTTGCGCTAAGTGCATGTACTCATCTTTCATATAGAACTGCGTCAACAGGTCTTCGTTGCATATTGCAAAATACCCTATCTCTTCATTTTCAGCAGTCATTAAATAGAAGTCTGACTTCAAAATGTGATCTACCAGGAAGTCATCATAAGGACCTGCCAACGACTCTAAGTACTCATTAAAAAGTTTATCAATATCCTCTTTCATTACCCTTTTATAATTATCCATATTGTTTTCTCCTCGATTCATTTGATTGTTTATTACTCTTCATTAAATTCCTTTCTTACTATACGCCTTATTTCTATGTCATGTCATAAATCTCTTTTAAACACAAAAAAACCGGTATGCTAAGAAACATAGCAAATACCGGTTATATATTGAATCAAAAATAGAGCCTGTATAACAAAGCTCTATCTTAAATCGTATATATTACTTAAGATAAATTACGCAGCTAATGCTTATAACACAATTGAGAATTAAGTACAACAAATCACAGTTCACCTTACCAGTCAACTCAGTCACACTCAATCATATTCAATTTCCTAGTTATAAGCTCCTGAAGTCATAAAATTACCTCTTTTGTCTTTCGTATAGATGGATTCATTTCGAATCATTAGAACAAGATGTTCTTACAAATAATAGTATAAGGCGACAGTAAGATTTAGTCAATTTGATTCTCATTACAAAATGATTACACCGTTATAATCATAACTCATAATCTGTAGCCTAAATATATCCTCACACAAGTACATGATTGATTAATAATCTACTCTAATTACTATTTATTTCTTACAAGTAGTGATAACACTCCATAAGAGTGGTAATAAGTTTAGTCTGCTTCTAAACCAAGAAGTCGCCAACATCCTTTATGAACTTTAATGTCTCATATTCTATTTGTTCTGTTAAAGCATTCAAATCATTAAAGTCCGGTTGATCTACCAACACATATTCAATAATAGAATCAACATCTTTTATTGTTGATGGGATATGGTATTTATTCCAGCCGCTTGCTTTAAACAACTTCCAATATTCTGCTTGAATCTTTTTATTCTTTGCCGCTAACCAGACTTCAAATCTCACTTTCTCATGAACAAAAACTATGGCGACCTTCAATTTCTTTTTATTAAGTATCTCAGGTGTAAAAGCAAAATAAGTCATATCCATATACCCATAGTAAATACTTCCCGATACTAAGAAATCAGGATATTTGTTTTTGAAATGAATTCTCAAATTCATAATAAAATCCATTAAACCTTTGTAAGCTTTTTTTATATCGCCCTTCTCTAATTGTTTTTGATACTCTGTTATATAGTCATTTAGTGACTCCATAAACAATGCCCCTTCTTGGTTTTGAGCTCGTATAATACATTTCAACAGGTTAATATAATGCTATATCATCATTGGTCTTCATCATCTTTTTTTCTTCTCTTCAAAAGTAAAAAGATAACGATACAGATAACAAACAAAACACCCAATAAAGCACTGACTATTAAATAAATCGATGATGAACCTGTCTCAGTCTTCTCCTGCGGCGTAACTGTTTCAGTTGTTTGTTCAGTGTCTGCCTGATTATTTAGTTCAGTCGTTTGATTCTCATCTGATTCTACACCTTGATTGTCTTCAGTCGTATCACTAGAAGTGGTACTTTCTGCTTCAAGTTCACCATATTCCATTCTAATTATACGCCCTTCACTACTTGCATCAGGCATAAGTACATATAGTACATTGGATTTATCAATTCCAGCAAATAAGATTGTTGCGCCTTCTTGTGTAAAGCCTCTACTGCCGAAGTCTTCCCACACTTCTCCATTGTATTTCATTGAAGTCACCTTATTATCATTTTCACTATCGTTGAAATAAACAACAGGCCAACCATTTGAATCCATTACCATACCGAAAGTTCTAATCATTGCAGGTGAAAACGGATGTGGATCCATGTACTGCCATGTTCCCTTATCATAAATCATACCAAACGTCTTCCATTCGAAATCCGTATCCATATAAATTAGAATAGGTCTATCGCCATTTACAATTGCCATTTTTACCCAATAAGGATAACCTGATTCAATCCCACTGTTGTCAGTAACTTCCCAACCTGTATCAGTTGAGTATCTCCACACTTCTATCTCACTTCTTTGGATAATCACTCCAGCATATACATATTGATTATTATGGTCAACAGCAAGACTGATATAACTTGCTGTATCTTCTGTGAAACCAGGTTCACCATATTCTATCCATTTGCCATCTTTATAGACCTTGGATGTTAGTCTACCATCCTCTAAAAGATCGACATACGCTACCACCAATGAACCATCAGACATCACCTGAAAATCATAATAGATAAACTGAGGATCTATTCGAAGTAACCTACCCGCATTAGCAAGCTCCTCCCATTTATCATCCTTGAATTCATAGATATGAATTACGCCATTAATTGTAATTAAACCGAAATACAACTTCTCTGATGTTTCATCATATCTTACAATGAATTGACCACCATTCTGTTCAGAAATATAACTAGCGCCTAACTCTGTCCAGGAAGTGCCATCGTACATTTTTGCTTTAGGAAGTGGCAATATATCCCCAGTTGGATCATTGATCGTGTAAACAAGATATACATTTCCATTACTATCTGTTGTGAATGCCAATACCTGCGTATCCTCATCAGAAAATCCTGGAACATCTCTTTCTTGCCAATCATCAGCTAGTGCCGTTATAGAAAAGCCCAATAAGCATATGCAAATTACACTAATAAATAGAATTGCTCTAAGCCTTATTTGTCTCATTTAGATTTCCTCCTCTCAAATTATATCGATTAAGATTTGAATTAAAATGCAAAGTATCCTGTTATCTTTATACCCTGCATTTAAAATAATCAGCAAAAATATACAGTATTTCTTATCCTATACTTCAATACTGACTAGTAACCTCTCTTACATTTCTTGCAAAAAAGAAAAACGTCAACTATACGTGATAGTTGACGTCTGATTAATATATTACCTTCTACTTGAGAAAATCAGAATAATTACCTCTTATCTTTTAATGCTTTATACACTTTTTCTGGTGTAATCGGCAACTCTCTAAACTGAATGCCTGTTGCATTAAATATAGCATTGGCAATAGCAGGAGCAGCCGTATTTATTACGATTTCTCCAATCGATTTAGCCCCAAACGGTCCAGTTGGTTCATAACTGTCTGCAAATTCTACTCTAATAGTTGAAGCATCTTTTCTACTAGGCATCTTATAAGTCATAAAGTTTTTATTCATTTCATCACCGTTAGACGCATGTGTAATGTCTTCAAACAATGTCATACCTATTCCTTGCAACATACCGCCTTGTGCTTGTACGGTTGCTAGATTTGTATTAATGACAGTACCACAATCAATAACACCAACAAAGTCAACCACATCGATTTTACCGGTTTCAAGATCAACATCGACTAGAGCATACCCTGCTTTATAAGGTGGTGCTTCTTTAGAACATATATGACTTTCTGTAACACTTATTTGCTTATTGTTTAGTTTAAATCCAAGTTCGCTAAGCGTCATGGTTTTATCATTATAACTGAATACACCTTCATTGTAGTTTATGTCAGAAGTATCTGTTTCTGTTAGTATAGCCACTTCTTCTTTTAAGATACTCAATACCTTTTCAGAAGCCTTTTTTACAGCTGTACCTGTTACATATGTTGAACTAGAAGCATACGAACCATCATCATATGGTGTCACATCTGTATCTGCTGAATAGACATTCACTTGTTCAAGTGGTACTTCTAAGATTTCAGCAGCCATCTGAGATAAAATAGTATCACAGCCCGTGCCCATATCCGTTGCACTAATCAACAAGGTAAAGAAACCATCACAATTAAGTTTGATCGTTGCACCACCTGAATCAATGTTCAACACACCTGATCCTTGGGTAGAAAGTGCCATACCAACACCTCTAACTTTTGTTTCTGATACTTTTATGCTCGGGTAATTCTTATCCCAGTCAATTAATTCTTTTCCTCTAGTCAAACAATATTCCAACTCACAACTATCTTGTCTTGTGATGTCATCTTCATATTTATGATACGTTCCTAAATTCAAGTGATCACCTTGGTGAATGATATTTTTACTTCTTAGTAGAGTCGGGTCCATACCAATTTCATTTGCCAGTTCGTTCAATATGGATTCCACAGCAAAACCACCTTGTGTTTTTCCATAGCCTCTAAAGGCTCCTGAAGCCACTCTATTGGTATACATCGCTTTACCATCAAATCTATAACCATCGGTTTTATAAAAAGCCATTATCTTTTCTGCACATGCTTCCATCACTGTCGCTGCATGTTCACCATATGCTCCAGTATCTGATAGAGCTTCTACATTAAAAGCTTTTAAAACGCCGTCTTTTGTTGCTCCAACTGATATTTTAATATTAAACGGATGTCTTCTAGTTGAAGATAAAAACACTTCTTCTCTTGTATAAAATACTTTGGCTGGCTTGCCTGTTTTCATCGTTACAAGTGCCGGGAAGAATTCACTTGCCGCTGTTTGTTTACATCCAAATCCACCACCAATACGTGGTTTAATCACACGCACATTACTAATAGGCATATCAAGTGAATTGGCTACAAGCCTTCTCACATGAAATGGAATTTGAGTTGCTGATACAATAACCAATCTTCCGAAGTGATCTAAATAAGTATAAGTCGTAAGAGGCTCCATCATACCCGGATGGGTTGCTTGTGTGTTGTATTCTCTTGATAATACAACATCACTTTCCTCAAAGCCTTTCTTATAATCCCCAACTTCTACATAATATTTTGCAGCAATATTCTTTTCCGGTTCAAATCCAATTTCATAATGTGTAAAAGAGTCTTCCTCTGGATGGACCAATGCTTTTTCATGCACTGCAGTTTTATAATCTAAAACAGGCTCCAACACCTCATAATCTACTTTTATAAGTTTCATGGCTTTATTGGCGATTTTTTCGGATGACGCTGCAATAACTGCTACTTCATCTCCTTTAAAACGCACATACTCATCAAGAATCTTCCAATCCTGTGGTGATGGTTCCGGATATGTTTGTCCTGCTCGTGTAATCGGTTTATTAGGCACATCTTTATAAGTCAAAACACATTCAACACCTTCAAGACTTTCAGCTTTTGATGTATCAATATCTATTATTTTTGCAAAGTGATGTTTGCTTCTCAGTATCTTTATTATTAATGATTCACTTGGTGCTAGATCATCGGTATAAACAGGTGCTCCAGTGACTAATTTAACACCATCTCTTTTGGCAATCGCTTTATTGACTATTTTCATTACTCGACCCCCATATATTTCTTAATACCTTTTAACTGAGAGATATATCCGCTACATCTGCATAAGTTACCATTGATATAATGAATGATTTCCTCTTCAGTAGGATTTTTTAATTCTCTTTTCATTGCGATGGTTGTAAGGGCTAAAGAAGGTGTACAGTACCCACATTGGTCGCCACCTTCATCAATGATATATTGACCTAGAATAAGAGCCTGATCACGTTCACCTTCTAATGTAGCAATACGTTGTCCTTCTGCTCTACTGCTTAGAAACGTACATGAAAGCACCGGTTTATCATTTACAAGTACTGTACAAGCACCACAAGTACTTTTATCACAGCCTCGTTTAACACTTTTATAACCATTGTCTCTAAGCGTTTCAGATAGGTAATCCGAATTGCTTATTCTAACTTTTTTAACTTCATTATTTATAGTCATTTCAATTAACATGACATCACCTCCATCAAAGCACGTTTTACTAAAACTTTGCACATATCTTTTCTGTAATCCGCACTTCCCAATCTATTGCTTCCAAATGTAAATTCATCCATAGCCATATCTGAAGCTTCTTCAATGAGTTCCAAAGTTAAACTCTTGTTCTCTAAGAAAGACATTGTTTTATAAGCCAGTGATGCTACCGTTGGTTTTGCACCAACAGAAACTTTGTACTTACCATGACAGACACTTACAGCTGCATTTAAAATAGCATAATCACTAGCAGAATTTTTAATGGCTTTAAATGAGGTTTTTATTTCTTCTTTTCTTATAATGATTGATTTTAAAATACACTTTTCTAATTTGTTTTCTAATAAATACGCTTCAAGTGATATATCTTCTTTACCTTCAAATCTAAGTGTGGCATCTAAAACCAATAAAGAAGTAATTAAATCTGAAAAGGCATATCGAGGATATATTGTACCGCCTATGGTTGCTATATTTCTAAGTTGAACACCCACAATATTTTCCACGGATTTGGAAAACAGTTCCTTTAAGGTCTTATGAACCTCTAAATCTCTTAGAGTTGTCATGGCACCTATAATAAATTCATTCTCATTTTCTTCTATTTTGTCAATCCCCAACCCGTACAAATCTATTGCAGCATTGATCTTCAGATCTGTAGAAAGACGCAAAAAAGCCCCACCACCAAGGATGTGAGCTTTACTATTATCTTTTAGAAGCCTTAAAGCTTCTTCCATAGTATTCGGTTTTAGTAATTTATTAATAACTAACATTGTCTTTCGCTCCTTAAATATTATAAATAATACTCACGCAAAAGACTACAATCCAATTTTATAGACCTAGAACCATTTATGACAAATGTACTATTATCTACAAAAAAAGAGAATGCAAAAAAAACATTCTCGTAGTCTCAATTTTTATCGGCATGAGGTAGAAACTTCTGAGCCATTTCATCAGAATTATACGATATCACTTTTTACAGTATATCAGACTGATTCAAATTATCAAAATATTATTTCAATATTTTTTTCTACTGTATCTACCGACTTGAGATCCTTTTATTTTCCTAAAACCTATTATCTTCAACTTTGTTAATAGCTTACTTTTTTATATCTATTATATTTTGTACTAATAGTTTACACTTACCGCATCCATCTCCTGCTCCAGTGACTTCCTGAACTTTTTCAACCGTATCTGCTCCATCTTTAACCGCATCTACGACCATATCGATTGATACATTTTTACAGCCACAAGCTACTTTGATGATTCTTTCGATTTCTTCGATACAGCCGCCACATCCGGTACCAGCACCTGTAATTTCCTGAATGTCTTCAATTGTACGTGCGCCACCAGTCATTGCTTTTCTAATATCACCATAACGTACTTGTTTACAATGACATATGATTCTATTGTTCGGAATAAGAAAAGCAGTTAAAACCAATTCCTCATCAGTTCTAACAGAATGTAGTTTACCTGCATGTGCAACAAATGACTCTCCAGGTTTTAACTCGAATTCTGTATTTTCTAATACACCATACCCTGATCCTTTAATACAATAAAATATTTCATCTTGACCATCATGTAAATGATGTGGCACAACGAAATCAGATGTAATATGATATACTCTTGTTTCTATCGCTTCTTTTATTAACTCTAAATCCATTTTGAAACTCCTTATATTTTTATATAATTGATATACACTCAACGGTTCAACAACTTTAAATTATCTTCAATTCTATTATGTTTTAGTCTATTTTGTAATATCAATCTCAGACCAATACCTATCATAATGAGACCTTTGTTGTCACCAAAAGACCTATTCATAAATTTCAGTTTATTATAAAGAAAAAAATGATTCAAAAGAATCATTTAAAGAAGTCTAAAGTATTCACTTATTGTTATTTAATACATACATTGATTTTAAGGTAATCCATTTAGAAGGTTCTCCCTTCTTCTCAATATCAACAACGAATTTACCATTGTATGTGTTTTCAAGTTTCCATCTACCATCTGATAGTTGTTTTGATTTTAATAAAGCCAAAGCATCATCCATTCGCTTATCTTTTATATCTAAATCAATTAGAATAGTCAAAATCTCAAGGATATCTGTTTGATACATCAGAGGAAAGCCCAAACGCTTCCATCCTGGTTTGGCATCTCTGTTCAACTCATGACTTTTCTTGTATATATGATGGATTAAAATAAACTCTACAAGTTCATCAATCTTTGTTTTAACATCGTCACTACGCAGTTCTATGGGTATTGCTGACAAAGCTTTAAGAGATTTTACGATGCCCATAAAACAAGTATGCGAGCTAAAACACGCCACACGATTTTCATATGCCCATTTGGGTAACTTTGGTTTATCACCATCATCCGCTCTTTGATTCTTAACAATCCAATCAATAGAAGATTGCACTCTATCATCTTTTAAATACCCTAGTTTTATTAAGGTCCATGTCATATTTCCTGTTAGACATGGTATGACTTTGCTCGGTAGACCCGCATCGTTTTTTTTACCATGTTCTACTGAAAAACCACCATCCTCAGACGCTTGAGACATCTTAAGTATAAATTCACATGCATTTTGTACACGGTCGTCTTCAGGATCCGCACCCAACTCTGCTAATATCAGTAGTTGCCACGCTGTCCCTTTGTACTTCATAGTATAAAATTTATCAGGATTTCCCCATGATCCATCATCATTTTGAAAATCTAATATCTCTTTTACAGCACCAGATAACATAATTTGTTTTTTTGCTTCAACCAACTCAGAGTGATTAACTTCTGCTCCTAATAAATACGTCATCGTATAGTATCTCACTGAAGGATTGTTCTCTTCTAACAACCAGTTCAGCGTCTTATCATTTACGTTCATCGTACACCTCTTTTATTTAAAGAATTCTAAGCCTTCATCGTTACAGGTTCGTTTTGAATGATCTAATGTATTCAGTGACTCATTTTAATTAATACCCTTATCATTGTGATAACAATCCCTTCCAAGGAATTATTCAATCTTTTATTAGAATAAAAAAAACTGAATAGAATATTCTACTCAGAAATTGAATCAATAGTTATATTATAAAAACTAAAACATTCTAACTTTTACTAATCCATTTGGTTGCGGTTTTATAAGGTCTCATGCCTAAACTATAATAAAACTGCTGAGATGATCCGACCAATACTTTTTTTGCTCCAAGAGCCGCTACGCGTTTTATACCTTCTAATACAGCTGCTTTTCCCAAACCCATTTTTCTGTATTCGGGATCTGTTGCAACAGGTTCGATCACTGCGTAACCGGCTTCAGGATCATACCACATTCCACAGTAAGAAACGAAATTGCCATTCGGTGCAACAACTGCAACTTTAAGATTTAAATCGACATTCGGACGTATCATTTCAGCTTCATATGCTTCTTTCCTTTCTGGTGTTAACTCGAAAGCACCTTCACCATCTAATTCATGATTGAAACCTTTCCATAACACTTGACCATATTGAAATAAATCATATGTCTCCTTCATTGACGTTACGGAAAATCCTTCAGGTAGTTCATAATTCGTTGATGTTTCATCTACCCAAAATACTGCATCACTTTCTTTGTTTTCTGTAGCAACAAAACCTAAATCGGCAGCAATTCTTTGAAATTCCTCATCCTCATCCGAAATAACAACATCAAATTTATCAGATGTTCCTAGATGTTCTTTTGCATATATCAGCATGTCCTTTTTTAAATACTGATAGTCATCTAGAGTTAGACAAAATGAACTCCCTAAACGGCAATCAATTGTTGCGACACCAACGAGTTCGCCATTTTCTTCCCATAAACCTATTTTTCCAACAGCTGATTTATCTAAATACGAATGAGTTGTCATCCAATCCCATCTTGTAAATGTGAACTCCTTATAACCCAGTTTCACAAAGAATTCTCTAACTTTATAATAATCATCTGTTATACCAGCAACATCTGTATAGTTTCTAAATTTCACACTCATACAAAACCTCCTTTTACATTGTTCTTTAAGTCAACTATATCATGTAGAAAGTACGAGTGATATGTCATGAATGTTTATATTTAGTTTCATCTAGAACATGTATTAGATAATCATCATACGAGATAGAAACATCTTTCACAGTTATTTAAGTATTCAACTTTTATACATTTGTCTACACACTCCACATGTGTCGTAACATGGTCGCAGATAATTATATTTTTGATCTGCGGTATTTTTGTTTACTACTATTTGGCTTATCAGGTATTGTCATTTCTATATATCCATCTTCAATTGCTGGTAATAAATAATTTTTTCTAAATGTAGGTCTATGTTTTAATCCTACTCGTTCCATAAGCTCTTTTCCTGAAATCGTTTCCTCTCCAATTGCATCTAGAATCATTCCAACTTGTTCGGTAACTTGTTCGTCAACTTGTTCGGTAACTGAAATTTCATTTAGAGAATCTCTAATCGCTTCTAACATAAATTCAATGAATTCCCCAGAATCAGCAGCCTTGTCACATTCCCCTAATACTATGTAGTATTTATCCTGACGATCTTTTACTAAAGTCTCAACAGGTAACCAGCCAAACAAAGTTTTCCATTTGTACAATATTAGCGTTTGCCACATTCGCCCCATTCTCCCATTACCATCAGCAAAAGGATGAATAAACTCGAACTCATAATGAAATACACAACTTTTGATTAATGGATGGATATCAGCATTTAATGCCCATTCAAATAATTGATTTACCTGCTCTGGAACCAAACTAGCAGGAGGTGCCATATGTACCAAGTTCTCACCGGCAAAAATTCCTACACCACCGGATCTAAATGTTCCAGCTTCAATAGTCAAATCATTCATTAAAATCTTGTGTGCTTCAAGTAATGATGCAACATCATAGGGATTAAAATCAAGTAGTAATTCATATGCCTCATAGGCGTTTTGGACTTCTCTAATATCTTGTCCAGGTCCTAAAATCCTTTTTCCATTTAGAATGGCTGTTACTTGATCAAGCGACAGAGAATTGTTTTCTATTGCCAATGAAGCCTGTATTGTTTTGATTCTATTATTCCTTCTCAATTTAGGATTAATACCTTCTACCTCTATTAATGTTAACTTTGTAACTACTTCCATAATATCTGCTACCAAGTTTAACGTTTTTTCACTAATTCTAAACGGTGGTTTATAGCTCATGTTATACCTCCTACTTGTACCATTATACCGTACAAGTAAATAGAAAGAAAGAGTAGAAAATTATTCTACTCTAAACCTTGAATTGCTATGTGGTTAATTATAATGCTAGTTTAAGCTTCACAACAGTTTCGACATGTACTGACATTCCACTAACTTACCCATTTATTCTTCAATCAAAGCTGCTTCAAACTAAATGTAACTAATTATGAATTGCGAGCAACAAAAATAACCAATGATAAGTTGAATCATCTACATTCCGCTTTTTCCTTAGATATTACCTCAAATGTTGAGGAAGTTACTCTTTACTATGAGCAACCAATGATAGCATTAATGTTGAGATAATAAGAGCAAACATTACACCAAGTTCTTGACCAGTGAAATAAGTTAATACTCGATTGCTAATAATGAAGCAACTATTTAGTAGGCCATATGAGCTTATTGCTACGTACGAAACCATTCTGTTAACCTTAACATTAGACATTAACAAAAGTATTACCCAAACGAGAATCACTACATTACTTACTATACGTAGTGGTTCAACCCGATCAACTGCTATATGAATCAAAATATCAAATAACTGTATCCCAAGTATGCTGAGTTTCAATTTGCTGATGCTCACTTTTTTATTACCCAATTTGACTCTCCTTTTTTCTATGTCCAACAACAATAAAAATCAACATAACTACTGAAAAAAGAATAAACGGAAGGTTTATCACAGCACCTGGAGCTGTTCCTATTGTAGGTATCGGCTTTCCTGCAGGGAAGTAAAAAGCTCTAAATGAATATTCAACAATCATTAACACATACATTAGAGGTACCATCGCTCGGTATCTAAGTGCCACGAGTAAATAGACAATACCTATGATCAGTTGGGATAATCCCCAAAGCCCAAACACGCCAATTACAGCCTGTGCACCTGCAGCAGTAAATGTATCTACTGGAATGGATGCAATGGACTGAGCACCACCATCAGCCGCAAACAGATGATGCTGACTTCTCCAAAGAGTAACTGCAGTTAATACGTAAAATGCATATAGAGCAATTTTGTAACCCTTAAATTGATTATCCATTTGTTTCGGGAAAATAATACTAATAATGTCTTTCATAACAACCTCCTCTTGTGTTGTTTATCAATCAAATGATACATTTGACTCATTCGTTAACTGAGTGTATAATATCTTTAACTAGAAGTCAATGTATCTAACCTAACCGAGACAGGAGGTATTGTATTGTATCATTTAACCTCAAATAAAAAAACACACCAATCAGCTGATCTCATCTATCATGCACTTTGTGAACTCATAAAGAATAAGAATATTAATTCTATTACAATAAAAGAACTTGTTGAAGAAGCTGGTGTAGGTCGGGCTACATTCTACCGTTTGTTTGATAGCATAGAGGATGTTCTGCATTACAAATGTGACGCTTCTTTTGTAGATCTAAGACACTATATCATTCAGTTTAGAAAAAGTGAGCAGTTGATTGGACCGACAACCTCGACGGATCTTCTAAAGCCTTTACTTCGCTTTTGGTACTTAGATTCCTTCATCATTGAGATTATTATTAAGATTAACCGGTTGGACATTTTAATGTCTAATGTAGAGAGTATGTTTTCAATTATGTTCAGTCAACTAGACCATAACTCTAATTCTGATTTTCAAGAAGAATACTTTGTATCCATGCGATCTGGTATCCTCTTCAATATCCTTGTCACATGGATAAAAAATAAAAAGGATATTCCACCAGATACACTGGCAGATATCCTTATTAAGCAATCTAGAGCAGTTGAAAATTTTGAATTGCTTTTTTAAGTGCATAGTTCTGTTATTGGGTTACTAGTGAGCAACTCTCCACATGTGTGGAGGTTAGATCGTAAAAAATTTACAGCTAATCATAAGTGATAGGACACCACTGGATTATCTATTCGAAAGTCAACTCCTTGTTTAAAGGTTCTAGTCCTGAAAGTTTATATCGTCCATCTTCGATAATTACAATTCTTTCATGAGCAGCTGTAACAACGCTCAATTCTTTTATCTCTTCAATCCTGAGCGTCAAATCTTTATGGATATAAGTATAGGCTAGATCAATATCATTAGTTCTCTTAATAGAGATTTCATTATCTTTAGCTATAATTTCCTTACCATTCGAGTTATATACCTTGATATCTTCCATTTCAGAGTATCCAGTATCGCCAATTGCAAAATGAGGTCCTATTTTTTCCATTAGCAATGGATTAAGTTTATCAAAAATACCATAATGTTTTATCACATTATAGGCATACGTATTTGTACCTATAGCAAACTCTCCCATTGGTAAATTTTCAATCGACTCTAATAAGTTTTCTTTAACATACAGTCTATTTTTTTCAGGATCCTCAACGTTACTACAATTATAGTTTGATACTACGCCATCATCAAATTCCAACTCTAGATGCTTATAATACATACCATCTATACAAAGACTTGGAAAGTGAATTATACCTGAAGTGCCGTTTAATTTTGGTGATGTAAATACCTCTCCTAAAGGTATATTTGCATCTGAACCACAATTAAAAAACAACGTTTCCTGATCTGGATTATTCAAGTTATGCATGTTTACTCTAATGTTAGTTCTATTACCCCTACCTCCAACAACATGTATGTATTCAGCTTTATCTAGTTCATTGATTAATATCGACTGTAATCTCTCATTCTCTTCATTATCCATTTTGTTGATATCGATAAAATGTTCAAATACTTCTAGAAAGTCTTCATGGATCTCTATACATGGTAATCCCATTAAACTATAGTTTCTGTTCTCCTCAGGTATGTACTTTTCTCTTACTCTGAAGAAACTACTATTCATCGCTTGTTTTATCTTAGCTTGATCGTCACTATATTTGGGTTTTACATCAATAAATGACAACGGTTTTATAGTTTCTCCAAAACGAACGGTTTTGAAATTACCAGAATACCGAAACAATTCCGTTTTATAACACTCAAAAAATTCTGTTATATCGGCTAAGTATTCATTTAGATGATCATCGCTTAAATAGAATGCATCATCAGCATTATGATCAAATTCAAATTGATTATTGATTGGTTTTGGTTGTATGTAAGCAATATAAGGCTGATAACCTCTATCTAAAATTGTATTGTAAAGTATCCGTGTAAATCTTTCTAATCCTAAAAAAGAATGTATCGCCATACCAGTTCTAGAACCTCTTATTAAATTATTTCTACTAAATGATCTCATATATGCTTCAAAATAGCATTCAGCAAACTCCTTAAGCTTAACATCAGATACCTGATTGATTGCCTCGACCATTTTTTTATCATCATCAGTTACATGTAAATTCAACTTATACATATAATCTGTAGATGATAAATCATCATTAAGAATAACTGATTCAATAGTCTCTCTTTTCATGCCATAGTTCATATAAATGAAGTGCTTAAGCGAGACACGCTGAAGTCTATGACTAAATGATTTATAGCTACTTAACAAATCATCATAACCTAGAGTGTTTGACTTGTATTTGTACTCGATTTTATCAATAAAGTTCTTGTATTTATCTATAAAACTCTGGTCTATTTCAACTAAACTGTTACAAGGCAATACGAGTGAATATACTACTGACAATAGGATGCCTATTTCTCCAAAACAATTATAACAATACTGAGGATTAGCATATGAATCAAGATAGTTCTGTTCTTGAAAGACCTTGTAAAAAACATCATTGAAATGTTTTAAAAACTCAAGATCATCTAGACTTTTTATTCTTTTCTCAACTAATAATATTTGTGATTTTATAGATTCAAAATATTGATTTAATTTCATCATTCTCTCCCATTAGAATATTTTATTATACTATAATACTAACACAAGGTATGTTTAACAAACATAGAATCTACGATTTAACTCAAAATAGTATTGGGTAAAGTTCATCAGAAAAAATCATATGGTAATTTATGTACAACTTCATTTAAATGCTATTTTGGAACAGCTAAAGTCTTTATTTTTCAAGTGCTTTATGAAATGGTTTACCAACTTTTTCTGTGAAGAAGCCTATTATATACATTTCTTTAAGTCGTTGAATTTACAAATTTTTGATCCTCTTTCCTTAATAATCGTCTGTGAATGGTACAATATTTTTCATTCACACATAGCAATTCTTTATATTGAGATAAGGTCCTATCTTTGTATCAGATATCTTCTTATACTAAAATTTATTAAGGCTATTCTCCTGAAACAAAAAGAGCAGAAGATATTCTGCTCACAAACTTAAAAAATATACCATATCTTAAAATTTAATCCCAGTTAAAGCTTTACAATGGTCTCCACATGAGAGGCTGTCTAACAATTAGATAATTTAGACACATAAATCTCAGTTTTGAGCATTCGGCTATGAAAAACCTTTAGAACAGCGCTACAATTTGCTTCACACCTAATATATTAATTGTTCTTTTAATGTTATAGACAAGTAGAAGTAGACCAGTTTCACAGCTCACTGACTTAAATCCGCGCCTATAAAAATGTGTAAATCCCAGATGACGTTTTATTGTACCAAATGGGTGTTCAACTATTTGGATTCTTCTTCTATAAACATCATTTTTCTTGTATGTATTCTCTTCAATCTGAGCTAACTCGTCATATGCTGCTGGTCTATTAATACTTCTTCCAGCTTTTGATGTCGTACATCTAGATCTATTTTTGCAATTCTCATAATCATGACATTTATATTTTTTAAGCGAATGACCATCTTTCTTGAACTTTGAATGAAATGAAACTACACAGCCATCAGGACAAGTATAAGTATCTGTTTCAGAATTGTACTTAAATTTTTCAATATCATACGCCTTAATTTCACTAACTTCTTTAACACGTTTCTTTATTAATATTTCAGTAGTATCATCAGAGCTTTCAGCAATTTGATGCTGATTATAATAGCCTGTATCTAAGACAAAACTGATCTTTTCTCCATCAGATTTTTTTACATCGATTACTTCTTGCAGTTCTTCTTTGGCGCGGTCTACCATATTTTTTAATTGCGCTTGATCATTGGCATCATTAACAACATCGTATGTAACAATTAACTTATGTTTAGAATCTACCGCTGTTTGAACATTAAAACATGGCTCAACCCCACCATTATTCCTCATTGATTTCGCATCCGGATCAGTTAAACAGACTTGAGTTTTCTTTTCTTCTTTCAGTTCATTTCCAAGACTCTTTAACCGCTCAATACGTTCTTTATATTTCAACAGTTTCTTTTCAATTACTACTGTAATCTCACTATCCAATCGATCTAGTTTATTCAAGTATTCATCAATTCGATTTTCATAGTATACTAACTTTATATTTATTTTATTCTGATTAAAATGTTTGTTTTTTGCATTACTTGCTCGAATCTTAGTCCCGTCGATAGCAACCAGATCTCCATCAACCAAAGCTAAACCTTTTAATAATAAGACGTATCTCTTAAAAAGTTCTTTCACTGCATCCTTATTATCTTTGATAAAACTCGATATTGTTCCATGATCAGGTGTGAGACCTCCAGTTAGCCACATTAATTCAATATTTCGTTTGCATTCTTGCTCAATACTTCTTGAGGATCTAATTTTATTCATATAAAAATAGAGCACTATTTTTAGTAAATCGTCTCTTTGATAAGGTCGTTGACCTCGATTAGTTGCTTCATATATTCTAAATCCGAGTTCACTTAACTCAACACTATCAACAAATGCATCAATCACTCTTACAGCATTATTCTCATCTATCATCTCATCCATCGAACGTGGTATAAATGAACATTGATTACGATCTTCTCCTACTAAAGAAGACATAAAAATCCCCCTTACTATATAATTCGACAGTAAGAGGGACAATTCCTTTTTGTGATTGAATTAATTTTACTTTATTAATTGTTAGACAGACTCATGTGTGGACACTCCCCTAACTACCCTTAGTAAAAAGAAAAGTTTTTCAATAACGAAATGGCTAAAATTAACCCTATTTTTTATGAGTATCGATTAGCACACCACATATTTTGTAACTAAGTCGTAGATATCATTTAAAAAAATTTAAAGAAAAAAACTCTTTTAAATTAATGTGTTTAACACCTTCAATATTGACATCTGTATATAATCCGTCTCATCCTAAATCTGTAGCCAACATTGTATCAAATCCATAAATCCTGCATCTCTTTTGAATCATTAAGCAGTTGATCAAGGCTTCCTATACTATCTACTTTTCCGTCTTTTAAAACAATAATCTTATCTGCCTTTTTTAAAGTAGCCTTTCTGTGAGAAACAGCAACACAAGTTCTTTTTTTGTTGTCGAGAAATCTCTGCCAGATTTCATTTTCTGTTTTCACATCCAAAGCACTAGACATATCATCAATTAGGTAGATTTCAGCATCCCGAACAAACATCCGTGCAGCAGCAGTTCTCTGCATCTGACCACCAGATAATTTTACACCTCTAGTACCAATCATAGTATCTAGTCCTTTATCCATCTGGTCTAGGTCACACTCTAGAACTGCAGCTTTTACAGCTCCAGCCACTCTGTTCTTATCTTTGCCACAGCCCAATAGAATGTTATTCTCTACACTATCACTAAAAAGACCAGGCACTTGAGGTGTATAAGCTGAATGCGGTGGTACAAAAAATGTTTTTGGATCATTAACAGCTTTATTATTCCAACGAATCTCTCCCATATCGGCTTTCAAAAGGCCTGTCATAAGCTTTAATAAGGTAGACTTTCCTGAACCAATTCGCCCAGTAACAACTACAAATTCACCTTTTTTAATTTCAAAATCTATATCTGATATACCTCTACCTGAATCCAGGTACTTATAGCTAACACCCTTAAAGTTTAAAGTTTCCAGAAATTCTGATATTTCCTCTTCTGTTGACTCATAAGGCGTGATTTTTTGATTAACATAAAGTTTTCTACTTGCAACAAGCTTTTCTCCCTTTTCATTATCTAATACCTTTTTCATTCTATTTATGGATACATCTGTCTGTTGAAAATGAGCCATAAACTCACCCCAGAAAGTAGTATTATCAGAAACAAAACCCAAACAGTATATAAACAGAGAAAAATCTCCCAAACTAAAACTCTTTGCAGAAAGCATTTGAGCAATAATCAACAACATGAAACCGGTCCCTAATGTCACAGTATTGTTAAAAATGCTATTTAGAAGCTGATTAAAAAGATTATCCTTAAGCATGAACTTACGGCGTTCATTATTTAATTCTTCTAGATGCTCAAGGCAATTTTCCTCTGCACCAGCAACTTTAATAGATTGTACCGAGTTGAATAACTCACCAATCGTACCTGTAACTTTCTGGGTAGATTCTCGACTTGCTTTTCGATATTTCTGTACATGTTTACTTGCTTTACTAGCAATAATCACGATGCATATCAAAGGTGTAAAAACAAAAAATGTTATCTTTGAGTTTATTTGAAATAGAATATACAAGGCTACAGCAGTAAATGCCGTTGAACCAAGTACATCTAAACACCAACTAACAGAATCTTCAATCTGCTCTGTGTCATCTCTAAAGTAACTGAGCATCTCATTATCAGAACATTTTAAAGTATCTCCACCAGGTTTACGATAAATTTCTTTTAACATGTTATAACGTAAGAGTGACCCTATTATGAATCTATGCATAATATCTAGTATTGCACCTCCATAGATAAGTACAATTCGACTCAAAGATACACCTAGAACCAAAGCTAACATTCCAGGAATCCCCATTCCCCATGAACCTTCTCCTTCTAGAAGCTTAAAAAACTCTCTCGTAAGAAGTCCTGGAATCAGAAGGGTAAGATTGATAGAAATCCACAAGATGCAGTTTCCTATATATAGAAGGGGCTTGTATTTCATCAATTCCCAAAGTAATCTATAGGTTTTCATACAAGCACCTCCTCCAAACCAACTTTAAGCAGTTGGCTATACTTTGAATTTTTATCCATCAGCAATTTATTACGTTCTCCAAATTCTACACCCTTACCCTCTTCTAGAATAAGAATATGATCTGTTTGTTCTACAGTTTGTAGTCTATGTGCAATAATAATTGCCGTTCTATTCTTTAGAAGATTTTTAATCGCTTTTTCCAATAATACTTCAGTTGCTGGATCCAGCATAGAAGAAGCTTCATCTAAAATTATCAAGCCTGGATTTCTTAATAAAATGCGTACGAAGGCCAATAACTGAGCTTCTCCTGCTGATAATCCCGAACTATTCGATTGAATCACCGTGTCTAATCCATGCTGAAGTTGCTGGAACCAATCATAGAGTCCCAAGGCTTTAAAAGCATCAATAATTTTATCATCTCCTACATCTTTATTGAAAAAAGTCAGGTTGTCTCTGATAGTGCCATGAAAAAGCTCCACATCTTGAGTAACAATAGCTACATGACTTCTTAATGACTTTTGAGAAATATTTTTAATATCTTTACCATCGATAAGAATCTTACCTTCTTTTGTATCATAGAGACGTAGAAGCAGTCTCCCTACTGTGGTTTTACCACTTCCTGTTCTTCCCAAAAGTCCCATCACTTCACCGGCTTGTAATTGAAAAGACAGACTTTTCAAAACTTTTTGATCCTCTTCGTAACCAAAATCCACTTTTTCAAAGGATAGGTGACAGCTATTTTCAGAAAGTTCTTTACTATTTTCATATTTTATTTTTGAACTAATATCTAAGAGTTCATTAATTCTACTAATCCCAGCCCCTGCTTTCTGAAGATCTTCTAGCTGCATTCTTATCTGCTCAAGGGGTCTTCTAATTAATTCTGTATAATTAAAAATCAAATAAACAGTTCCGAGGGTTATAATACCCTTTTGCCAGAGATAACCGCCTACACCAAATGAGATCATAGTGCCAAGAGCAAAAATAAAGACAGATGAAGTCCACATAGAATATCCCAGCAAGCCTGCTTTCTTCTCCTTGGCATACCACTTTTTAAGAAAGTTGTGAAACTTATAAAAGACATATTCTTTAGCTCCTGAACTCTGTACATCTTCTCTATTGCTTATGTGTTCTCCTAAGAAACCATAAAAATCAGAACTGATTTCCCTTACTTTCTTCCAGTATGGAACAGCTATGGTGCTTATCTTTAGTAAAAAAATCATAGCAACTATAGAAAACAAGGTAATACTCAATCCAATACGCCAATCTTCATGGAACAATACAACTAATACACCACTAAGAAGCAGTATATTACCTAAAATTGTTATCATAAAATTTGAAAATAGATTCATAAGTGTTGTTACATCTCCGTCTATTCTCTCAATAAGCTCTCCGGGTAAGTGTTCTTTATGAAAAGACATATCCAGATTTAAACAATGTCTAGCCATGTCTGTTCTCAACCTGTTTGTAGCTTTCCAACCAATATTCTGGCTAAGATATGTTGAAGCAACAGCCAAAAGTTGTTGTATTAGTGATATCCCTATAAAAAAAAGAGCCAGCTTATACAACTTATCTTTAGAAGCTCCTCCTATAATATTATCAATAAAAGCTCTTATTATCTGTGGACTCATCAACTGTAGACCCATTGTTACAAATATTACCAGTGTTAGTAAGAATACACTCTTTTTCTGGTCCCGAAGATATTTTATAATAACAGGTTTTAACTCTGAATAGTTTATTTTTTTATCTTTACTCATGCCGTTCCTCCACTGATCAAAACAATGACATTATATAGAAGTTTAATTACTCCTATGATTCTACTTGCGTATTTCCCTATAAATCAGAAAAATGAGATTACCATCACCGTTTGGTCTTAAGTTATGTGAACTGATTAAAACACTCTTTTCCCTATTTAAAGTCCATCAATAATCTAATTCTTATCTTAGTGATTGATGAAGCCATACATGTATATTAATAAGAAATTTATGTGTATTCAAACGGGATTTGATAATGCTTTTGTCAACATTATGTAACCCTTAAAACACAATATCTTTGTCCCCCCTAATATTCTCTACTAAAAGGTCAATCTAAAGATCATATTTTTTAAAGTTCATTTAGCCTGATAATCTGCGCTGAATACATGTTGCCCCCTGGTTTACTTTCAGTAAAAGTATATCATCACCAGAGAACATTATGTGTTACAAAAGCATTACACTATATACATAGTAATCAAATAACACATTGAGATTAGTCTTCAATTCCTTTTACATTTTAAGGTTGTTTCTTACAATAATCACCACTCAGTATTATACACATAAAAGAGGTATTTCATAATTGCCTGAAATACCTCTAAATGATTTGTTTTATTGTGAGTAGTGAGCAACACTCTACATGCGTGGCGCTAGTTCACCAAAGTTAAAATATAACAATAAGTACTTTAGGTAACTCATTCCAAGTTACCCTGCCTTAGTTTTACGATAATTTTAAGTCCACCGGTATTACTTCTTTCAGCCGTTATAT
>Ga0209272_10000765_pt1 | contig 23308 bp, 12 predicted proteins | sample tdDd002_FD_187125 | JGI IMG/M metagenome (GOLD analysis project Ga0209272, IMG submission 187125) | Marine sediment microbial communities from the Atlantic coast under amendment with organic carbon and nitrate - tdDd00.2 (SPAdes)... | ecosystem: Environmental > Aquatic > Marine > Coastal >... | reverse complement strand
CAAGCGGTAATTACTCAGTAGTTGTTACAGACGCCAATGGTTGTTCAGCAACGGATGATGTGAATGTAAGCGTTCATCCAAATCCTGTTGTGGATCTTGGAACAGACCAGGAAACCTGTGCTGGTGGAACCATTACTTTGGATGCCGGCAATGCAGGAGCTACCTATTTGTGGTCAAATGGTGCAACGACTCAGACCATCACAGTAAATACAAGTGGGAATTACTCAGTAGTTGTTACAGATGCTAATGGCTGTTCAGCAACAGATGATGTGAATGTAAGTGTTCATCCAAATCCTGTTGTGGATCTTGGAACAGACCAGGAAACCTGTGCTGGTGGAACCATTACTTTGGATGCCGGCAATGCAGGAGCTACCTATTTGTGGTCAAATGGTGCAACGACTCAGACCATCACAGTAAATACAAGTGGGAATTACTCAGTAGTTGTTACAGATGCTAATGGCTGTTCAGCAACAGATGATGTGAATGTAAGTGTTCATCCAAATCCTGTTGTGGATCTTGGAACAGACCAGGAAACCTGTGCTGGTGGAACCATTACTTTGGATGCCGGCAATGCAGGAGCTACCTATTTGTGGTCAAATGGTGCAACGACTCAGACCATCACAGTAAATGCAAGCGGGAATTATTCAGTAGTGGTAACAGACGCCAATGGCTGTTCAGCAACGGATGATGTGAATGTCACGATTCATCCAAATCCGGTTGTAGACCTTGGAACAGACCAGGAAACCTGTGCTGGTGGCACAATCACTTTAGATGCCGGAAATGCAGGATCAACCTACCTGTGGTCAAATGGAGCGACAACTCAAACTGTTACAGTAAATGCAAGTGGTAATTATTCAGTAGTGGTAACTGACGCCAATGGCTGTTCAGCTACAGATGATGTGAATGTAAGCGTTCATCCAAATCCGGTTGTGGATCTTGGTTTAGACCAGGAAACCTGTGCTGGTGGAACCATTACTTTGGATGCCGGCAATGCAGGAGCTACCTATTTGTGGTCAAATGGTGCAACGACTCAAAGCATTACAGTATCAACTTCAGGAAACTATTCAGTAGTTGTTACAGACGCCAATGGTTGTTCAGCTACGGATGATGTGAATGTAAGCGTTCATCCAAATCCTGTTGTGGATCTTGGAACAGACCAGGAAACCTGTGCTGGTGGAACCATTACTTTGGATGCCGGCAATGCAGGAGCTACATATTTGTGGTCAAATGGTGCAACGACTCAGACCATCACAGTAAATGCAAGCGGTAATTATTCAGTAGTGGTAACAGACAGCAATGGCTGTTCAGCAACGGATGATGTGAATGTAAGTGTTCATCCAAATCCTGTTGTGGATCTTGGAACAGACCAGGAAACCTGTGCTGGTGGCACAATCACTTTGGATGCCGGCAATGCAGGAGCTACCTATTTGTGGTCAAATGGTGCAACGACTCAGACCATCACAGTAAATACAAGTGGGAATTACTCAGTAGTTGTTACAGATGCTAATGGTTGTTCAGCAACAGATGATGTGAATGTAAGTGTTCATCCAAATCCTATTGTGGATCTTGGTTTAGACCAGGAAACCTGTGCTGGTGGCACAATTACTTTGGATGCCGGCAATACAGGAGCTACCTATTTGTGGTCAAATGGTGCAACCACCCAGACCATCACAGTAAATGCAAGCGGGAATTATTCAGTAGTTGTTACAGACGCTAATGGCTGTTCAGCAACGGATGATGTGAATGTAAGTGTTCATCCAAATCCGGTTGTGGCTCTTGGAACAGACCAGGAAACCTGTGCTGGTGGAACCATTACTTTGGATGCCGGCAATGCAGGAGCTACCTATTTGTGGTCAAATGGTGCGACCACCCAGACCATCACAGTAAACGCAAGCGGTAATTACTCAGTAGTTGTTACAGACGCCAATGGTTGTTCAGCAACGGATGATGTGAATGTAAGCGTTCATCCAAATCCTGTTGTGGATATTGGAACAGACCAGGAAACCTGTGCTGGTGGAACCATTACTTTGGATGCCGGCAATGCAGGAGCTACCTATTTGTGGTCAAATGGTGCAACGACTCAGACCATCACAGTAAATGCAAGCGGGAATTATTCAGTGGTTGTTACAGACGCTAATGGCTGTTCAGCTACGGATGATGTGAATGTAAGTGTTCATCCAAATCCGGTTGTGGCTCTTGGAACAGACCAGGAAACCTGTGCTGGTGGAACCATTACTTTGGATGCCGGCAATGCAGGTTCAACATATTTGTGGTCAAATGGAGCGAGCATCCAGACCATTACAGTAAATGCAAGCGGGAATTATTCAGTAGTTGTTACAGACGCCAATGGTTGTTCAGCAACGGATGATGTGAATGTAAGCGTTCATCCAAATCCTGTTGTGGATATTGGAACAGACCAGGAAACCTGCGAAGGAGGAACCATTACTTTGGATGCCGGCAATGCAGGAGCTACCTATTTGTGGTCAAATGGTGCAACGACTCAGACCATCACAGTAAATGCAAGCGGGAATTATTCAGTAGTTGTTACAGACGCCAATGGCTGTTCAGCAACGGATGATGTGAATGTAAGTGTTCATCCTAATCCTGTTGTGGATCTTGGAACAGACCAGGAAACCTGTGCTGGTGGAACCATTACTTTGGATGCCGGCAATGCAGGAGCTACCTATTTGTGGTCAAATGGTGCAACCACTCAGACCATCACAGTAAATACAAGCGGTAATTACTCAGTAGTTGTTACAGACGCCAATGGTTGTTCAGCAACGGATGATGTGAATGTAAGCGTTCATCCAAATCCTGTTGTGGATCTTGGAACAGACCAGGAAACCTGTGCTGGTGGAACCATTACTTTGGATGCCGGCAATGCAGGAGCTACCTATTTGTGGTCAAATGGTGCAACGACTCAGACCATCACAGTAAATGCAAGCGGGAATTATTCAGTAGTGGTAACAGACGCCAATGGCTGTTCAGCAACGGATGATGTGAATGTAAGCGTTCATCCAAATCCGGTTGTGGATCTTGGTTTAGACCAGGAAACCTGTGCTGGTGGAACCATTACTTTAGATGCCGGCAATGCAGGAGCTACATATTTGTGGTCAAATGGTGCGACCACCCAGACCATCACAGTAAACGCAAGCGGTAATTACTCAGTAGTTGTTACAGACGCCAATGGTTGTTCAGCAACGGATGATGTGAATGTTACTATTTTACCATCTTTTGAATTTGATTTGACTTACACGACCAATTTAGTTTGTCATGGTGATTCAACTTATATAGAAGGTCCTGATGTTCCTGGTTATAGATATCAATGGAGTAAAGATGGAATTGATATTGCTGGAGCAAACGAATATTCAATTACCATTGGAGAATCTGGTAGATACAACTTGCACATAGAAAACTTAGAAGGGTGTATTGCTGAAGATGGGGTGGATGTAGAAATTATTCAATTGCCAAACTCACCATTACCAGATCGAGTAGATATGTGTTATGGAGAATCTGTAAAATTAGATATTGGTGACGGAGTTGATTTTTTATGGAGTGATGGTGTTACGACACAGACTAGAGAAGTTTCTAAAGCAGGAATTTATCATGTGAGAATTCAGGATATTAATGGCTGTATTGGAAACGATTCGGTTGAAGTTGTTGTGCATGATTTACCAATCGTTGATCTAGGACCTGATTTGTATATCTGTGAAGGAGAGGAATTAATTTTGGAAGCTCCAGAGGGATATTATACGGAATGGATTCCTGGAGGAGAAACAAGGGCAATTTATGTATATGAGGAAGGTAATTTTATTCTTCGAACAACAGATGAGTTTGGTTGTACCGGAGAAGATGATATCAACATTTTCGTGCATAAAAATCCGGATGTTTACTTGGGTAGAGATACTGTGATTGCTGAGGGAACATCTATTCTTCTTGATGCAGGAAGCGGATATGTAGAATATGAATGGAGCAATCAGGAAGATTCACAATATCTAAAAGTGGAAAAGGACGGAGAATATGCAGTAAACGTTGTAGATGTTAATGGATGTAGAGGAAATGGAAAAGTTAAAGTAGCTGTTAATCCAAGACCGTCGATTAATTTAGGTGGAAGTGCTGGTATTTGTGAAGGAACTTCATTGATGTTGGATGCAGGAAATTGGGAAAGGTACTTATGGAGTACTGGAGATACAACAAGGACAATTACCGTAAACAAAACTGGTGATTATACCGTACAAGTTTGGGATATGTATGGTATAATGGGAACAGATGTTATTAGTGTTGAGGTATTTCCAGTGCCAGAGGTTAATATTGCCTCTGATACTTTAAGAATGTATAAAGGTCAGACTTTGACCTTAGATGCAGGATCTGGTTATTCTTCTTATTACTGGAATACTGGATCTGATTGGAGAAGTATAGAAGTTGATGATGCAGGAGATTATAGCGTACAGGTTGAGAATGAATTTGGTTGTATTGCTCAAGCTTCAATTGCAGTTAAATTATTGGAGCCTAAAATGGTTGTGCCAAATGTATTTACACCAAATGGTAAAGGTCCAAATGAAATATTTTATCCGGTTTTTAAAGGAATCGTAACCGATTTTGAAATGTATATTTATACTCGTTGGGGAGAGCAGGTGTTTAAGCTTGAAAAGGATATAGTTGCCAATAATGAGTTGAAACATGAAGGGTGGAATGGAACTTATAAAGGTAAAGAAGCAGAAATTGGAGTATATGTTTGGATCATTTTTTATGGAGGAAAAGAGAGAGGACATGGAACAGTAACACTGTTTAGATAATGATTAAGAAAGAACTGAAAATATTAGTTTGCTTAATAAGCATGATGAGTGCTCTCAATGTTTATTCACAGGATGTTGAGTTCTCACAGTTCTATGCAAATAAGGTTTATTTAAATCCAGCATTTGCAGGTTCTGATTTTGATGCTCGTGTTTCTATGAATTATAGAAATCAATGGCCTGAAATAAGTTCTGCATATGTGACTTATAGTGTTGCTTACGATCAGTATGTAAATCCACTAGGAGGAGGAGTAGGATTGCAGGTGATGCAAGATGAACAGGGTGACGGAACGATTAGTACTACCACAATAAGTGGAATGTATGCTTATACGTTGAGAATCTCAAGAAATTTGGCAATTAAAGCAGGTTTTCAAACCTCTTTTATTCAAAGGAAATTGAATGATTCAAACTTTACCTTTCCTGATCAAACAGATGAATTCTATATTAATGGTTTAATTAGTCCATTTACTGGTGAGAGTGCAATTGATCATCTGAATCGCAATTATATTGATTTTTCATCGGGTTTAATAGCATCTTATAAAAATTGGTTTATTGGTTTTGCAGCTCACCATTTAACTGAGCCTGATGAAGCATACAAAGAGGAGAGTGATTATTCTAAACTACCAAGAAAATATACTTTTCATTGTGGTGTTAATGTACCTGTTTTTAGAAGAGGCTTGCATCAGACTGATATTGGGTTAGCACCTAATTTTCTTTATCAGCAGCAAGGAACAAATAAGCAATTAAATTATGGACTATATCTGTCGAAAGGATCTTTTATTGTAGGTATGTGGTACCGCGATAACTTAGAATTGGAATATGATGCTGTTATTCTGCAATTAGGTGTAATGAGAGATTGGTGGCAAGTGGCTTATAGTTACGATAAGACCATCTCAAAATTGATTCATACAAATACCGGTGCTCATGAGATCTCATTTTTAATGAGGTTTAAAAATAGCAGACGAAACAAAAACAGTTGTAAGGAAATTGCTTTAAGAAGACGAAGACAAGTAGGAAGAATTAAATGTCCTCATTTTTAAATCATTTCGTTTATTAAGCTTAATAATTTTTTCTTGATAATTGGTTTCGCAATATAACCGTCAAATCCTGAGTCCATTATTAGTTCTTTCTCATTTGCCAATGCATAAGCTGTTTGTGCTACAATTTTAATTTCAGGATTTTCTTTTTTAATCAATTTTAAAGTATCATATCCATTTAATTCTGGCATTTGCAGATCCAACAAAACCAAATCAAAATGCTCAGAACCACATTCTTTAATAGCAGTGCGCCCATTGTCTGCTGACGACATGCTTACACCAGTGGATTGAAGCATTTGTTTTATCAATGTGATGTTCACATTGTAATCATCAACAATTAATATTTTTTTACCAGTTAAATCCTTATTTACACCGTTTTTGTATATTTTCTTAATCGGAGAGATGTTTGATTTATCATCAATTAAGTATGGAATGCTAACAAAGAAACTGCTCCCAACATTCTCAGTTGATTCTACCCACATATCACCATTTAGCAATTCTGCTAATTTTTTAGAAATTGATAATCCTAATCCTGTTCCACCATACCTTCTTGCATGAGAATCATCTGCTTGACGGAACCTACTAAAAATTATCTTCTGCTTTTCGGGAGAGATTCCAATTCCTGTATCTTCAACAGCAAAAATTAGCTTACTTTCATTTAATTGATACGAGACATGAATGCTTCCTTTTTCAGTAAATTTTAAAGCATTTTCCACCAAGTTTGTGATGATTTGCTTCAGTCGTAAAGGATCCGTGTAAATAATCGATTCTGATTCCTCCAGGCCTTTCGTAAATTTTAGTTCAATATGATCTCTACCCTTGCTGGTTTTTATCTTTTCAAAAGTGTGATAAAGTTCGTCAAATAGTTGATTAAGGTTGTAATAAGTTTTGGAAATTTTTAGCTTACCAGACTCAATTTTAGAGAAATCAATAATATCATTTATAAGATTCAATAGTGAATTCCCACTATTTCTAATATGAGTGAAAAATTGTTGTCGGGTTTCAAAAGGCAAATCATCTTCTTGTAATAATTCTGAAAATCCAATTATTGCATTCATTGGAGTACGAATTTCGTGTGACATATTCGCTAAAAAAGATGACTTCAAGCGATCAGATTCTTCGGCTTTTTCTCTTGCAATTTGAAGTTCTTTTTCTTTCTGGGTTCTAATATCAATCATACGATTAATGGTTGTTCCCATATCTTGAAATTCAGAAAAATGAAGTTCATCAATATTTACTTGATACAATTGAGTTGATGCCTTTCTAAAAAAATTATTGATCGAAGTGAAATTCTGTTTCATTTTAACAGAAATGGTCTTCGATGTAATGTAGATAATCACAATTGCGATTACAATTAATAATACAATTTGTAGAATATATTTTCGAACATTATTCCTTAATTCAGCTCTGGCAATTTCAATGTTTTTATCTAGCTCTCCTGTGTATAAACCAGCACCAATAATCCAATCCCACTCTTTAATAAACTTTACGTATGAAATTTTTTCAGCATTTTCCGCATCTGGTATTTTGTAATTTACAAAGCCTGATTCATCAAGTTGGGCGGCATTGATTAAGCGTTTTACATTTTCACGACGTATCTTGTTGCTGTAATCTTTAAAATTTTTTCCAATGCTGGCAGAATCGGCATGAAGCAAGCATGTTCCATCTTTTTTATAAACAAAAAAGTAGTTGTCTTGAGTCATGTTAATTTGACTTATACGAATCAATGCCTCCTTCTGAATTTCAGGTTGAAGATCATCTAAGTAAGCAAAACTTCCAAAATACCAGTTGTACGGAGTAAATTTCTTGATATAAGAAATTTTGGTGTATGCATTAAACTTATTTTTTACCTCTTTGCTGTTCACATATTTTGTAAAACCACTATCCTTGTATTTCATCAACTCCACTTCATTTTTAACAATGTAATTGCCATTGATATCTTTGAAATTGATTAAGCTTTTGTTTTCATTTTCTTTCGAGAACGGATAAAGAATACCTTTACCACTTAAATTGTTGATAAAAATATAGCCTCTGTCGTTGGTAAAACGTAAAGGTGAAATGGCTTCTTTAATGCGTTTTTTTATTTCGGTATCGCTAAGTTTCCCTTTGTTTTGATTGTAAATGTATATGGCTACAGAGTGTGCCTGATCCACAAAATTCTGAAGTCTACTTTTTAATTTTGATTCAGACCTTGTGTTTTGGTAATTAATGAAATCAACACATTCATTTGCCTTACTTACCAAAATATCCTTCTGTTCTTCAATGTAATCTTTCTTAAGGTTATTGGATTCCGTGTTGAATTCGTTAAACTTGGTATAGATCCAAATTCCACCAAATCCGACAAGAAATGTAATAGTCAGAATTAAGAAAAGCATAAAATAGGCTCTACTTATGCTTGTTTTATTTTTGATAGTTTTGTTTGGGGTTGAATTCATATAGCTATTACGAAATCAAATTTGGAATTGGCTAAGTATCTGATTAAAAATAGGATTAAAAAATCGAAATCCAAGATCAATTTCATTCTTTATATTGTCGTCTAAAGGTATTCCGTCAAAATCACTATTGTTCTGTATTTTATTAAGAATTCCAGTATTGTATCGCTTTGTTTTTTGATTGATAACGAAATGTGGAATGGTATGATATTCAGCTTTTAATCTGAATTGATTTTCATTAATTAGTCCATTTGATAATAAGAAATTGTATAAGTCGAGGAAATGAATCGATGATTTTGCAAGAAACACACGCAATTCAAAATTAATTGAAAGAGGAATTTCATAGTAGAATGAAAAATCTTCACTTTTATCCTGTCGATATTCAATGATAACTCTGTTCTTGTTGATATTAACATGATCAAACTCAAATTTCCAATCCAATTCTGGAATTTGTTTAAACTCTTTTTTTATGGCGTAAAGAGTTTTTAACCTTGGATATGCTGTGTATGTGAAGTTTTGATTATGTGCAAACAATTCAAAGGCTTTTTCGATGTTTACTTTTTCTAAGTTCAATAGCATGTTTAATGTTGTTATAGTTATCAGATCGGCAAAGTTAGTTTATTGTTTAAATCTATTATTCTAGTTTATACTGTTTTTGTTATCGAATAACAATTCTTTTTACGATACATATGTTAATTTGTTTGTTTAAGTGTTGAATTATAGTGATTTAAGGTTATCTTTTTTAAAGATCGACGTCTGTTAATGAAACTTGACACATTTGACACCTTAATTTTCCTAGTATAATTATTATCATTGTACTATGAACCTTATTATCAAAACACAACTAACCATTCTACTTCTTTTTTTAGCTGCTTTTAAAGGAATTGCTGCTTATAGTTCAACAGGTGATTTTACTCAACTGGATGGATTGCCTTGTAATAGTGTAAATCACATTTTTGAGGATTCCAGGGGGATGATTTGGTTAGCAACAGATGCTGGATTATGCGAATTTAATGGTTTTGAGGTAAAATATAGAAAAGAACTCAATCGCTTGCAGGGCGAAAAGGTAACCAGTATTACGGAGAATAAAAATGGAAACTTAATAATATCTGCGACGGGGGTTGGAGTATGTGAATTTGATGGAGAACATTTGGAGGTCATTTCTACTCAGGAAAATAATGAATTATACGATATTCGTTCGGTTAAGGTATTGGATAATAAACTTATTGTAGGAACTTCAGATGGAATTTATTTGTCTGATGTGCTAGATAAACTTGGTGAGTTTTCTTTGGTAAAAGGGACGAAAGAATTAAATGTTTTAGAGGCTGTATCAAATAATAATGCAGTGATCATTTTTCCTAAATTGGAGCAAAAGACTTATAAATTTGAATCAGGTAGTTTTTCAAAAATAGTTAATGGAAAATCTCAGATTCTGGAATTTGGGAAAAAATTTTACGGAGAAATTGGTGTGGGACAACAGGCTTTTCTAGTTGTAGATAGTCAAAGAGTTAGATGTGATGTATTAAATGTTTTGTCTAATCAGAACGAAAGAGTTATTTTGCTGCGTTACATTAAAAATGGATTGCAGTTTAGAAAGTTAATTTCTATAAGAAATAATATTTGTGTAGATCTTTTTGCGGAGAACGATTTAGATGATGTTTTTGTTCAATGTGTGTTTAAGCATAGTCTAATGGGGGATATTTGGTTAGGGACTAAAAATCATGGACTAATCAGTTTGAAGCAATCAATATTTGAATTGTATGATGTATCATCTTTAATACCAGATTGTAATGAGATTGTAGATTTACTTTCTTATTCAGATGGTTCAATAGTTGTAGCAGGAAGAAATGGTATTGCGAAAATTAAGAATGAAAAAGTAATTAAATCCATAAACCAGAAAGAGTTTATCAAATTACTTCCAAAATCGAAGAAGAAAAAAGAGCTTATTATTAATGATATTGAGTTAAAAGGCAATACGATTTGGGTTGCCACTAATTGTGGTTTTTATACTTGGAATTGTAAGTCTTTTTTGCTGACTTATAAAAATATATCTGTGGCGACGAATTTCATAATTACATCAAATGGAAATTTGTTTTGTTATAACGGATCTCAGTTTTATACCTGTGGGATAAGAGATAATTCTGTAGATACCAAGTGGAATTTATCAAAAGGAGAGGAAGTTGAACTAACCAAGATAATTGAGTTTGATTCCTACATTTGGGTAGCAACAGAAACTCATGGGATTTATCGATTTGGAGAGAATAAAGTCAAGAAATTTGGTCGAAATAATATTGGAATTCATAATGTTGTTAATGATATGCTTGTTTTACCTGATTCAAGTATAATTGTAGGTGGTAATAACGGCATTATTTACAAGTTAAAAAGTGAAGGAGATGAATTAATGATTTTAGATTCTCTTGATCAAAGCGATGGCTTGGAAGGGATTTCTGTTCATGGATTTCAATACCATAAAGATGGTTCTATTTGGTGCGGAACCAATATAGGAGTACATAGGTTTGAATATAAAACGTGGCAGCCAGATTCTGTTGTGAAATATAGATTTTGGAATGCAAACAAAAAAGTAGAGTTTAGAGGAAAGGAATCAGTTGTTGATAAATACGATAATATATGGGTGAAGTCAAATTATGCCTTAATGAAAATTGAAGCTAATGATTTCATTAATGACAATGCGGCTTATAAACCAACGTTGTTGGAAGTAAAGGTGAAAGATAGCAACTGGAGATTGAAAAAATCAGAATTTGATAAATGGACAAAAACACCTAACAATCCTATTCATTTAAGTTATAATGAGAATTATTATAGACTGCATTATGGTATGTTGTATTGTGATGCGTTGGAAAATATCAGATATCGATATCGATTGGTAGGTTTTGATAATCGTTGGTCAGATTGGGTAAAGTCGGATGAAGTGGTTTATTCAAATTTGAGAGGAGGAGAATATACCTTTGAGATTGAAGCCAGAAAATTGAGTTCTGGAAAGCTTGGACAATATTCAATTGATATAATACTTGAATCCGCTTGGTGGAAAACAGTTTGGTTTTGGTTTATAGTTATTAGTATTCTTGGTGTATTAACTTATTATGCAATTCAGCTTTTTAAATCAAGGATTAAATTTGAAGAGAAGCAAAGGACTAAGCAGTTTAATCGAGTTATTGGTTTAAAGATCCGAGCATTACAATATCAGCTTGATCCGCATTTTATCTTTAACTCGCTTAATTCTATTCAAAGTTATATTCTAGAGGATGATGAAGATAAAGCTTTGGAATACTTGTCAGATTTTTCAATGGTTCTAAGAAATAACATTAATAACGCCAATAAAAACCTGATATCATTAAGCGAGGAGGTAGCTTATTTAAAATTGTATCTGAAGTTGGAGCAAATGCGATTTGAAGAGAAATTTACATTTCAAATTAACTTGGATGACAAAATAAATTCATTGGATATTAAGATTCCACCTATGTTAATTCAACCATTTTTAGAGCATGCCATAAGAAATGGAATTACTAAGCTTGATAAAATTGGGAAGATAGTTATTCGTTTTATACTAGAAGAAGATGGCTATTTAAAGTGCGAAATCACAGACGACGGCTTGGGTAATCGAAAAATCGATGTGACAAATGCTAAACCAGAATTGGTAAAAGGTAATTCTTTGCAGATAACTTGCGATAGAATGAAATTACTAAATAAGGTTTTAACTAATGGTAAAACTTATTCTTATCAGATAAATGAATGTGTTGATTCTAAAACAAATTTTTCAGGTGTAAAAACAGTTTTGGGATTCCCAAGGTTGGAATTGTAATTATGCCTTAGCAAATTTGATTTTTCTGAACCATCTTGTCATAAGCCTCAAAAATATCGAAAAGCAATTGGTGTTCTACCGAAAAACTTATTGAATTGATCCTATTTATTGGTAAAACCATAGGCGATGTACCAGTTAAAAAAGCAGCTTCGTATTGTGGGATTTCCTCATATGGTATCGATCTGTAATGGATTGGAATATTAAGTTGCTCTGCAATTTTTAAAACCTTACTTCGAACAATGCCATTAAGCACTTCATTGTCTGGTGAAGTATATAGGGAATTATCTTTAATGAAAAATAAATTGGAACGACTCCCTTCCGTAATATTACCAAGTTTGTTTAGAAGAATTACTTCAAAAATATCCGCTTCAGCAATAAGATTATTGGTTTTTGAGCGCAATTTATGATTGTAAACTTTAGCTGTTGGTGTTGGTCTTTCTGCCTGGTGGATTAGAGTTCTAACTCCATTTTTATATTGAGATGCAGTTGGATAGGAATGTTTAACGAAATAGGCATAGAAATTTTTGTCTTTACCATCAAAATTAAATACCAACTTAATATTTCCTTCTTTGTAGTCATTTTTTTCTACCAAGGTTTTTATACAATCTTGCACTTGATTAAAGCTGAACATGATTTTAAAACCTACTTTTTTCGCTGATTTTGTAAGTCGGGAATAATGTTCGCAAAGAAAAACTGCTTTGCCAGATATAATTCTTACCACTTCATACAATGATGTACCTCTTAAAAGATAGGTATCTTTAAAGCTTTCTGATGCTTTAAGTTTATTGTTGTGTAAGTATATATATCGGAAACATTCGCTCATAATCGTATCGCCTCTTATCAGATCTGTTATATTGCAAAATAAGTGTTATTTACCAGTATATCCAATTCCAAACAAATAATTTAAACAAGTCATTCGGATAGTAGTTTGTTCAGTTTAATTCGTATTTTAGCATATATCAAATAAAAAACATCATATATGGCAAGTAAAAAAGAGTTCAAAAAAGATGTGAATTTTCTTACTAATGAAATAGTAATGAGAGGAATGATTCATCTTGAATTTTTTGGAGACAAAAATTCTGATCAGATATTTAAAATAATGAATAGCGCAGTAAGTTCAAGAAATGATTATATCACAAGAATTAATGATAGGTTGACAGGAAAAAATGCAAAGGAAATTAAATCGCATTTTAGATCAATCTACGATGATTTATTGAAATCAACCCATGATTTGCTCGAAAAAATTGATGGACTTGATATTCAGGTTAAATAAAAACAAAAAGGAGTTTGAATATTCAAACTCCTTTTTGTTTTAACCAATATTTTAGCTTAGGGTTTTCTGAAAGTTCCTACACCAGTAAGAATAGCTTTCGCCATTTGTTCTTCTTCGCCTCCTTCACTTTGCGATAAATGCCACATGGTATGAATAACAGGTCCCATTTCATCAAGTTCAAATCGTCCCGTCCAGCAAGCCAAAGATCCATACTTTCCGAAGTCTACCATAAAAGCAATTACATTGTTATTGATTTTTCCACTAATTTCAAACTTTTCTTCAAAACTAGGTTGGCCAATGGCAGTTTGAAAGGTTCCACTTACACGATTATCCACTACAGCTAAATCCATTTCCGAATTGTACTGATTTTTCCATTTTCCGTTCAAATTAATTGTCATGTTGTTAAGGTTTAAAGGTGACGTAATTTCTTTTGTATACTGAAGTTAATTCGAAATAATTAATCAGCAAAATTAAATCGAATTACTTGTACATATATTTTTCCTTAATACCTTTAGAATTTACATAGCCTCGGTACATTCCTGAGGTATTCATTTTCATGGCTGGCTTACCATATTTATCCAGTGCAATAAAACCACCTAAACCATTAATTTGATTTAATTTCTCTAACACGATATTTGTAGCATCATCTAGGCTTAAGTTTTGATATTCCATTAATGAAGCAATATCTCTTGCAATTCCTAGTCTAATAAAATATTCTCCGTGACCAGTACAGGATACTGCACAAGTTTTATTATTTGCATAGGTACCAGCTCCTATTATTGGAGAATCGCCAATTCTTCCGAAGCGCTTATTTGTCATACCTCCTGTTGATGTTCCTGCTGCCAAATTTCCCTCTTTGTCTATGGCTACACAACCAACAGTTCCATGCCTATCTGTTCTTTTCATTTCACGTTCTTTATTCAAGATTTGTTGTAAATAATTCCATCTGCTTTCTGTGAAAAAATATGAGCTATCTACTATTGTAAGGCCTTCTTGTTCGGCAAATATCGACGCTCCTTTGCCACTTAGCATTACATGTTCAGAATTTTCCATCACTTTTCGGGCAGCACTAATTGGGTTTTTGATATTGCCAACTCCAGCAACGGCTCCTGCATTCAGGTCTTTACCCCACATTATCGAAGCATCGAGTTCATTTTTACCAGAATGGGTAAATACCGAACCTTTACCGGCATTAAAAAGTGGAGAATTTTCAAGTACATGTATGGTAAGCTCAACGGCATCAAGTGCAGATCCTCCATTTTTCAGGACAGAATCTCCTACAGTTAAGGCTTCATCCAACTTGTCGAAGTATTCTTTTTCTCGCTCAGGACTCATGTTTTTCTTAAGAATAGTACCGGCACCACCATGAATACACAATGCATATTCCAATTTCTCAGGTTCTTTGGTTGAGTTATCACATGAAATGATTAGAAATAAAAGTAGTGCTGATAATAGTAGGGGTAAGTTTTTCATGATTGGTTTCTTTTGGGTAAAAAAATAGTGTCAAAAAAGCTTTGACACTAAATTAGTTTTTTGTGTGGGATTATCTGTTTACATCTGAAGAAACTTAATTTTTCCTAGGCATATTCTTTTTAATAATGGCCAATAATTCTTCCTCTGTATACGGTTTTGCAATAAAGGCATCACAACCTGCTTCTGTCATTTTATTACTTTCATCTCTAAAAACGTACGCAGATTGAGCTACAACAGGAACCGATGGGTTTTTCTTTTTAATTTCTCTTGTAGCTTGATATCCATTAATCTTAGGTAATTGGATATCCATAAGTACCAAATCGAAATGATCATCCTGAAATTTCTCAACGGCTTCTATTCCATCTTGCGTCCATGTAACATTGGCATTTACTTTTTTAAGGACCTCATTAATATATAAGAAATTCGATTCCACATCTTCAGCAACAAGAATATTTTTACCTGAAAAATCAAGCGGATTGTTCTCTTGGCTTACAGATTTGTTTTGTACAATGGTTTCGTCATCAATTACAAATTGCACATAAAATTCACTTCCTTTATCAGGATCAGAGGTAAACCATATTTTACCTCCAAGCAATTCTGTTAGGCTTTTCGATATGGTTAAGCCCAAGCCTGTTCCACCATGCTCAACTCCATTATTGCTTGCTTGTCTGAATCGATCATATATTAAAGCCTGATCTTTATAAGGTATTCCAATACCAGTGTCTTTTACAAAAAATCTTAAATGATTCTCAATAACTTCAATACCGAAATCAATTCTTCCTTTTTCAGTAAACTTTATGGAATTACGAAGCAAGTTAATCAGGATTTGTTTTAGCCTAATTTGATCAGAGTGAATAGAGATATTCTCAATTTTTTCAGGAATGTGCAAATTGATTTTTACATCAGTTTTGCCATTTTTTATTTTTTGTTCATCGAACACTTGTCGAAGTTCTTCAAGAACAGGATATACATAGAAGTTAGACTTCTTAATTTTAAGCTGTTTCGATTCAATCATAGAAATATCAATGATATCGTTGACCAGAGTAAGAAGGATTTGTCCATTATCATTGATAATATTTGTGTAATACTGATGTTTCTCTTTAGAATTAGTAAATGCCATTAATTTCGAGAAGCCAATGATTGCATTCATCGGCGTTCGAATTTCGTGCGACATATTAGCCAAAAATGAGGTCTTTAATCTATCGGCTTGTTCAGCTTTTTCCTTTGCTTTTAATAATTCAAGCGTTCGAATTTTAACCAAACTTTCAAGGTTTCTTTGATGATCAGCTAAAAGAGATTCGGCTTTTTTTCGTTCCTCGATTTCAAGATTTAAATTTTTGTTCGATTTTTTAGCAATGATATAAAATCGGTAAACGACTCCTGAAAAAAGAATGATTAAGCCAACAATTACAATGAGAAACGTATTTGTGAGTCTTTCTTTTTTTAGTTTTTCTTCTTTTAAGAATTGTTCTTTGGCGTGTAGTTGAACAAGATTTTCTCGCTTCTCCTTTTCATTTTGCATTTGAATCCAACCAATTCTATTTTCTGCCTGTGCGTTATACAGTTGATTGTAAACTTTTACATATTCTTTATAATATTTGAGGGATTGATTGTAATCATTCTTTTCCTCGAAGATATCAGAAAGATTACGATAGTTTTCAGCAATTAAGGTTTTACGATTTGTCTTTTGAGCTAAATTCAAACTGTTCTTTAAATAATGAATGGCTTGATTGGTATCTTTTTTTTCTCGGTAAAGAGCAGCTAGGTTATTATAAACAGATCCCAATCCTCCTAAGTTACCTGTGCTCTTATTAATATTAACCGATAAGTTTAAATACTCTTCAGCTTTTTTAAAATTGTGTTTCTTTATATAAATGAGTCCAATGTTCGTATAACAAGATGCTATGCCTTTTAGATTGTCAATTGATTTTTGAATTTGAAGTGATCTTTCGTAATTGGAAAGAGCCAAATCAAAATCTTTTAGTTGAAGATGTGCATTTCCAATTAGTCGAAAGGTGTTAGCTGTTCCCTTGGCATATCCTATTTGATTGTTTAAAGTAATGGCCTTATTGTAGTTTTCTATAGCAAGCTTATAATCACGCATAGAATAGGAAATCAAGCCTAAATTTTCATAGCACTTTGCGATGTTCTTTTTCGATTCTAACTCTTTAAAAAGTTTTAATGCTTTGTGTTGATATTCAATTGCCTTGTCATTTTGATTCATTGATTGGAATACTTCTCCCATCCCCATGTACGAACTTGCCATTCCACTTTTTGATTCAAGTTCAAAACTTAAATTCAACGACTTGGTAAATAATTCAATAGCTGTGTTCCGGTTGCCCAAAGAATTTTGTAATGCAGCCAGTTGATTTAAACTATAGGCAATATTTTTAATCAGGTTATTCTCTTCTCCAAGTTGTAAAGCTTTCTTAAAATATTCAATTGCCAGTTCTGTTTTATTGATTTCCTTATAGCTTGCTCCAAGCGCATTTAAAGAGTAGCAAATTCCAGAAATGTTCTTGTATTTTCGATTTAAGTTGAGAGCTTTAAGGTAGAATGTTAAGGCTTCGGTATAATGACAGGTTTCAAACTGCACATTGCCCAGTGCATTATAACTGTAGGCATATGACAGTGTGTCGCGATGTTTCTTTTTTAATTCTAAGCTTTTGTTGTAAAAACTATCAGCTTTAGCGTAATCACATTTTCTAAAATTTAACTCTCCATAGTAGCTGTATAGGAAACTAATTCTAGTTGTATCACTTACACTCTCCCAGTAATCAAATGATGAGTCAAAGCAATTTTGTGCTTTTTCCATGTCTCCTTGGAAAAGATAAATTCGCCCCATTAACTCATTTGCAAATGCAAATTTATCCATTTGTTCTGCTGCCAGAGATTTATCAGCTAATAGCTTTGCAGTTGATAATGCTTTAGGATTGTTTTTGTAGTAGTATGATTCAGCTTCAAGATGTAATTTATTTAAATCTGAAGTTACTGACTTCTTACTAAAGGGTTCAGAATCGGGGGAAGAGTAGCTGTGAGTTGCAATTACAACGCATACAAACAGTAAGAGTAAGTTCTTCATTCGTTGGGGCATAAGAATGTTCAGATACTTTTAAATTAATCACCAAATATGGTGTTTCAGAGAATTAGAGTTCATATTATTCATGCAATTAAACGTTTTAATAAATTAATTATTGCAACATTTCAAAGGTAAATAATGCCTGTTAGATTGATGTTAAATAAACTGTTTTTTTTGAGAGACAGAATAATGTGGGGCATGAATGACTTTTTTTAATTTGCGGATAGCAATTCATTTTATTCCTATTATCTTTGCGAATTCAGATTGAGGGACTTAATATGAGTTGTTTTTGTTTAAAAAGAGCAAATAAATGGCAAGTCCAGTTTTAAGGATGAAATTTAAGTAGAATTCGAAATACAGAATTTCCAAATGAGTATTGAAAGTATTATTAAAAGCAAAGTAGTTGAGGCCGTAAATTCATGTTACGGACAAGGTATTGAGGAGAAAACCGTTCAGATTCAGAAAACTCGAAGAGAGTTCGAAGGTGATTTAACTGTAGTTGTTTTTCCATTCCTGCGCTTTTCTAAAAAGTCACCAGAGGAAACAGCAAATGATCTTGGACAGTTTTTAACTGAAAATATCGAGGCGGTATCAGCATTTAATGTTGTGAAAGGGTTCTTGAATTTGGTAATTGATAATTCACACTGGATTTCTGTACTGAATGAAGCTGTAAAGGCTGAAGACTACGGATTTACTCCATTGACAGAAGGTGCTAAAAAGGTGATGATTGAGTATTCATCTCCAAATACAAATAAACCACTTCACTTGGGACACATTCGTAACAACCTGTTAGGTTATTCGGTTGCCCAAATATTAAAAGCCAACGGATACGAAGTAATTAAGGTGAACTTGGTAAACGACCGTGGTATCCATATCTGTAAGTCGATGTTGGCTTGGTTGCGTTTTGGCGAAGGGGAAACTCCAGAGTCAACTGGTATTAAAGGTGACCACTTGGTAGGTAAATACTACGTAAAGTTCGATCAGGAATACAAGAAAGAAATTGAAGCTCTTGTGGCTGACGGAATGGAAGCTGATGAAGCTAAAAAGCAAGCTCCATTGTTGTTAGAAGCTCAGGAAATGTTGCGTAAATGGGAGGCAGGCGATGAAGAAACTGTTGCTCTTTGGCGCAAAATGAACGACTGGGTTTTGGATGGTTTCGATATCACATATAAGAAAATGGGTGTTGATTTCGATAAGGTTTATTTCGAATCTGATACTTATAAGAAAGGTAAAGCGATTGTTGAAAAAGGTTTAGCTGACGGTGTATTGTATCAAAAAGATACTGGTTCAGTTTGGGCGAACCTTGAAGCAGATGGCTTAGATCATAAATTATTGCTTCGTGATGACGGAACATCAGTGTACATGACTCAGGATATTGGAACGGCTTACGAACGTTTCGATGAATTTAATATCGACGAACACATTTATGTTGTAGGGAATGAGCAAAATTACCACTTCCAAGTATTGTCATTAATCATGGGTAAACTGGGTTATGAGTGGCATGATAAAATTCAACACTTGTCGTACGGAATGGTTGAGTTGCCAGAAGGTAAAATGAAATCGCGTGAAGGTACTGTGGTTGATGCCGATGACTTGATGCAGGAAATGGTTAATACTGCGCGTGATACTTCAAGAGAACTTGGAAAACTGGAAGGATACTCTGAAGAAGAAGCTCAAGATGTATTCGAAAAAGTGGCAATGGGTGCATTAAAATACTTTATCCTTAAAGTTGATCCTAAGAAAAATATGATGTTTAATCCTAAGGAATCTATCGACTTTAACGGGAATACAGGTCCATTTATCCAGTACACTTATGCTCGTATTCAATCAGTAGTAAGAAAAGCAATTGATGCAGGATTTGAAGTTCCAGAAGTAGCTTCATCTAATTTGAATATTTCTGAAAAGGAATCCTTCCTAATTCAGATGGTTGCAAATTACCCAACAGTTATTAAGGAAGCTGGAAAAGAAACCAGCCCTGCTCAAATCTCGAACTATGTATACGACTTAGTGAAAGAGTACAACCAATTCTATCACGATCACCCAATCGCAAAAGAAGAAAATACCGACCTAAGAGCTTTCCGTTTAGTACTTTCTAAGCAAATCGGAGAGATCATCAAATCAGGTATGAGCCTATTGGGAATTGGTGTTCCGGAAAGAATGTAGAAAAAGCGATTAGCTGTCAGCTGACAGCAATCAGACACATATAAAAAGGCGAAGTTGACTGCGGTTGACTTCGCTTTTTTTATCTCTTACCTCACCCTAACCCTCTCCTCAAGGAATTGGAACTGCCAAGTTTTAAGCATAGTGAATTACTTGAAGAACATTCCCTTGCTCCCAAGTAGAAGGGGGTAGGGAGATGAGGTGATGAATAAAAAAAGAATGAACCGAATAAGACAATTTCTTGGATTTACTACCAAGCAATTATTTAGAAAAGCAAATTCGTAAAGTGAAATTCCCACTCTATAAACATCAAATTAGCACATAAAATTACAATCATCTAATCAATACTTTTGGAAATTTTACCATTCTACTTTTTTACTATTCAACTTTTCTTCTTTTTTCTTCCTGATTCACTTTAGCTCTACGCATATTTTTTTATTTTTGCAGGGAAATATAAATACGTAGAATAATGTTTGAAAATCTTAACGAAAGACTTGAGCGATCATTCCAGATATTAAAGGGACAGGGAAAAATTACTGAAATCAATGTGGCAGAAACATTGAAGGATGTAAGACGTGCTTTATTGGATGCCGATGTTAACTTTAAAATTGCCAAGTCATTTACAAATACCGTAAAAGAAAAAGCATTAGGACAAGACGTACTTACTGCCTTGAAACCAAACCAGGTAATGGTGAAAATTGTTCACGATGAGCTGGCTGAGTTAATGGGTGGAACTCATGTTGATATCAACACTCAGGGAAAACCTGCCGTAATATTAATTGCCGGATTGCAAGGTTCTGGTAAAACCACATTCTCAGGAAAATTAGCGAATTTGTTAAAAACAAAACGATCTATGAATCCTTTGTTGGTTGCCTGTGATGTTTATCGTCCTGCTGCGATTGATCAGTTGCATGTATTGGGAGAGCAAATTGGTGTTCCAGTATACTCTGATAAAGAAAATAAAAACCCGGTAAAAATTGCCAAAGCAGCTATTAAAGAAGCTAAGGCTAACGGAAATGATCTTGTAATTGTCGATACTGCTGGTCGTTTGGCTATCGATGAGGAGATGATGAACGAGATTGAAGCTGTTAAAAAGTCTATCGATCCAAGCGAAACTCTTTTCGTAGTTGACTCGATGACTGGTCAGGATGCTGTGAACACAGCTAAAGAATTTAACGACAGATTAGATTTCGATGGTGTTGTTCTTACCAAGTTAGATGGTGATACTCGTGGTGGTGCTGCATTATCAATTCGTTCGGTAGTTAACAAGCCAATTAAGTTTGTTGGTACAGGCGAGAAAATGGAAGCTCTTGATGTTTTCCACCCTGAACGTATGGCCGATCGTATTTTGGGTATGGGTGATATCGTATCACTTGTAGAGCGTGCTCAGGAACAATTCGATGCTGAAGAAGCGAAGAAACTTCAGAAGAAGATTGCCAAGAACCAATTCAACTTTAACGATTTCTTGTCTCAGATTTCTCAGATCAAGAAAATGGGGAACCTTAAAGATTTGGCTTCTATGATTCCTGGTGTAGGAAAAGCATTGAAGAATATCGATATCGATGATGATGCCTTTAAAGGTGTTGAAGCGATTATCTTCTCAATGACTCCAGCAGAACGTGAAGATCCAAAATTAATTAATGGTTCGAGAAGAAAAAGGATTGCCGATGGTTCTGGTTCTACCATTCAGGATGTGAACAGGCTGATTAAGCAATTCGACGAGACCAGGAAATTAATGAAAATGATGTCGAAAGGCGGAAACATGTCCAGAATGATGGGCAATATGGGACGCAGAAAATAAGAAAAACCAAATACGAAATGCTTGACTCTGCGGTCAGGCATTTTTTTTAATAACAAAGCTAACAAACCATGGAATTAATCGACGGAAAAAAGATTTCTAACGAGGTAAAGCAGGAAATTGCTGCCGAAGTTGAACAAATTAAAAAAGCAGGTGGAAAAACTCCACATCTTGCTGCTATGATTGTTGGACACGATGGTGCCAGCGAAACTTATGTTGCTGCTAAAGTGAAAGCTTGTCATGCTGTAGGTTTTGCGTCTTCAGAATTTCGTTTCGAAGATGACATTACCGAAGAGCAACTTTTGGCAGAAATCCGTAAGGTAAACGAGAACGATGATATCGACGGATTGATTGTTCAGTTGCCACTTCCTAAACACATTTCTGAGACCAAGGTAATCGAAACCATTCGTCCGGAAAAAGATGTTGATGGATTCCACCCAATGAACGTAGGTAAAATGGTTGCAAGTTTACCAACTTACCTTCCTGCAACTCCAGCTGGTATTGTTGAGTTGTTGAAGCGTTACAAAGTTGAAACATCAGGTAAAAACTGTGTGGTAATTGGTCGTTCAAACATTGTTGGTACACCAATGAGTGTTTTAATGTCGCGTAAAGCTGCTTATGGCGATTGTACCGTTACATTGTGTCACAGTAGAACCAAAAATATTGCAGAAATTACCCGTCAGGCGGATATCGTAATCGTAGCATTGGGAATGAAAGAATTCCTTACCGGCGATATGGTGAAAGAAGGAGCTGTAATTATTGATGTGGGTATTCACCGTGTGAAATCTGACAAAACCAAGTCGGGATGGAAATTACTAGGAGATGTAAAATTCGATGAGGTTGCACCTAAAGCATCATTCATTACTCCGGTTCCAGGTGGTGTTGGACCAATGACTATCGTTTCATTGCTTCAAAATACACTATTGGCAAGTAAAAAAGAGATCTACAAATAGATTTCAGAATTAAAATATTAAAGCAGGCTTCTAATTTTAGGAGCCTGTTTTTTATGCACCTCAGATTTATAATCTGAGGTGATGGAGTAAGAGATTTTTAATCTCGTTTATCATTATTGAGATAAATATCTCATACTCCTAACCTGTGAATTTCAAATTCACAGGAGCGATGGTTTCTCTAATACTTATTTGAGTAAAGACAGCATGAATGCTGTCTACCAAGTACAATTAATCTTTTGTAGTATATACAAGGCATTGCCTTGGGGTCTATTCAATAAACTGTGTCACCTCTAAATTTTTCTTTTCTCAAGATCCTCTACCCATCTACAGGATTTTGGGAAAAGAAAAATTGTTCATTTCATCTCAATTCTTTCTTCATAAAGAATAGCCAACTGAGAATATGCAGCCTTCCAATTTCTGATTGGCATGCTCCATTTTTGTGTCACTTTCTTATTGATTAAATAGAGCAGCTTCAATAAGGCCTGATCAT
>Ga0209272_10000764_pt1 | contig 23344 bp, 14 predicted proteins | sample tdDd002_FD_187125 | JGI IMG/M metagenome (GOLD analysis project Ga0209272, IMG submission 187125) | Marine sediment microbial communities from the Atlantic coast under amendment with organic carbon and nitrate - tdDd00.2 (SPAdes)... | ecosystem: Environmental > Aquatic > Marine > Coastal >... | reverse complement strand
GCTGGTGTTTCGGATGTGGAATCGCCCGAAACCTGCACCTGAGTATCAGTTGGGATGGAAGGACAAAGTTGCGGCAAGGCAGTCTTTATTACAAATACTTGGTTGGAATTTTGAGCGAGTGATTATTTCTCATGGTGATTTAATCGACCAAAATGCCAAGGAAGTTGTCCGGTTAGCTTGGAAAGTGCCTCTTGAGCAGTAATTAATTAGCAAACGGAATAACGAGTTGGATAAGGCGTTATTCCGCTTGTTATATAAAGCAGACTATTGGTCTTCTATATCATTTATTTGTGGTTAGAAAAGTTTTCACCCTTCGCCATACGATCATAAAGAATAACGTTTACGGCTGCGGCCAGGTTCATGCAGCCTTTGGTTGGAACATAAATGGTTTCGCGGCAAAAGTCAGTGATCTCTTTTTTTAGCGTGTTGTCTTCTGGGCCAAAAATATAAAAGGCACGCTTAGGGTGCTTGTAGTCCGGCAGTGATTTCGCGCCTTCAATCAAATCAACCGCAACGGGTACACAGCCATGCGGAATGATGTCTTTTAGTTCTTGCACCCCGATGAGAGGGATGTCTTGGTAGGCATTCTTGGTGTCCGTGCAAAACTTCTTGGCAAGGTCGTAACGTGTACCTGTATAAAACACCGAGTTCACGCCATAGCAGCCAGCAGCACGCATCACCGAACCAACATTTTCAGGGGTTTTGGGGTTGAATAACCCTACACAGGAGTAACCTTTGCTCATATCGCGCACATCTTCAAAATTAAAATTGAGGCGGGATTATACGGATTTTTCTATAAAATTGCAGTGGCAAAAAATGCGGGTAGCTTGGGTATATAGATAAGACAACAGCCCTATTGGGGTAATACGGCTGTTGTGGAATGCGGTGTTAGCCACAGCATTTTTTGTATTTCTTGCCGCTGCCACATGAGCATGGATCGTTACGGTTTGGCGTCTTCTCAAACACAGTGGTTGTCGGCTTGTTCAGGATAGTATCCAGTTCAACCAGATCTTCTTGTGCTTCAACATTCACCGTAATCGTTGCAAATAACTGGTTTTCGGCAAGGATTGCTTCAACTTCGGCTTTACGTTCGTTGCTGGCTACCGTAAGCGGAAGTGGGTTGGCTTCGGTACCTAGCTTGGCTGCTCGTTTGGTGTTGTAGCCAAAGCTTTCATGCTTGGGCTTTTTCTCGATGCGGCCTTTAAAGAAAAATTTAGACATAACTGAATCCTGAATAACGTATTCCGCACCTGCGGAGAGGGAGGGGATGTTAACGGCTAACCTTGCTGCCTGCAAGTAATAGACCACCCCAGTGAACAAGCTTTGTTCAACGTGCTGAGAACGTTAGGCGTGCTGAACACATAATGATGTAGCCGAGGTTACGACATTGTCGAATGGCGATTACTGTCCTATCGTAGAATAATGATAATTTGAACATTTTTATCCTTAAGCTGGGAATCCGAGGGTAAGCAGGGAGATGCTAATGAATAAAAAAGTGCCACTTCTCGTGGCAATGTTGTTCGCTATCGGTACGATTCAAGTCGCTGATGTTCATGCTGCCGAGGTTATTGAGTCGACCAGCCTGGTTGGGTTCGGGAATGCAAAATACTCCAGTAATTTCTCGCATTTCGACTACGTAAATCCTCAGGCGCCTAAAGGCGGGCAAGTTACCTATGCCCAGGTAGGCACATTTGATAGCTTTAATCGCTATGCCAGCAGGGGAGTGTCGGCTGCGGGTGCTGATGCTATTTACGATACGTTGTTTATTGCTTCTTCAGACGAAATTGACAGTCATTATCCGCTCATTGCAGAAAAAGTCCGCTACGCCGATGATTACTCTTGGATGGAAGTAGACATCAATCCCAATGCCCGTTTTCATGATGGCCACCCCATCTTGGCGACTGATGTCGCTTTTACGTTTGATAAGTTTCTAAAGGAAGGGGTAGCACAATATAAGGTTTATTATAAAGACGTGAAGTCGGTGACAGCCAAATCTGAGCTCACCGCTCGTATCGATATGATCAGACCAAATCGTGAAATCCTGTTCTCTCTCGTACAGGGAATGATCGTGTTACCGGAGCACTACTGGAAAGATAAGAATCTTAGTGAGCCGCTGAATACGCCACCGCTTGGAAGCAGCGCTTACAAAGTGTCTGGTTATAAGTCAGGTCAGAGCGTGACTTACGCGTTGGTTGATGATTATTGGGCCAAAGATCTGCCGGTGAATATTGGTCGTCATAATTTTGAGACCATTAAATATGATTACTACCGTGATGAAACCGTTACCCTCGAAGCCTTCAAGGCAGGAGAATACGATATTCGAGAAGAGAATGTTGCCAAGTTCTGGGCCACCATGTACCAGGGGCCGAATTTTGAGCAGGGCTATATTCTAAAAGAAGAAATCCCTCACCAGATCCCGCAGTCGATGCAGGCCTTTGTCTTTAATACTGAAAGCCCATATTTTCAAGATGCCAGAGTCCGTGAGGCGCTGACCTATGCGATGGACTTTGAATGGATGAATAAAAGCTTGTTCTATAACCAGTACAAGCGAACTCGAAGCTATTTCCAGAACACCGAGTATGAAGCAAGCGGTCTGCCTTCTGACGCCGAGTTGCAAGTACTTAAGCCGGTTAAAGACAAAGTGCCGCCCAGAGTATTTACTGAGGCTTACCAGCCACCAGTCACCGATGGCTCGGGGCGAATTCGAAGCCAGATGCGCAAAGCCATCGCGTTATTGAAACAATCTGGCTGGGTATTGAAAAATAAGGTAATGAGTAATGCCAAAACCGGAGAGCCGTTTGTATTCGAACTGTTGATCTACAGCCCGACAACCGAGCGTTTGGCAATTCCTGTACAGAAGAACCTTAAATTAATGGGGATCGATATGAAGATCCGTACCGTTGATACGACTCAGTACATTAAGCGGCTTCGTGACCGTGATTTTGACATGGTTTCAGCAGGTTACGGAGCCAACCCGTACCCGAAGCCTAACCTGTTGATTGCCTGGAACAGTAATTTTATTGACAGTACCTACAATACGGCAGGTGTCAAAGATCCTGCGATTGATTACCTGACCGAAAAGATCGCAGAAAACCAACAAGATCCAGAGGCACTGCTGAACTATGGTCGAGCATTGGATCGGGTACTGCAGTGGAACTTTTATGTGATCCCGCAATGGCATATCAGCCAGTTTCGTGTTGCCAGCTGGAACAAGTTCTCGCGCCCGACGGTAAGGCCCAAATATACACTCGGCAAAGATACCTGGTGGATTGACCCGGTTAAAGCCGCTAAGTTGCCGGAAAAGCGCCGCTAGCAAGTAGTGCTTATCACTAAGCATCCAGCGCTGAGTTTCGTTAATACGAGCTCGCCTTGGGAAGTATCAATAAGGCATAGGGAAAGATGTCAGCTTATATTATTCGTCGTTTGTTACTGGTTATCCCGACACTATGGGCAATTATCACAATTAACTTTTTTGTGATTCAGATAGCTCCGGGAGGGCCGGTGGAACAGGCAGTTGCCCAGCTTGAAGGGCATTCTTCCGGAATTATGGAGCGCTTTACCGGCGGAGGGCAAGAAGTACAGGCCGTTGAGCTCGGAGATAATGGTACTGGTTATCGGGGTTCACGCGGGTTGGATCCCGAAGTGGTTGAAGCTATTAAAGTCCAGTTTGGTTTCGACAAACCGCTGCTTGAGCGTTATGTCGATATGCTGAAGGACTATGCCACTTTTAATTTCGGCGAAAGCCTGTTTAAGGGAGGTAATGTCATTGACCTTATTATCGACCGTTTGCCGGTATCAATCTCTCTAGGGCTATGGAGCACCCTGATTATCTACTTTGTTTCCATTCCGCTTGGGATCGCCAAGGCTATTAACCATGGTTCTCGGTTTGATGTTTGGAGTAGTGCCCTGGTGATTGTCGGCTACGCCATTCCTGGCTTTTTGTTTGCTATTTTGCTGATTATTTTCTTTGCTAGCGGTAACTATTTTAGCTGGTTTCCGCTTCGTGGTTTGGTCTCGTCAGATTTCGACCAGCTGACTTGGTATCAGCAGATCATCGATTATTTTTGGCATCTGACTCTGCCTATTTTGGCGATGGTGATCGGTGGTTTTGCGACGCTGTCGATGTTGACCAAAAACTCTTTCCTAGATGAAATAAACAAGCAGTATGTCGTCACTGCCAGAGCCAAGGGGCTTGATGAGCGCAGCATTCTCTATCGCCATGTATTCCGTAACGCCATGCTGATCATTATTGCCGGATTCCCTGCCGCATTTATCAGTATCTTCTTTACCGGCGCGATGCTGATAGAGGTAATGTTCTCGCTCGAAGGGATTGGCTTGCTGGGCTTTGAGTCGACGATTCAGCGTGACTATCCGGTTGTATTTAGTTCACTGTATATCATGACGTTGCTGGGATTATTGCTGAATATTATTTCGGATCTGACGTACACCTTTGTTGATCCACGCATTGATTTTGAGGCGCGCTAGTGAAAATGAATCCGTTAACAAAGGAGAGGCTGGCGAGGTTTCGTGCACACAAACGGGGTTACTGGTCATTATGGCTCTTTGCATTGTTGTTTTTTATCAGCTTGTTCGCTGAGCTGATTGCCAATGACAAGCCGTTGCTGATCCGCTTTGACGGCAACTGGTATTTTCCGATTGTTGAGCAATATACAGAAACGGAGTTTGGTGGGGAGTTTGAATCTGAAGCGGACTATACCGATCCCTATGTCGCAGATCTGATCGAGGCTAAAGGCTTTACTCTCTGGCCGATCATCCGTTTTAGCTACGATACCATTAACTATGATCTGACTGGACCGGCACCATCGCCCCCTGATCGGGTCAATTGGTTGGGTACTGATGATAAGGGACGGGATGTGATGGCCCGGATCATTTATGGTTTTCGGGTCTCAGTTTTGTTTGGCTTTGCACTGACCGTTATCTCGACCATTATCGGTGTCATTGTTGGGGCGTGCCAAGGCTATTACGGAGGCTGGGTAGATTTATTCGGACAGCGCTTCATCGAAGTGTGGTCGGGTATGCCGACACTGTTCTTATTGATTATCTTATCCAGTTTTGTCGAGCCGAATTTCTGGTGGTTACTCGGGATCATGGTGCTGTTTAGCTGGATGGGGCTTGTCGGTGTGGTACGTGCAGAGTTTCTCCGTTGCCGAAATTTCGATTACATCCGTGCGGCACAGGCACTGGGTGTTAGCGACAGTCGCATTATGCTGCGGCATATGTTGCCAAATGCCATGGTTGCCTCGCTCACTATGATGCCGTTTATTCTTAGTGGTTCGGTGACGACCTTAACCTCTCTTGATTTTCTTGGCTTTGGTTTGCCTGCGGGCTCGCCTTCGTTAGGTGAGTTGTTGGCACAGGGTAAAACTAACTTGCAGGCACCATGGCTCGGGCTGTCTGCCTTCGTTGTATTGTCAATTATGCTAAGCCTGCTGGTGTTTGTTGGTGAAGCAGTCCGGGATGCGTTTGATCCCCATCATCAGAGATAAGTTATGGTTAAACCAATACTCACAATTGAAAACTTATCGGTTGGCTTTCAGAGTGGCGAGAGTGTAAACCAGGTAACGTATGACGTAAGCCTTGCCATTCGCCGGGGAGAAACACTGGCGCTGGTGGGAGAAAGTGGTTCAGGTAAGTCGGTGACGGCCAATGCGATATTACGCTTGTTGCCGAAGTCGTCCACTCGGTATATTGGTGGTCATGTCATGTATGATGGCACTGATATGATGACCTGTAGTGAACGTGAAATGCGTAGGATGCGCGGTGATCGGATTGGGATGATATTTCAGGAACCAATGATGTCACTCAACCCGTTGCACAAGGTTGGTCGTCAATTGTGTGAAACATTGGCTATCCATCGTGGGACACGCCAGAAAGAAGCGGAAAAGCGTGCTTTGAGCTGGTTGAAAAAGGTGGGTATTCGTAATGCAGAGAAGCGCCTGACGGCTTACCCGCACGAGTTATCGGGTGGTGAGCGTCAGCGGGTAATGATTGCGATGGCCTTGATAAATGAACCTGAGTTATTGATTGCGGATGAACCGACGACAGCGTTGGACGTTTCGGTGCAGGCGCAAATTCTCGAGCTGCTCAAAGATCTTCAGCAGGAGATGGGCATGGCAATGTTGTTCATTACCCATGATTTGAGTATTGTTCGCCGTATTGCCGACCGTGTGGCAGTGATGCAGCTCGGCAGATTGGTCGAGACAGATACCCGGGAGGTGATTTTTACCAATCCTTCCGATCCTTATACCATTAAGCTGATTAACTCTGATCCCAGCGGAAGTCCGGTGCCTGTCGCATCCAATGCCGAGCCTTTGTTCGATATTAATGATTTGCGAGTATGGTTTCCAATTACTGGCGGGATACTTAAACGGGTAAAAGGTCATATTAAAGCAGTAACCGATGTCAGCTTTATATTGCGCAAAGGACACAGTGTCGGTCTGGTAGGAGAGAGCGGCTCCGGAAAATCAACAACCGGTATGGCTGTATTGAAACTGCTCAATAGTGAAGGGCGCATTTATTTTGATGGTATCGATATCTCGGATCTTAGCCGCAAGCAAATGCTTCCGTATCGGAGCAAGTTGCAGGTGGTTTTTCAGGATCCGTTTTCCGCGCTTAACCCACGAATGTCAGTGGCACAGATAATTGGCGAAGGATTGAAAATCCACAAGTCGCTGACACCGGAGGAAGAGGAAAATGTCATCTGTGAGGCGATGCGTGAGGTGGAATTGGATCCGGAAACTCGCCACCGATACCCCAATGAGTTCTCTGGCGGACAGCGACAGAGAATTGCAATTGCTCGTGCATTGGTACTCAAACCGGAGTTTATTTTGCTGGATGAGCCAACCTCGTCACTTGATAGAACGGTGCAGTTTCAAGTATTGAGTTTGCTAAAATCCTTGCAGCAGAAGTATGGACTCAGTTATTTGTTCATTAGTCATGATCTGCATGTGGTGAAATCTTTGTGTCATTACACCCTAGTGCTTAGAAATGGCCAAGTGGTTGAACAAGGAGACACGGCGCGAATTTTTAGCGAACCACAGCATGCCTATACCCGTGAATTAGTGAACCTGTCATCGGTCTAGCTGGTTTTCTTTTTGGATAAAAGGGGGATAGAGTCAGCCTCTGGCGGATATTAAGTAGATCATATTATTGGTTACTGCTTCTTGGCTATTGCTTCTGGTTCATTGTTATCATAGTGGTTAATGTTTTGTTAACTTTGACAAGGGGGCAGTGAGAGGTGCTCGACTTGTTAATAACTCCGGTTAGTAAGCGTGCTAAAACTTTTTCTATATGAAATACATATCCACCTTAGCTTTATTTGTTGGTGAATAATTAAGCGCTATCGTTAGCGTGCCTGAATATGTCTGCTTCATTATCCCGCAAAATGTGTGACCACTAACATAAATATTGGCTTGTTTGTCCGTTTGTTGTTCAACAAAGGTGAGGCAAGTAAGTAACTAACAGCGTGAATAACTATGCATCGTGCGCACGAATAGATGAATCAACTAGATGTTAATTTGTTGTTGCCGCTATGTGCTATTGCTCACGGTTAATTGACTGATGAAATAAAACTCTTAACATTTAACTTACAATCTGCTTATTATACTGCCCGAGCATTAACCATAATCTATAAGACAGGGAGATTTTAATGCAGTCGTTAGTAGATTTTCTAAACGGAATAATATGGAGCCCGGTACTGATTTATTTGTGCCTTGGTGCTGGTCTGTTTTATTCCATTACCACTCGTTTTGTTCAACTTCGTCACTTCAGAGAAATGTGGCGCCTGCTGTTATCAGGTAAGAGTTCTGATAAAGGTATTTCCTCTTTTCAAGCACTAGCCGTTTCTTTATCAGGACGTGTAGGTACCGGTAACATTGCGGGTGTTGCTGCAGCAATCGGTTTTGGTGGTCCAGGTGCGGTATTCTGGATGTGGGTTGTTGCCTTCTTGGGCGCTGCGACTGCATACAGCGAATCCGCACTTGCACAGATTTATAAAGAAGAAGATGAAGACGGCCAGTTCCGTGGTGGTCCGGCTTATTACATCGAAAAAGCGATGGGTAATAAGGCATATGCATGGATTTTTGCCATTGCAACTATCTTTGCCTGCGGTGTTCTTCTTCCTGGTGTTCAGTCAAACAGTATCGGCAATGCAGTTGAAGCTGCGTTTGGTACAGGTGGCATGATTGAAACGACTATCGGTACTATCAGTCTGGCTAAAATTGTAACAGGTACCGTTGTTTCGATTATCTTGGCATTCATCATCTTTGGTGGTGTTAAGCGTATCGCAAACTTTACCCAGATTGTCGTTCCATTTATGGCATTGGCTTACATCATCATCGCTTTCATCATTATCCTACTGAACATCAACCAGGTTCCAATGGTCTTCGGTATGATTCTTGGTGATGCATTTACACCTATGGCTGGTGTTGGTGCTGCAATCGGCTGGGGTGTAAAACGTGGTGTTTACTCGAACGAAGCCGGTCAGGGTACGGGTCCTCATGCAGCTGCAGCGGCAGATGTTGATCACCCAGCACAACAGGGCTTGGTTCAGTCATTCTCTATCTACATTGATACACTGCTAGTATGTTCTGCAACAGCATTCATGATTATTATCACTGGTGCTTACAACGTTCACGGTGGCGCGGAAGGTACATTCCTGGTACAGAACCTAGCAGCAGATATTGGTGCAAACGGTCCTGTGTTTACTCAGATGGCAATCGAGAGTGCAATGCCTGGTATCGGTAAGCCGTTCATCGCATTTGCGCTGTTCTTCTTTGCCTTTACCACTATTCTTGCTTATTACTATATTGCGGAAACAAACATTGCTTACATCCGTCGCTCGCTAAAAATGCCGGGTATGATGTTCGTACTGAAGGTTGTACTGATAGTGGCAGTCTTCTACGGCACAGTAAAAGCTGCAAATCTTGCCTGGGCAATGGGTGATGTGGGTGTTGGTCTGATGGCATGGCTGAATATTGTCGGTATTTTGACTATCTTCTTCCTGTCAAAACCTGCACTGAAAGCACTGAAAGATTATGAAGAGCAGCAGAAAGCGGGTGTGACAGAGTTTACTTTTGACCCTGTGAAGCTAGGTATTAAAAATGCGGACTATTGGGAGAAGCGGCTAAAGTCTTCTGGTAAGCCAGCAGCTCAACTGGATGATGTTGAAGGTGAGCCGGTTAAACCGATGGCCTAACAGAATTTTGTAGAAATTAAAAACCAAAGGGTTAGTTTAGGCTAACCCTTTTTCGATTTTGGCATCGAAAGCAGGTTCCTTATGTCTCTATTGTATATATGCATGTGATAGCTGTCACAAATACAAATGTTGAAAGAAAAATTACAGTATGATGCGATATGCAGATTGGTTAAATATATTTTCATCTGCTGCGTAAATGTATCTTTTCTCTTGCATTCATGTTGTGTACAAAACTACTGCTCAAAGAGGGATAAAACACGAAATAAAAGCAAATTGGTCTGCTATTAGCCAGATAGCCTGCTAGATTACTTTTTCATTGCGTCAACTTTTAGACGCGCCTGTCAATTTATTTACTCTCCACATTCCAAATTTGCATGATTAGACTTGACGCTGAACAAATATCTAATACTCAACTTTTATCATATAAGACAAAGATCATGCACCTTTCATTACAACGTATTGGTTTCAAGCAGCGCATCATCGTGACAGTTGCTGTATTGGTTGCGGTTGCACTGTCGATCACCAATTGGCTGTCTTACAACAATTTCAAAAATGACAAAATAGCAACAATTGAACAGAAGTCTCGACTCATCGTTGATAGTGCCAAGCGAGAGGTTGAACTTTCCATGCAAAAGGGCGTGGATGCGCTTGAGTCGACTAAAGCCTTCTACCAGGGTTCACGTTCTGATAGTGAGTATGTAGAAGTTGCTAAAATGATTACCAAAGCAGCTAACTATGCAAGTTTCACTGCAGGATACAGTGATGGCCGTGCATACGGTGACTCAGGTGGTGACAATGGTGTCTTTGATGTCAGTGATTATGATCCGCGAACCCGGGATTGGTATCAGCTGGCTTCGGCAAAAAAGAGAACGATACTTACTGATTTCTACAGTGATGCAACGACAGGTGATCTGATGGTGAGCATTGCGACGCCAATTAACAATGATGGCGTGGTTGTGGGCGATGTGTCACTAAACAGTCTTAATGAAACGATTCGTCGTGTTGATTTCCCTGGCGCTGTCATTTTGATCCTCAGCGAAAACTTCTCTCAGTTGGCCTCGACGGATCCGAGTGATGAGTTAGGCATTTATTTCGATCTTCCCGAGCTGGAACAGAAAATGGCAGCTCAAGGATCAGGAGCGGCTGATTACCAATGGGCAGGTGTCGATAAAAGAGCTTATTTTTCAGATATCTCCTTAGTTGATGGTAATAAGTGGTATTTGTATGTCGGGGTCAACAAGTCGGTAGTGTATGCTGATATCGAAACGGCATTTAACAAAGCGATTATTACATCAGTGACCATACTTACTTTTGCCTTGTTAATCGTTATTGTGGTCCTGAACAAGTTATACCGTCCTATTATTGCACTGAAAGAAACTGTTATTGATCTTTCTGCGGGTAATGGTGATCTAACCCGCCGCCTGGAGGTGAATAGCCATGATGATCTGGGGCAAATTGCTGACGGGATCAATACTTTCATTAGTAACTTGCAACAGATGATGCTGGAGGTTTCTCAGGCAACGAACCATATTTCAAGCAGTGTCGAAGATCTTCGCTCGCAGTCGGAGCAAAATGCGACTGTATTGCAATCGCATGTCGATGAGGCTGATCAGGTCGTCACTGCTATTCATGAAATGAGCATTACCGCTGAAACGGTATCGGCAAACGCTGCGCAAACGTCTTCGCATATTCAGAACACCAATGATCAAGCACAGCAGTCGAAAACGATTGTTTCTAATGCGGTCTCTTCGGTATCGGCTCTGGTTGATGACGTAGAATCGATGGCAAACAATATCAATGAGATGAATCGCAATAGCCTTGATATTGCAGGTGTATTAAAAGTGATTGGTGATATCGCTGATCAGACCAACCTGCTAGCGCTGAACGCCGCAATTGAAGCGGCCCGTGCGGGAGAGCAGGGGAGAGGTTTTGCCGTTGTCGCTGATGAGGTTCGTGCTTTGGCTGCGCGTACTCAGCAGAGTACGTCTGAAATTGAGCAAATGTTGAATAAGCTAACCTCTGGTGCTGACGGCCTCGTCGTCAATATGAATGTGATTAAGGAAAGCTGTAATCATACCGCTGATAATACCAAGCAGGTAAATCAGGATCTCGATACGATGGCAGATTCGATCACTGAAGTTAATAACTTGGCGGTTGAGATCGCAACTGCTGCCGAAGAGCAAAGCTCAGTATCTGAAGAAATCAGTAAGAACATGGCTTCTATCAGGCAAATGGCAGACACGCTTGCTGAAAATGGCCAACAAAATGTAGCGAGTAGCCAAATTTTGGCCTCTGCAAACACCCAGCTTTCTGCCATTGTAAGAAAGTTTAAACTTGAAGCTAGTTAGTAGTTCAATATCACAATAGCAAAAGTTACCGTAATGGACGAAGGGTTAGCATCAGCTAACCCTTTTTTTATGATGTGTGCTCTATTGGACTTGGAGTCCGTTAAAGGCTGCTGAGTTTGTTAAACAACAAACTTGTTCATAACACTGTCTTGTTCGCGTACTTTATTGATCTGTACTTCCATAGCCTCGTTGGCTCCATTGGCTGCATCAGCAACTTGTACCGAAAGCTCTTTAATATTGAGAGTGTTGGTATTGATTTCTTCCGCGACTAAGCTCTGTTCTTCAGCTGCGGAAGCAATTTGTAGGTTCATATCGTTAATTTGCTGAATGGCGTTACTAATACGCGCCAAGGCTTCATCAGCTTCCTGGGCTTTCACCACTGTATTCGCTGCTGTTTCCTTGCTGAGGCCCATTACACTCGCCGCTGAGCTGGCACCTGATTGTAGTTGCTCAATCATCTGACGGATCTCTGTTGTTGATTCCTGAGTGCGCTGGGCAAGGGTACGAACTTCATCTGCAACCACGGCGAAACCACGGCCTGAATCGCCAGCACGGGCCGCTTCAATTGCTGCATTCAATGCCAACAGGTTAGTTTGATCGGCAATTTCATTGATAACCTTAAGGATGGATTCAATGTTGCCTGTCGCGGTTTCAAGTTGCCTAACAACCTCAACGGCCTCATCGATTTGTTCTGACAGATCTGAAATGGCTCCAGTAGTATGAGACACAACGTTACTACCTTCTGTGACGGCGACATCTGCTGCCTGAGCGGCAGAAGCGGCTCCCTGCGCATTGCCAGCCACATCAGAAGATGTCGTTGCCATTTCATGCATTGCCGTCGCGAGTTGGTCTAACTCTTGCAACTGTGAGGACATTGCACTGGCAGATTGTTTCGCACCATCAGCTGTCATCTCTGTACCCTGCATGATGTCATGACTCAGCGATTTGGACTGGATAATGAGGCTCTGTAGTTTTTCAGTAAAGGCATTAAATCCTGTTGCTAGTTCGGCAAACTCGGCATCGGTGTTGGTTTCCAACCGACGGGTAAGGTCACCTTGGCCACATGCAACATCCTGAATTGCGATATTTAAGTCTTGCAGTGGACGCATCAAGATTTTGATCAGCAGGAGCAGGGCAATAATGCCGGCAAAGAGTGCAACAACCGAGTAGATAATGGAATCTGTTTTTAACTTATCGACTGCGGCAAATGCTAGGCTTTCGTCAAGTACCGTACCGATATACCAGTTCTGGCCTTCTACTTGGGTAAAGGAGAGTTTAACAGCCCTGCCATCGAGTTCTGTCGTCACCATTTCGCTGGATAATGTCTGATTACCAAGGAATTCAGACATTGGCTTACCATTGTATTTCTCTTCCGGATGCGCAATAACGGTACCGTCACCGGCGACAATAAACAGGTAGCCCGCATCGAATAGCGAAACTTGATTGACAAGTTCTGCCAGGCCGCCAAGGCTAACATCGAAGAAAATAGCACCGGTAAACTCTCCATGAGCAAACACAGGAGTTGCTATTGACACCAAGATTTCCTTGGTGGCTGAATCGGCGTACGGTGCGGTGATGATCAGTTCACGAGCTTGCTTTGCATCTATGTACCAAGGACGAGCTCGCGGGTTCCAACTACTGCCTGGATCCCAACTTGGGTCATTACTGGTATAGCTTCCATCCTTTTCAAAGCCAAGGCCGGTCAGGAGGAATGCGTTTTTAATGATAGGTTGATTAATGACGGTTTGGATATTGTCTAGCGCCAGATCTTGTTCAATCAAGCTTGTTGCGTAGCTGGCAAGCGCTTTACGGCTGCTAATCTCAGCATTTACGGTATTACCCATCCCCGATACGATCTCATCGATGCTTTGCATGACCAAAGACTGGATCTGGGACTTAGTATTGAAATATTGATTGGCAGAAAGCAGTGCTAATGCTGCAAGCAATATCGCGGATGATGTGGCGACAACTTTATGGCTGAACTTCATATTATGAGACCTCGACAAGCACACGTATATTTATAGGTTTGATAGTCATTGTGTCGGCTGGGTAACAGGATTGTTAATAGTGGCTGTGTAAATATGTGATCGAGAAATGTGTTTTTTTGCTGTTTATTAAGTTTATAAAATTTTCATTATGAAACATGGATAAATATAGTGGGTTAAATATAAGCCGAGTTGAATATGGTGATTATAACACCAATGACTATCTTTAATTTGCATGACTAAAAAAGGCGGCTGGATTGCCGCCTTTTAATATACGGTATTATTTTGTTAGACAATTAAATTATATTTTTCTCGGAGAATATTAATTATTTCTGCTTTAGGGTTTTCACTCAGTATGATTTTTTTGCCTGTGATTTTTTCGGCGATGCTGGTGTATACCTTGGACACTTGCATCAGTACATCTTGAGGAAGGGCATTGTTACGAGCAAGTGCCGAACGTTCTTCCATACGGTCTTTGTTGAGCAAAATATCCGGATCAGGGAAGTGGTTAAGCAATAGCTGTCGGAAGTCTTCTTTAGAGTTCTCGACGATTTTATTCTCACGGTAAGCGGCTCCTTCCCAGATACGAGACGAATCTGGTGTCCCCACTTCATCCATATAGATAAGTTTATCGTTGCCTTGCGCATCGGTCACATAGCCAAATTCAAACTTGGTATCGACAAAAATCTGGTCAATTTTTGCAAGCGCTTCGCTAATTACGCCAAACCCTTCTTTTAAAAGTGTTTCATAGCGCGCAATGTCATCAGGTGAACTGAAATTAAACGCTGCAAAGTTGTCTTCGATGTTCTGGCGGCTGATGTTGACATCGTCGACAGCAGGAACGCCCGGAATACCTTCCAAGATCCCCTTGGTAGACGGGGTAATTAGCAGCTCTGGCAGTTTCTGATCTTTTTCGAGGCCTTCTGCGATATTGATTCCGCAGAATTCGCGTTCACCGTTGGCGTAGGCACGCCACATTGAACCTGTGATGTACTGGCGACAGATTGCCTCGATTTTTACCGGTTTGGCTTTTTGCACAATCCATACAAAGGGATGAGGAATATCAAGTATATGGCTATCAGCCAGCCCGTTGTCACGGAACAGCTTAAACCAATGATTAGAAATAGCATTGAGTGCGGCCCCTTTCCCGGGAACGCCTTTCATCCCGCCTTCGCCATGCCAAATGCAATCAAAAGCAGAGATACGATCACTGATCACCATAATGGCCAATGGGGCATCAGGCTGAACGTTATAGCCTTTTTCTTTGATCAGACGGCGGCTGTCAGCTTCAGTCAACCAGTACACAGAACGTACTTTTCCGCTATGAACGGGTTTGTCAGTACGGATTGGGAGGTCGTCATTTACAGCGAGAACTTGATCAGCAAGGCTCATGGTGAATTCCTATTTCAAAAGTCGAGACAAAGATAAAACCATGCAGGCTAAGCCGTATTTGTATTCAAAACAGGGGCCCAGCCTGTAACTGAGGCAGATAATAGCAGAAGCGATTGCAGCTTTCAGCAAATAAAGCAAACGTTTGCGTAATTTGATTTTACCTATATGGTCGAGAGAACTTGGTTTTAACGCTTTACTGTAGATTTTGAGAAGCGAAGAGGGGCGAGTTGTGGCAAAATCATCGTCCTTTCGGCTTTTCAGGTTCAACTCCCACTATGATGCGCTATACCTCCGAGCAGACAGCATTTATAAATCACCAAACAGGTAACGCACTTTGCATCGCTGGCGCCGGTACGGGAAAAACCACGACCTTAGTTGGTTTGATTGAAAAAAAGCTAGCTCAGGTACCCGCCGAAGAGATGCTGGTGATGATGTTCAACCGTGATATTCGCACCGATTTTCAGCAAAAACTGCAGGCAACGGGAATCGAGCAAAATGTGCCGGTACATACTTTTCATAGCTTTTGCCTAAAGCTACTTAACCAAACCGGCTTTCTTCGCGAAACAGGGTTCCGTGTCGACTATCAAAGTGGCGAAAGTGATAAGTCTCTGGTGAAAACAGTGCTGCGGACCGTTGCCGGGCAGGAGAAAAGCTTTCAGCGTCAGCAAATGATTAAGGATCCCAAGACTATCGAATTGCTGCTGAGCTTTGCCGGTCTTGTTAAAGCGTACATGCTGCCGCCGCGTGAAGTTTTTCAGATGTCGGAAATTAGCCGTGACTATTTGTTTATCCTTGATGCCTACGAGCAGTTTGAAACCTTGCGCAAAGAGCACAAGATCTTGTTCTTTGACGACTGGCTGGTGGAGTCGGTGAAAATGCTGGAAGGCTCAGATGCTATTCGACAGCATTACCATCAGCACTGCAAGCTTGTGGTGGTCGATGAGTTTCAGGATATTAACACTGCCCAATACCGCTTGATCAAGCAGTTGTTGGGGCCACAGACGCAATTGTTGGCTGTCGGGGATGTCGATCAGTGCATCTACAAATGGCGTGGCAGTGCGCCGCAGTTCATGCTTGATTTTGACAATGATTTTGCACCTGCCAGTACTTATACATTGTCACGAACGTTTCGGTTCGGTCATAGCCTGGCTTTGTCTGCCAGCCACCTTATTGCCAACAACAAGCAACGTTTCAGTGATTTCCTGACTATTTCTGACGAAGGCATTAGCGATACTGCAATTGAGGTGTCCGGCACCTCGCGGCAGGTCGGAGAAATAGCCCAGTCGGTACAGCAATATATTGACGAAGGGGGAAATCCGTCGGAAGTTGCTATTTTGGTGCGGCGCTGGTCGCAAACGTTGCTGTTTGAGTTGGCATTTCTGAGCAAGCAGGTGCCTTACCAAATGCCGGTGCCTTCGGTGTTGGCCAACAGCCGTGAAGTCAAGTTGCTAATTGAGCTGATGTCGTTGGCAACAGGCAGATATGAGCAGATGCCCCAGCAGCAAAAGTCATTGCTGCTGTTTAATTTTCTCTGTTTTCCTCATTGTTACGTGCCGAATAAAGCGCTGCGTCCGCTCTGTGATCAGTTGGCTGGAATGGAAACGTCAAATTGGTTGGTGTTCATCACCAGATATGACAAAGCAAACAGTAGCCTGAAGCTGGATAATCTTATCGAGCGATTAGAATTGCTGGTGAGGCTACAGCGAAAAGGTAGCTTTAAGGCGCTTGAAGTCTATAACCAATATCGAAATGAAAGCGGACTTGATAGCTGGATTTGGAAGACGGAAGCTACTGCGACAGAAATTGAAGAGTCGGTTGAAAGGCTCGATAGTGTCGCGACAGTGCTTGAATCCATGGATCAAAATTGCGATAAGGCGTTGCAATATTTTGAATACTACACTCAAAAATCGGCCCAGAAATCGACCCAGCTTTCTGCCGCCTCGAACGATGAGGTTGCTGGAGTGCAGTTAACCACTATTTTCCGTGCTAAGGGTTGTGAATATAATTGTGTCCACCTACCGTTTTGGGACAAGGATGCCTTTCCTTATATGAATAAGTCGGCGGGAAGTATTGCTGCTGATGTTGAAGAAGAGCGCAGGTTGGCTTATGTCGGTCTGACGCGGGCAAAGGAACAGGCGAGGGTCTATTTTACCGAACCGGAGAAAAAGTCGGCCAAAGCAACCAATGCCAGTAGGTTTGTACTAGAGGCTAAGGCTGAACTGGCCAAAGATCTGGGCCCTAAACTTTATCAAAGCGGCGAGCTACCTCATCACCGCTCACCGATTGTCTGTGAGTACTATAAAAAGCTGGGGCGTGAAGAAGATGTGCAAGCCCCATTGGAAATAAACATCAACGATATAGATTCAGGTATTGGTTCGGACACTAACTCGAACTACAGCTATCAGTGGGCGTTACGCCAACCTTTACCCGTTAATGCGGATAAGGTTATTAGTGCGATGGTCCGCACCAAAACGGCCAAGTACCTTGATTCCGAAATTAGCCGGGTGATTCGGGAATTGGGTGCAGCGTCCGAGACTAAGAAAAAAGTACTGGTGAACCGATTGATTGTTGCTGCCAATGCAAGAAGTCGAGTAAGGCGGTAAGCGCTCTTTTCTTAGCGCTGTTTCTCTTGTTCGAGAGGTGGGTGATTACTTCGAGCGATATCGATTATTTGTGGTCGGAATAATTTCAGTATCAAAAATTATGTGATTACACTCGAGTGCTTGCCAATATGTTTTTGAATCACATCGCAGCTTGTTTTAGTTGAACAAATAATAACCAGAACCCGAATATAGAACGGAGGCTAGTTATTTATGTTGAACAGAACTAAAGCGAAAGAAATTGGCTACTTAATTGGTATTGCGCTCGGTGTTTGTGTGAGTGGGGCAACGTTTGCTAATGTCCAGCCAGTTGAATGGGTCCCAGGCCAAACATCGGTCGTAGATGGTGATTTGGTTAGTTATAACGGAAGCTGTTTTGTTGCCCAGAATAATCCAGGAGTATGGGATACACCGTCGGCATCGTCATCCTGGTTTTGGAAGCTATCTGATTGTACTACGGGCCCTGTAGTACCAGGTCCGGGGCCAACTCCTAATCCTAACCCTGCTCCTGGCTTTACCGTTATTCCTGATGGTAAAGGCGGCTACTTGATGCCACGTAGCGAGCTGGAAGCGATTGAAACTAAGCTAACCAGTACGGATCTTTTCAAGTTAATACGTTCTGATATTGCGACTCTTGATAATGCTTTGGTTGAGGCCGTTATTCCGCTCAGTATCAGCAATCCGGACAATGTCCGCCGTGTCGAGTCAATCGTAAATGAAGCGATGTGGAACTACCTGTTCCCGCTGCGTAACGAAATGTATACCTATACTCGCTTTCTACAAGCAATTGCTAAGTTCCCGGCTTTCTGTCGAACGTATAATGATGGTCGCAACTCAGACGATATTTGTAAGCGCTCTATTACTACGATGTTTGCCCACTTTGTTCAGGAAACTGGTGCTCATGCGCCAAGCTGGGAGACATCGAAAGGTGTGCCTGAGTGGCGTCAGGGGCTGTATTACCTCCGCGAGATGTATAAGTCTGAAGATAAACCTGACGGTACTTATAGTAAATGTAGTGGTTGGCAAGGTGAGAAGTGGCCTTGTGCTCCGGGCAAAAGCTACTTTGGTCGTGGTGCGAAGCAATTGAGCTGGAACTATAACTATGGCCCGTTCTCGGAGGCAATGTTCGGTGATCAAAGTATTCTGCTGGAAAATCCAGCACTGGTTGCTGATACTTGGCTGAACCTTGCTTCAGCGGTATTTTTCTACGTCTATCCTCAGCCACCGAAGCCAAGCATGCTGCATGTTATTGATGGTACCTGGCAGCCGAATGCGTCGGACAAGGCCGCTGGAATCGAATCTGGATTTGGTGCGACGATTCAGATCATCAATGGCGCATATGAGTGCAATAAAGGCGCTGAAACCGCACTAGCGCAAAATCGGATTGACTATTATCGCTTATTTGCTAAAGAGCTGAACCTTGATATTACCGGCGAGAAGCTGGGGTGTGCAGATATGAAGCCATTTGATACCGATGGTGCCGGAGCACTGATGATCACCTGGGACAAGGATTGGGGTTGGAATCCAAATACACCAGGGAATCATAGTTTTGCATGTAAGCTTGTACCTTATCAGTATGCATTTAACGCATTCTTTAAAGGTGACTATGAGAAGTGTGTCGAGTACCACTTCAACGTGCAAGCCTATGATGAAAACGGTAATGTGATCCCCGAAGGGCAGTAGCTGTTAAATAGTTGCTAATACTCTCAACGTTATTGGATGGGTATAAAAATGGTCAGCGTTGAGCTGACCATTTTTGTTGAGTGCATTATTTGTAGTGTTACGCTTTTTTATACAGACTTTTTTCCGTACTCAAACCTTTAACTAAGCTCACGCACATCAATAGAAGAATAATGGTAAAAGGTAGGGCTGTTGTGATGGTTCCTGCCTGTAGGGCCTGAATGGCCTCAGTACCACCAACCCATAACATTACTGCTGCAATAGCACCTTCAACCGTTGCCCAGAAGATACGCTGTGGGACAGGAGCATCGACTTTACCGCCTGCTGTTATGCTATCAATAACGAGAGAGCCAGAATCTGATGAGGTGATAAAGAACACCATTATCAACACAATCGATAAAACAGAAATAACCGAACCAAATGGCATTGCATCAAATACATGGAATAGTGTTAGGGATATATCGGTTAATCCATTTGCGCCTAATTCACCAATCTTGTTTGCGACCTGGTCGATAGCAATGCCACCGAAAACAGACATCCAAATCAGAGTAATCAATGTTGGGATAAAGATAACGGCGATCAAGAACTCTCTAACGGTTCGGCCCTTAGAGACACGCGCAATAAACATTCCTACAAATGGTGACCAAGAAATCCACCATGCCCAGTAAAATACTGTCCAGCCATGCATCCAAGTAACGTCTTCGCGTCCGTGAGGGTTACTCAGTGGAATGATGTTTTCGATGTAGCCCATCAAGGTTGCAGGGAGGGAGCCTTTCGCAATAGCAAACCCAACCAAGGCAACAAAGACAAGAAGAGCAACAGCAAATAGCATGTTGATGTTACTTAATACCTTAACGCCGCCTTCAATGCCTCGAACAACAGAGATAACTGCGAGGGCTGTTACAAAAGCAATGACAGCTAGCTGCATGCCAAGGCCACCTTCGGTGCCGAAAACATGGTTGATACCGCTGGTTGCTTGCTGTGCACCAAGCCCTAACGAGGTTGCAAGGCCAAATAGGGTGGCAAGTACTGCCATAATATCAATGGCGTTCCCAAACCAACCCCAAGTTCGATCGCCGAGTAAAGGGTAGAAAATGGAACGAATAGAAAGTGGCAACCCTTTGTTGAATGTGAAGAAAGCTAAAGAAAGGGCAACAACCGCATACATAGACCATGCGTGAATCCCCCAGTGGAACATAGTCGCACCCAGAGCAACCTTTTTTGCTTCAGGGGAAAATGCTTCAACGGCCAATGGCGTTTCATACCAACCTGTGAAGTAGGCGGTTGGCTCGGCCACTCCCCAGAACATCAGGCCAATTCCCATGCCAGCAGCAAAGAGCATTGCTATCCATGAAATATTGGAGTGTTCAGGTTTGGCATTGATGCCACCAAGTCGAACTTTGCCAAGTGGTGAGATGATTAGACCAAGGCAAAAAATCAGGAAAATATTCCCAGACCACATAAATAGAAGGTCAAAGTTTTCAATAATCTGCACTTTGAGGCCATTTAAAGCCGCCTTGGCAGTGCTTGGGTCAACAAGCAATAGTGCGGTCAAAAATAGAATAATAAGCCCTGCACTGATACCAAAAACAGGGTTGTGAACGTCAAATCCCCATTTTTGGACGTTGTCTTGCCCAACTTCGTAATCTGTTGTTTTTATGCTGTATTTATTAAATACGCTATCCATAGTTACTCTCAAACGTTTTGTCCTCTAAGTATTTTCTTCTGCTAAATATCAGTAAAACAGCGCTGAACTGCAAAATGCTTAGACTTCAAATTAAAAAAATCGGCAAAATGTTAGCATTGGAGCAGGGTTATCACAAGTGAGTGCTTCAATTCCTTTGTTTGGCATAACTTTTCAGTGGTTGGGCGGGTTCTGGCCGGGTTTGGAGTTGATAGGATGTTTCGTTCTCTAATTATTTGTGCTGGATGTATTTTGGCTGGTCGAAATTCAATGCCATTGCGAGAGCAAACCAGTCACCTGAAGTGACTCTTTTTTTCTTTCCTCAATAAATTCCCAAGCAGCATCAGTTATGAAATTTTATTCTTAATTTGCAATATGTTGTAACACTGGGTACACTCCGCTGCAAAATACAGTGTTCATTTGCAGCGCTGTTCGTTTTATAATCAAGTATCTGTTGAGTTTAATAATGACTAAAAAACTGTTGTTACCTTTATGTATTGCTGTGGGTTTGTCTGCATGCGGCAGTGGTGGCGGAAGCGATGTTTCATCAACACCTGCTGCTCAGGAGAAAGGTAAGTTTGTTACGGTTACTCCAGCTGTACAGAAGGGAGGAGCTATAGCTCTTAGTTGGAATCAGGTGAGTGGTGCAGATCATTACAAATTACTTAGATATCGTCAGACAAGCCAGCGTTTGACTGATGAAGTAGTCGCGACTCACGTAACTGGTACTTCGTTGAATCTGGTTCTTGATTTGGTTGATATGGATGCCGCTACAGCAGATTATGAGCTATTAGCATGTGATAGCTCAGATTATTGCTTCACTAAATCGGCAAAATTCCGACTTGAAAACTTGGAACAAGCTATCGGTAAAGTAAAAACTAACCTTAATCGCTATGATTCTGATCGTGTGCGTTTCGGTAGTGCTGTCGCGTGGCAACAGGATTATCTTGTTACCAATACAACAGATGATTCAAATGGTATTGTTCAGCTTTATTCTGCTCAAGGGGACGGGCAGTATCAGGTTGATGAGAGTCTGCTGCGTAAATCATATTTAAGGACAGCCGACCGTCACGCAACTCGAGCAAATAGTATAGTGACAGCTGGCAGCAGCTTTGATGATTTTTTCCTTGCAGCGGCCACGCTTCCAAGTGAGCAAGGTAAAGATGAAGCTTTTGTTTATATGGCCAAAACAATGGACACTATGAACAACGGTAACCCTGAGCGCTGGCTTCAAGGGCATACAGCGCCGCGTGGGCCTGTGAGCGACAGCTATGGTGCAGCATTGGCCAGCTCAGGTGAAGATGGTGGCATGATTATGATGGGGCACCCGACGAAAAATACGAGCGGTGAGGTTTCATATTATTTCTTTAAAGACCTGAGTTTTCCTGCTGCCCCTGAACAATATATGAAGAGCATTTCATCTCCGGGTGAGTTTAAAGTTAACCGTCCGAATGATTTGGCTGCAGATGCAAAATTTGGTGCTAGTGTTGCAATTGCCAAGGATGAGGTATTGGTCGTTGGTGCTCCGATGGATTCGTTGCTTAAAGGTTCAGCAAGTGAAATTAAGCATGGTGGCGCAGTTTATGTGTATCGTAAGGCATTAAAACCAAGCAGTCCTAATGAAATCTGGCAGCTTGAAACGGTACTGACTTTGTCTGATGGCTATTCAAAAGAGAACAGCGGCTTTGGAAGTTCTGTTGTGATCAATAAGGCTGCGAACCTTGTTTTGGTTGGTGCACCGGGTATAGATCGTGTGTTGACTTATAAATACGATGAGCAGAGAGGCTTTTGGAGTGAAATTGATGCAATTACTCCGGTGAAGGCCTCGGCAGGGCAGAAATTTGGCAGCCAGTTGGCACTCAGTGATAAAGGTTTCTTGGCTGTTTCGGCACCGTCAGCGCCATGGCGTGGGTTTGGTTTCCACACCAGTGCAGATACATTGGAACGAGGTGGTGACCTTGATGGTGCGGTCTATATTTATCGCTTGAATGATTACGGTAACCGTAATTATGCTTGGGAAGGAGCTATTACCGGAGATAGTGTCTCTGGTGTAAATGAAGAGTTCGGTGCTTCCTTGAAATTTAAGCCTGGCACTAACACTTTGGCCGTAGGGGCTCCTGGTCATCCGTCGGATCCTACGCTCGATTGGAGTGACCGTTCATGGCCTAATGCTGGTGCAGTTTATATTTACTGATTATTCAGCAAGTTTCTTTTGACTTAATAGTGCAACAAAACCGGCAAAGTACTGCCGGTTTCTGTTGTTAAGGTCGTCCCTGCTCACCGCAAAAAAACGATTCATACAAGCTCTCTATCAAAAGCTAAAGCTGAACTTCTAAATACACACTTTCCTCCTTCCTCTGAACTGTCTTTGTTTACACTGATTTTTAGTCGTTACTTAAAGGGGCGAAGGTCTATTTTCTCAAACTCACAGACCTCAC
>Ga0209272_10000762_pt1 | contig 23478 bp, 17 predicted proteins | sample tdDd002_FD_187125 | JGI IMG/M metagenome (GOLD analysis project Ga0209272, IMG submission 187125) | Marine sediment microbial communities from the Atlantic coast under amendment with organic carbon and nitrate - tdDd00.2 (SPAdes)... | ecosystem: Environmental > Aquatic > Marine > Coastal >... | reverse complement strand
ATAGAGTTACTTGGTACCAGTCATTTAATAACATCAAAAAACAAAATAACGACTTTTAAAGAATACTCTTGAAGGTCGTTATTATCTTAGTATAAATTAGTTTCGGCTTATCTAAATTGAAATTATATTGAGTAGGAGAGTGCAATATAGTCTGCTCTATTATTAGAACCTGTCCATTTAGCGGAACAAACAGATTGACTTACTAATGTGGTTATATGCTTTTATAGTACGACTTTGATGAAAAGAAGTCATAAATATACGGTTGTCAGTACAGATGACTAAATCATCATATTAAATGCTTAGTTCGAAATCGTAAGTATTTCCCTGATACTCAACTGAGAAATTGGTGGTTGTAGCATTATTTTTAGAAAGTTCTATCATCGCCAAGGCTAAGAAATCATGAGTTATTTCTAAGGGATTGTCAGATGAATAAATCCAACGATCATATTTTTTTAGTTGTGGCGTATTTATTGTCACTGAATATTCGACACTATTTTCCTTAATGGATGAAGTGATTCTTTTTAAAAATCGATCGTTTTGTGTTCCAAACTGTACATATACCATAATTACCTCCGATTATTATTAATAAATGACTTTTGATAACGTTACTCAAATGAATTGTACAAGCTACTGATACATTTGATAGTAAAAATATCTTGTTTAATAATTTCATTAAGATACTCAACAAGGATGATTGTCTTGGTTTTAAATGTGGTAGAGGTATGCTATTTCAAATATTAATCGTATAGTTAGATTATTTATGTACTGCGATATCAGTGTCTTAATAGATTGTTCTTCTTTCTATGCTTCACTATACTATTAGCCACTATTTTTCAATGTAAACAAAGAATTTGAAAAAACGTGATGATATATTCTAGTTACACACCTAAGATTGCCTGAAGTGGTTGATTTAAATATGTGTTGATAGTTAAGTAATGATGGATTAGAAAATAATCAAAAATCAAAATAGCGACTTTCAAGTAAACTCTTGAAGGTCGCTATTTTACAAAGTGTTAAAGTTTGTACTAAGTGTATTTTAATACTAATGCTTGTAGTAATTTATGACACGTTTTCAATAAAAACTTTATGGAGGTTTGTCAAAGCCAATTCTGAAGAGGCATTATCAATAATACATGATATTCTTGTCTCAGAAGTTGAAATCATTTGAATATTAATGCCGTTTTCAGAAAGTGTTTTAAAAAAGACAGAAGCGGTTTCGCCATAACCCATTATTCCTGTACCGATAACTGATATTTTTGAGACACTTTCGTTGATCTTAATGCCTTCGGCTCCGATTTTACTCACAAAGGTTTCTACAATTTCCTTAGTCTTCTTGATTGAGTCAATTGTAGTAGTAAACGATATATCGTTTAATAAATTATGATTTAAGTTCTGAATAATCATATCAACTCTAACATGATTTTCTGAGAGTACTTTAAAAAGTTTGAAAGCAATACCGGGTTCATCTGGCACACCTACAACTGAAACTCTTACAATATCATCTTGTGAGGATACACCTCTAATATATGCTTTTTCCATATTTTTTTTCATACCTATAACTGTCCCTTCCTCATTTGAAAAACTGCTTCTGACTCTTAAATTAACTGAATAAGCTCTAGCCAATTCAACTGCCCTGGGATGGAGTACTCCAGCCCCTAGTTTAGCCATTTCTAACATTTCATCATATGATATGTAGTCTATTTTAGTTGCGGATTCCACTTTTCTTGGATCAGCACTATAAACACCAGATACATCTGTATAAATATCACACCATTTCGCTTTTAAACTTGCTGCGAGTGCTACAGCTGTTGTGTCTGAACCGCCTCTACCGAGTGTTGTAATATCTCCATTTCCTGTTATGCCTTGGAAACCTGCAGCAATAACGATACGATCGTTTTTAAGTTCCTCTGAAATCCTGCTGGTGTCAATATTATCGATTCTAGCATTCTGATGGCTAGAAGAAGTTATAATACCACATTGTGCGCCAGTAAGTGAGATTGTATCATATCCTCTTTCAGACAGTGCCATTGAAAGAAGTGCTATAGTAATTTGTTCACCCGTAGATAATAATACATCCATTTCTCTCGGTTTAGGATTATGACTGATTTGATTTGCCATTCCAAGTAATTCATTTGTTGTGGAGCCCATAGCAGAAACAACGATTACAGGTAAGAATCCTTTGTTTTTTTGCTCTATTATTTTCTCAGCAGTAGCCTTTATCCGTTCAATTGTACCTACAGAAGTACCACCAAATTTTAAAACAACAATTGACTTCATAAGTTTTCTCCTTAATTAATTATGTCGTATAATAAATCATTTGAATTAGCGAAGTACTATATATACTTTTTCTGATTCCTTGTATGATTCTAATATATCCTTTGCTTTGTATTCACCAGATGCTTTGATAAGAGCGTCTTTATTTTTAGTGTTAATAATTATTTCTTTTCCAACTAAAGCGTTAATTGTTTCTGGTTTCAATGGTTCGTGTGGTAAAAAATATGCGTTTGTTTCATAACTTTTATCCAAAGTTAACGCTTCAACAGGATTATAATGTGTAACTTGATTAGGTTTAAGCATAAAATCATATAGGTCAGAAAAAACTGCAGATCCAGTTGTTAATTTACCCGCACCACTACCGGTTAATCGTATTTTGCCACATGCATGTCCTTCTAATGATACTTCGTTCATTTCATAATCAACATAATAAAGTGGGTGAGAAGAACATACTATTACAGGCCTTACATTCGCATAGATTTTTTGATCGCAACTAAACCCATATGCTAATAATTTGATCTTTGCATTGTTATTTTGTGTGAAATCTATCATTCGTTGAGGTAGTTTTGTAATCCCACTACCTGAAATATCTTTGTCCACAAATGATTGTTTAAACATTTGATTAACGAGTATTGTCGTTTTTCTAATGGCATCTTTACCTTCAACATCACTCGTTGGATCACTTTCTGCAAAACCTTTATTTTGTGCTCGAAGCAGTGCTTCATGATAATCAATTTTATCGTTTGACATAGAAGATAATATGTAATTGGTAGTACCATTAACAATACCTTCAAAACCTTTAAAAGTATTACCGCGTAAGTCTTCACGTATTGTTTTAATTAGTGGAATAGTACCCGCTACAGAAGCTTCAAACAATAATCTAACTTTATATTCTTTTGCTATCTTATGAAGTTCATCATAATGGGATGCAATTAAGTCTTTGTTGGATGTTATAAAAGAAGAGCCATTAGCCATAACCTTTGAAGCATATGTAAAAGCAGGTGTAATACCACCCATCGCTGATATGACAACATCTGGTTTGTAACTTAAAATATCGTCGAAATTATCGGTAAATGATAAATCCTTAAAGTTCTCATGTTTTTCATTTGGTCTAATGAGTATTTTCCCTATTTCGATTGGTTGATTAAACTCATCTACTAGTGATTGTTTTTGATCAGCAAAGATCTCATAAAAACCTTGACCGACAACACCAAATCCAAGTAATGCAATTTTCATAGTAAATATCCTTTCTATTTTAAGTTTTGTACTCCGTATGCGACAAGTAATTTTCTGTCACCGACGTGTGCGCGACTGACGTACAACTGTTTTTATATTTGACTTTTGAAAAGTTTACCACGAGAAAAAACGAATTGCAAGAGTATTTCGACAATAATATTTATTATCGTATGAAATAACATTTTTAAGTGTTGAGAAATCATGTTCTGGAGAAGGGGATGAATAGGAAAAATCAAAATAGCGACTTGCAAGGAAAACCTTGTAAGTCGCTATTTATTTTGATGTTAAAAGTTTGAATCCACGCGGCCCAAAGGCTCTCGTGTTAGAGTTTGTGTTCCTATTATCATCTGACTGTTAAAATCAACTTACTAGTAAGTAAAAGAGTTTGAATGATATCGGCAAACTACAATGTGTTTTTTAAAAACTTCATGATATTAGGACATTTTATTTCTTATCTATTTCAATGCTTTTTGTGATGATGTTGACATCATTAGGTGATGTGATGCCTATTTCCAGTATATTATCAGTGCCCCACACTCTTAGGTCTAAGCTTTTCATCAAACTGCCATCAGGTAAGATATAAACTGAAACATCCTTTTCCAATAATGTTGGAAGTACCGTTTGGATTGCTTCAACATCAGCTGAACCATTACTGTATTCCTCATAAAATTTTACAATGTTTTGTGCTGAAAGTTTGTAATCTGAATCACCAGCTAAAAGATGTTCAGGAATAAAAGCCGAACTCAGGCTAAATACGCCATCAGGACGCTCGGGAGACAGTTGCTCCCAACCGTAACTAGTCTTATAGGTTAACCTTGGATATGCAGGTATTTCGTCCGACTCACAGATTAATTCAAGATTCAATCCATGGTTTTCGACACCTTTTACATTTAAGGCATACTGATAACCTTCATATTCAAAGTAGGTGTCATCATACGTATAAGCATAAGATTCTAAAACCTTTGTAACATTGGCTTGATGTGCCTCAATTTTAAAGGTATCAGATTTGTTGAAAGCCTCATCAATATTAAAGGTATCAACTTGTACTGAAGAGTTGTTACCCCAGTGTGTATTATCAGACCTATATTTCTCACCAGCATCGTTATAGAGGAAGAAACTTAAATAGGAAACAAAACTGTTTTCAGTATCATAAACCTGATAGTAGAGCTCTAGAGTGTTTTCTGTGTATCTTATTTTGATGATTTCGACTGAACACTCATTCATCATCATTGTCTCGTTTATCATCACATCACCAATAAACATAATATTGTAGTTACTGAGATCTAAATCTATAGGAGCAAACTTTATTATCTTACCGTCTTTTTCAATCGTCGCATCCAATTTCGCTTGTTCCATATCAAGAAGATCATTTACGACACTTAGTTGATATTCCTGCCAATCGGTAGAATTTTCTTTACTAAGTGTATAAGGTTCATGATATACATCCGGCATATTCAACTTGACCTCATATCCATCCAAGAACTCACCATCTCTTGTTACAGCGTACTCCATACTCATACGATTGGAATCAACTAAAATTCTTCTTAACTCCAGTTGTAAATCACCTGATTCCATGACAATATGCTGATAAACCCCATCATTTTCTTTTACATATGATTCATCATTTGGCAGTACTTTTAGAGCAACCATAGCAACTGCTATGACAACAACTATAAGAACTATTATAATATCTCTTGTTTTCATTATCATTCCCCCCATTACAGTCTACAGTACAGTTGTTTTGCATTCAATAATTATTACAAAGTGTAATGTAAGATGATACACAATATGCATTACTCAGCACATTTTGGAACAACTATGATTGTTTCATCAACATTCGAACTGCCGTTGTAGTAGTGGCAATAATTATCAAAAATCAAAAAAAGACCTTTAGAGTATTCTCTATAAGTCACAATTTTAGTGGTACCAAAGGCGGGATTTAAATCTACATCCCAATGGACTCGGGAGTTTGAGTTTTGTAGCATTGTTATCAATTTACTTCAGAACCTCTGAACGCATTTTAAAAACGACAGAAGGTTGGTTTAGTCCTGAAATTTATATTAAAATAAAAAAAGCTTCATCTCCAACTTGAGATAAGCTTTTTAATGTTCTAATCGTAAGGTAATTTTTTTGAGTAAACTGTTTGCAGCAGGATCATTATGACCTAATTTCATATTATCTAAATCCCATTTTACATCTGAAATACCTAATAAAGTTTTACTCGAAACTAAAGGTTTAATGCTTTCAATAATTTCATTATAATTATCTTCTTCATTTGCGTTATAGAAATTTACGCCAATACCTTTGTCTGAGTATTTAAGTTTTATAGTGTTTGACATTGTCTTTCCTCCTTTCATCATTAATATACTGCGAGTATACACCCTGTGAAAATAAATACAAGGCAAAAAAGCTGGAAAACGGTATCTAAATTAAGGAAAGCGATATCAAGTTGCAAGAAAACGTATGCAATTTATGTGTGACATAAAAAAATAAGTTCTTCAAAAGGAAGAATCGTGTGTTATTAATAGTGTGGTAGCAATTTTAGAAGGTCCTTATGATACTTACTCTATTTAATAGAAAGTGAGATTTAATTGTAAATAACACTTTATACAGGAACTGATGTGAAGTAAATCTGACGTTAGACATGAGTTAACATCTTCATATATCTACTATGCATTGAATTACTTAATCAATTAAATGCATAAAAAAGCCAAGTAAATTACTATATAAAAACATATAGAGTAAATAAATTATCTGGGTTATTTAATGCTAGATAATACATACTAAAAAAGAAACGTGAATAATTCATAATTTAAGTTTTATATAGTAAACATAATGACATATTTTAAAACATCGGGAGGGATTTGAATGAAACATAAGTTAATTATAATAGATGGACCATGTACGGTAGGAAAGTCTTCGATTTCGAAACATGTCTTTGAACAGATCAATCGTCAAGAAGAGATTTATTGGTTACATGAGGAGTGTGATGCACATCCTATCAGAGAGGGTGAATTTAGCGCTGGAGACTTTCAGACAGTAGAGGGGATGGAACTTAATCGTGATGACATGCTCAAACGATGGGAAGCATTTAGAGATGATATTTTAAGTAGGGAAAAGATTTGTATCACTGAAGGATGTCTAATTCATTCGATTGATCGCTACTTGATAGAGAGTCTTTGGACTGAAGAACAAATTAAAGAGTACTTTGCTCAAGTGATAGAGATTCTTAAGCCTGTCAATCCACTGATTGTCTTCCTTCATAGACCAGACATGCAATCAAGTTATGAAAAGGCATTTAAAGCACGTGGAGATTGGTGGCGAGAAATCATCATGAAAGAACCTGAGCCAGTCGGCTATTTTGAAAAGCATGAATATACTGGCGATAAAAGTATGTATGGTTTGCTTCAATACGAGCAGGACCTTATGGCATCTGTATTTGAGACCTTTACTTGTGATAAGATTAAACTTGATACTACAGACGAGTACTGGAATGAGTTTACAGCTTCAATTGTAGAGAAGGCAGGTTACTCTTTTGAAGAAATATCTTTTGAATGTCCACCAGCTGAACTTTACTGCGGAGAGTACTGCACAGATGGAATGGACGGAAGTTGGAAGATTAACTTCGACGAAGAGAAAGGCTTGATCTACTCAACGTTATTCTGGCCGTATATGCCAATGAAGTACATTGGTGATAACTGTTTTGAGATGGTTTCCTTTCCAGTAAACATGAAATTTTCACATTCAGAGGGAGAAACTTCATTTGTGGTTAGTGGTAACTATGACTGGGACTTAAACGATAAAGTCTTTATTAAAGAGTAGTATAGGATTTATTACTAGAGATACGGTTCATATTGAATCGTATTTCTTTTTTATAAAACTTATAAACTGAGTTGTCTAACGGATTAAGTTGAAAAAAACGACTTCCAAGAGAACTCTTGAAGATAGAAAAAAAATAAGAGTCTAAACCACATATGGTTTAGACTCAATTTCTAGTTAAAATTATTATTTGTTCTCAATGATCTCAATCTCAAAATAATCAAAATCGATAGTTTCTATAAAATGATGATCTATAAAACGAGTTCTACCAAACTGAGTGAAATTGTTGTTGTCGCTAAACCACATTGGTTTTTGGATATCAAAATGATAACACAGAGCTTCAAGTCCATGTTTGGTTTTTTCTTCTACACTTAAGCCCTTTGTCTTCAATTCAAAGACATGGTCTGTGATGATGTTGTTGTTTTTTATTATTTTACCCCATAAACGGAACATATATTTATACCTCATTTTCATTATATATTAGAAAGTGTTATATCTTCTTAAAGGCCCTGAATGCAGGGACTCTACAATTATATAGTGTAAAGGGGGAAAAGTAAAGATACGTATAAGTTCATAAAAAGTACTATAACATGATAAAAAAATGGCGCAAACGAGATTTAGAAGAAATCACAAATGCTGAATAAATTAATAAGAATATAGAAGTTTAATTATTGAACCCGTGAGGTATCATCTTAAATATTATAGGGTGCATAAATAGCTCTAATACTGTATTTTCTTTATTTTAATCTATCCTCAAGCTCACAGATATATTCTTTTATAGAATTTGCAATTTCTTCTATGCTTCCATCTTCAAATGGACTTTTTAGATTTCCTAATTTAACTACATCTACAAAAGGCTTACTTCCACCCACTCTACATACATTCATGTAATCTTCCCAAACTTTTTCTCTATCCTCTTGAGCTTTGTGCCAGAAATTAAATGCAGTAATCTGTGCTAATCCATAGTCAATATAATAAAAAGGTCCCCAGAATACATGGGATTGACGCAACCAGTAACTGCCTTTCTCAAGGAAGTCATTTTCTTCATAATCTCTATGAGGAATATATTTCTTCTCAAGTTCTCTCCAGTGGCTATTACGTTCTTCATAAGTAGCAAAAGGCTTTTCATACACAAAATGCTGAAACTCATCAATTGCAGCAATATAAGCTAATTTGGATAGTCCTGTACTCATTAGCGAGTACATGTATTTATCTGCATCATCACCAAAAAAGTCTTCTAACCAAGGTTCAGTTAAAAATTCCATAGCCTTTGAATGAATCTCACATACATCTTCAGGTGGCACACAATATTCTGGTATATCATAATCTTTGCATAAATAAAACTGGAAAGCATGCCCAGCTTCATGAGTGAATACAACAAAGTCATCTATAGTTCCTCTGCATACTGAATAAATGAATGGGGCTTTGTATTTCGGAATGAATGTACAGAAACCACCTTCTTCTTTACCTTCTCTTTTCTCAACATCAAAAAGATTTTTATCTACCATATGCTTGAAAAACTCATTTGTATCATTAGACAATTCTCTATACATTTTTAGAGTTTTATCTATCATTTCCTTTGGATCCCCTTTAAGTTCAGCATTACCATTTAAGAAATGAACAGGTTCATCATAATACTTTAATTTATCAACACCAAGTCTTTTAGATTGTCTCTTAGCTAATTCACTATTCAAAGGTACAATATATTCCTGAATCTGTTTTCTGAATTTCGCAATCATATCTTTGTCATAACCGATTCGATTCATTCGAGCATATCCCATCTCAACAAAGTTTTCATAACCCATTTTTAGAGCCATTTCATGTCTTGTTTTAACAAATCTATCAAACAAATCATGCATTTTTTCTTCATGCTCCTTGAATAATTCGGTTTCGTTTTCATAAGCATGCTTCCTCATATTTCTATCATTAGAATTTATATGAGTCGAGAAATCCCAAATTCCTAGCTCTTCGCCTTCAAATTCACGTGTAACAGAATCAAATAGGTCAACATACTCTGTAACTAATTTCTTCTCATGTTGCAAATCCACAACAATATTATCTGAAACACATTTTTCCTTCATTTCTGCTAATTTGAATAGTTGCTCACCAAATTTTTCTACAAGCTCTTCCTTAAACTTCGAATTATTTAAAACTTTGTAGTAATCACATACTAATCCATCAAAAATTGGCTCAGCTTCATTATAATAATCACATTCTTTTCTATATAATTCTTTGTCCACTCCTAAACATTTTCTTAACTCGCTTAAAATGTGCATAGATATAAATTCATCTCTGATTTTATTAATATTATCAATTATTGAACATTGTTTCTGAAAAGAATCTGCATCAAGGAATTGATTTATCAATTCTTTAAAATCCTTCTGAACCTCTTTAATCTCTATTCTTTCATATTTAAAGTCTGCATATTTCATATTCATCTCCTCATTCTTACTTGTCACTATTTATATAATTTGCCTTTAAAGAAATAATACTCCTGTGACAATTAAATCCTATAGTTGTATCCTAAATCAATTGCGTCATTTAAGATAAAATATTTCTCTTCTTATTTATCAGATCAAACCAGATATCAGTGCATGTGAATTTTTCACTAATACTTCTAGATCGAATAGTTCTTTTATATAATTATTCGAGGTTTTCTGTGATAAATAATCTTATCTATTTGCTTCTAAATGAGCCAAAGTCATTCAGTAAATGTACATTAATGAATCAATCACCAGTATACTGATACAACACGTCATTATTAGTTTAACATGTTCTATATCATATCTTTATGTATACACATTTATAACTGTTCTTGATATGATACGAGACACTAGATAGATTTTTAATATTCGGAGAGCAATTTAATAAAGTATTTCAACATAAAAACCCCACACGATTTTGAACTGATACACGTCAATTAGACAGGTGATTTAATTAAATAGTTATACACATTGGGATGCAAGGTTTCGATACTCTATCGGAGCCAAGCATCCAATTTTTCATTATAGAATGTTATAGAACTATCACAAATCCTTAAAATTGATGTTCTGAGAATATAGGGAAGTTTGATGAAATGGCTTCGCTACTGCAAACTCTGATAAGACTGTACTAAAAAACACACTCTAGATAATTAGAGTGTGTGAAGTCTATGAAGTGTAATGAATAGCCCAGTCCTTGTCATATACAGTGCCTCTTTGGCAGTAATACTCAATGTCTTTAGTTTTAGAGTATACCCTTTTGTATTATTCTAAGTGCGCCTTGTCTAGGATTTTTAGATAGATTAAACTCTGTGTTATTTTGAAAATCTGTCTTACGATTTTCCTTATGATCATGCTCATACAATGCATTCTCATAATAAACGGGTTTTTCAATATCATCCATCTTAGCTAAAGCTTTTGTCTTTTTCATGACATCCTCCTTATCTATTTATATGATTTTATTTGTATTCCCTAGTTTAATGATACTCCTTTGCATCTTATTATTCAAGAAACTAAATTAATCCTTCTTATGTTCTGTTTATCTATCCAAAAGATTTTTAATATTATATTATGAGTACTTAATGAAATATTATATTATTAATCATTACTAGAATAAAGACAATATAAGCGACTTTCAAGAAACCTCTTGAAGGTCGTTTTATATGTATGGAAAAGTAATATAAGATGACTTCGCTCAAAAGGATAAAAAGGTGGGAGTTTTATAAACTTTATTTAAAACATCAATAGCTTGTTATTAACAAGGATAAGCCTTCTGACTAGAATGTTTATGTTACAATTAATTTAGGACTAAAAAGAATAAATTGTAAAATAAGTAAAAGCGTCATTTGTAAATATATATTGAGGATTAAAGAATACAAGTGTTCTATAACAAGTATGAGTTTTTAAAACAAGTTCATATGAATAAATGAAGTTCTATGGGAGGAAGTAAAATGATTGATATTAGAGTCATGAGAGAAGATGAAGCGCAAGCAGTCAGAAGACTGGGGAAAAAGACGTTTGAATGGTTTGAAAGTCTTTTTGTGCCCAAGCCAAAGGATTGTTACGTCGCAGTCGAAGACGATAAAATTGTTGGAGCAGTTCTTTATAAGTATATGAAAGTAGGACATAATAAAATTGGTTATGTCGATTATTTATTCACAGATAAGACTGTTCATGGAAAAGGTATTGGCAGTCAATTGGTTGATGCCTGTATTAAAACAATGCAAGAAGAAGGCTGTAGTGGCTATAGTGCTATAGTTAGAGATGATAATGTAGGCTCATGGAAATTGTTTGTTAACAGAGGATTCCAGAGGATTGGTCTTAACGATCTTATAAAGAATTTTGGATTATTGGGTTTGCTTGGTCATTCTTTCAAGACACCTCTATTTATTGCGACAGGCATGGAGTATTATCTCAAACTAGAAAAAGAAACCATTAGTACAAAAAAAGAAAATTCTTTTTCACAAATACTAAACTATTTAATCTATACAATTCTTATTTTAATGCCAACGTTGACGTTTGGTTTTGAGCGTACCTTTTATGTTATTGGATCATTGGTATTTGTTATTGGTATCAGAATAATTGCTGGCTATATAGGCTCATTATTTTCAAAAGAAGATTGGTATTTTAGAGTAACCGATGGGGGTTATGTTATTCCAGTGATTGCATCCTTATTCGGTGGTATTTATCTAATCTCAGGCAACTGGTACCCTAGAGTCTATAGAAAAGAAACTGACTTTAATCGTTCGCTTGGTTTAACAGCTTTGTCACAGTGGATATCATTGTTTTTTATTGTAATGTTAAACAGAACATCATTAGGTGATATTGAAATCATAGATTCAATGGCAATGATGGCAGAAATTCTTATGATTATAAGTATTATTCCTTTATATCCTGTAGCTACTTTTGGTGGTAAAAGAATATTTGACTGGAACAAGTGGATTTTCATTATAGTAGTACTTCTTACAATTGTAACTGTGTACTTTAACTAATTAGAAGTAAGGACTAATCTAAACTCATAATGAAAAGTACATATTGAGTTTCAAAGTATTACTTTGCTATCGTGAACCATACCGCAAATGACTGTGTTTTAAAACGAGGATTCAGTAAGCTCCACCTCCACCATCAAAATCCTCGTACCATCGAGGCTGAACCACCTTACTTAGTAGGGTGGTTTTTATGTTAGAATGGATTTAGAATTAAAGAGAATGAACCGTACCATAAGTGATTGCCTTTTTTTAATGAAAAGCCTACAAATTCTTATGTGAGTGTCTGATATAATGTTATGGCAATAGAGGAGAAATGATGATACTACAAAAAACAATAAAAAATATAAACATTAGTAGTGAATATGAAGAGTTTGTTGAGTTATTTAAAACTCAACTATTAAATGAGTTTGGAGAAAATATACATAGTATCTATATGTGTGGTTCAATACCTAAAGGAACTGCTAAACCATATAAATCAGATGCTGATTTTACTATTTTATGCGAGGATTCCAAAGATATTGATAGAAGTAAATTGATTAGTCTTAAGGAGAAAATTTTAGAGGTGTTTCCATTCGTTACTAAAATAGATACGACAGTTTGTACATTAGATGATGTAAGAAACAAACCAAATGAATGGGGATTTTGGGTGAAAATAATCTGTGTCAATATTTATGGTATTGATTTTGGGGAAGTTGTTCCACCTATAGTTATTTCTAAGCAGTTCATTTTAGATTTAAATTCAGAGACTAAAGATGCGATAAACCGTGTAAATGATGCGTTAATTAAAACAACCAATAATAAGATGCAATTAAGGTATATCAAAGGTTATTCTAAACGATTAATACGTGCATTATATTCATTAATATTATTAGATGTTGGCGTTTGGCAGGATGATATCACTGAGATGAAAAATTCAATAATTAGATTTTCTGATATAAGTCCAACTTTAGTTGAATATCTTTATAAGTGTTACCTGAATAGTGATATAGCTGTTAAAGAGTTCAAAGAAAAAGCAGATGAGGTGTATTCTTATTTTGAACATTGCATAAGTTCAATGTAAGCTTTCAATACTTCCATCAGTTAATACTCTTCGAAAAGTTAAGCTTGTATTGGAGTAAAACTCAGTTAGGTGAAGTACGGTGAACCGTATCAAAAATGAATGCATAGTTAGTTATGTATAGTAAACAACAAAAAATTATGTCAAAAAGTGTACGTGGTTTTTGATGCAAATGCTTGAGGATTAAAGAATATGAGCTATAACTTTTATTAAGTAAATGAGTATCCTCAACAACTATGAGGAACATTAAACTGACATCTAGTTATTAATGATTCTGCCTTACACATAAAAAGATGTAAACGCATTGTTTACATCTTTCTAAAGTACATATATAGGAATCGGTTTTAAACGACTTTTTCTAATAACAATCGATTGCCTTTATCAATTACAAATTTCATAAATGATAGTACTCTCTCCTTTCTTTGATCAAGACCCATAAAAGCATTGATACAGACCTTCGTCCGAATCCTCAGCGCTTCCACAATCACATCGTCCCACTCATCATAGTGATCAGAGATATAGTGACAAGCATGTGTCTTTGAAATAATTTTTTCTTTTTCTAACGAATAGAGAATACGAGACAAAGTACTGATGGCAAACTCGACCCAGTAATCTTCGTAAAATAGCGTCTCTTCATCCATTTTTTGCTTCCAATATACATTTAAGTTGTAATCTAATGTCATGACGACCTGTCCCCACAGAATGTCTTTCAGTTGATGTGTGATGTCAGGAGAATTAATGGGTATCCCGTTATGTTTAAGTGACCACCAAGTAATGTAATTTATATCAAAGTAACCACTTGTTTGTAACTCTGCATTGTAAACATATGTGTACTTCTCAATTTCGTTGTTTCTTTTCCCAATATCTGAATACTGAAGGTACATAACATCTAGCTTCTTGCCATATTTATATTTATTACCGAGTATTTCATGTAAGTTCTTTAACTTGTCAATTTGTTCTTCAATAAGTGGTTCTTTTAACACAACAATAGAGTCTATATCACTAGCGGCAGGTTCAAATTCTCCCCTTGCTGTGGAACCATATAAATACAATCCATACAGTTTGTCTCCTAAAATTAAGTCTAACTGTTGTCTAAATTTAATGATGATACTTTTAATTTCATTATGAATAGCAGCCATATACTTCTCCTTTTTGTTTATCCTAGTAACAGGTCGTTTCATCAGTTTGTTTACCTATAATAACCGTATCACGACTTAACAAATTAGCGTGTATTAGTTTCATCTATATTTGCTAATAATCCCATTTAGGCAGAAAAAAAATACTTCTAGTTATTTTCAAGATAAGTTATACTAGTACATAGAGCACTAATACATATCATTAGACGGTATTAGGCATTGCTGGAGGATATTTGTATGCAGAGCAACAACTTTAATGAAACATCAATAAATGATAAATTCATGATCTTAAAGGACAACATTAAATATTTAATCATCGATAAATTAAGAGAGGATTATAAAGCTGATTTTGATCGAAATGTCGATTTCGTAGCGGAGTATATCAGAGACAACATTGGTATTGGACCGCAAAAGAAGAATCCTAATAGTCGTTATAAAATAGATGCGATCAAACAGAATTTAAACGTTAACCCTAGTCAACCACCCTCTATACGTTTCTTGTTAGGACTCTGTGAGTTGTTTAAATTATCTTTAGACGATTTGTTTACTTCAAATGAAAGTCACCCAATGGAAGCGAACAGTCATCATAATCTTCACAATCGTTACCATAAGTATTTACACAACAATACAAAGTTTTACATATATTTCTTAGACACAAAGAAAGGTATCGACATCGAAGAAGGCATCATCGAATTCATCAGACAAGAGGGAGATGGTTTAACTACCAACTTAACACTGACGAGTTACAACAAATCTTTTACAGGACAGTTTAAAATCAATTCAAATAACCCCATTGGTCAAATAGATTTTAATGCCGAGGATGTTTCAAAAGATGAAAGCATTAAAATTATGTTGGTTGATCCTTCTGTAGAGTCAACGGAATTGATTGGTGCGGTAGGTTTCATGCTTTCTCAATCAGCTGATTCAATAAAAAAACCTTGTTTGAACAAAGTTATTCTCTCAAAGAAGAGAATCGTTCAGAATAACTTTGAATCGAGAAAATGGCTTCAAGGATTGTTAAATATCACACCAAACGGTTTGCTTATTAACAAAGTTAAATATGAGGAAATCTTAGAGAATAAAGAGGTTGATAAACATTTAAAAGCTTTTATCAATGCAGAATGTCAAGAACATATTTTCATTGATGATCCTGCTCTATGGCATAAAAGAATGCCTGAGGACATCTTAGACAAAAAAGATGACCTACATGAGTTAATGAGTTTGCTTAGACATGTTTCTGTTTCTGATCGTATTTTTAAGTTAACAGAAATCGAAAATACACTTGTGTATGAATTTTTAAAACCTTATAACTAACATATTAGTTTGATTCTAAATTCTGCGTTAATTTGCTTTGCAATTCTATTTCATTAAAGTAACGAAGAATCTACTTCCCACTTTTTAAGTGTTACCATTAAGAAGTATGATTTTGCATGACTTGTTTAAATTTTCTGTGATGATAATGTTTCTTTAAAACTCTACCATACTAAATAAGCTTTATGATTTTTTCAAGGCCTGTATTGACTGTATGTTAGTGAACCATCATGAATTTTTACACCTAAACTTTCATACACTTCACGATAAGGGTAGTTTTCACAAATCCTCATAATTACAGACCTTGCAGTTTTAAAAATTGTTATAAAATAATACGGAGGTATATTTTGAAAAAGTATTGGTTAATATTGATAGTTTCATTATTACTCACAGTATCAGTTGCATTTAATTATAATCTAAGTAACAGATTAAATGCATCGATCTTATTATCTGAAACATTAGAGGTAGAATTACGAGAGAGTGATATAGATAAGAACGCATTGGAAGTTGAAGTATCTTCTTTAACTGAAGACATGAATCGTATTAATGAACAACTTCAAAGTAAAGCTGAAATATTAAAACTTATTGATGACAAGTTAGAAACAGAAGGAGAGATTCTTAAAGGAATTGACGAACTAATAACTGAAAATAACAAATTGAGTAAAGAACTCGATGCAGTATTTTTAGAATTGAATATATTAAAAGAGGAAAACTCTAAAAAAAATGAAGGATTGATTTTATCTGAAATTCAAATAGAGCAATGGGATAGGGAGCTACAAGATGTATTAGAGTTATTAGCTGCTAGAACATTGACATTAGAAGAGGGCATAAGTATGTTACCAACATTAAGTTTAGAAAGAATCATGGTAAATCAAGAAATTGATTTCTTAGAAACGGTTTACTTGAATGTTGAAAAATTAGGACAAGATATTTTGGATAATTGAAACGGACATAATAATGAAAGATGTTCTAATTTTTTAGATAATGGTTCAAGGATATAAAATAAGATCAATAAATTTGATTAAGTTAAATTATATAAAAGTAATTCTTAAATATAATATAAATTAAACTATGACATACTGTTGTCATAAAATGAATGATACTCTATTTGTAAGGGATAATATTAAATACCTATAATATTGGAGGGATACTAAATGGATTATAAGATCGTTGAAAAACCAGCCTTTAAGATTGTTGGAATGAAGTACTTCGGAAACAACTCAGATGGAGCCATAGGTGGCCTTTGTCAGGAATTCTATACGAAAAGAATTCATACCATAAAAAATCGATTGAATGTTGGTACTGCATATGGATATGATACTTGGACAAGTGAAATCAACAAAAATGGTAAATTTACTTATATAGCAGGGGTAGAAGTATCAGATGATTCTGAAGTTCCAGAAGATATGGTCTATATAGAGGTGCCTAGTAACAAATATGCTGTATTCGTACTTGAGAATTTAACTGATGGTTCTGTACAGGAAGTCTATAGGAAATGGATGCCTCAATACGGATTAGAAGTGAATGGAAACTATGATTTTGAGTTCTATGAAACTGAAGATAAAGATGCACCGGCTCATTTTCATGTACCAATTAAGTAAATAATAATAAAACAAAACAGCGACTTTCAAGAAAACTCTTGAGGTCGCTGTTTATGTTGTGCTTAAAGTGCGACACAGGCAAACCCACGCAGTATTGCAATTGAATATAGTATTGAAGTATAACCTTTTTCCTATACTGAACGTTATATGACAAAAAAATTTAATGACGAAACACTAATTGACAATATAACAATGGGTGATATGCAGGTAAGTTTCAGTTTGATGATGTAGAGTTAAAAATTATATCATGGATATGCATCAATCAATTCTACTTAGAGATATCGTTCAATGATAAAATTAGAGTTATGTGTATCTTGATAAGTCCTTAATGAGAAGTAAATGATTACCCACACATTTTTGAGGGGAATATTACGACCTTATGTAGATTAGATCACCTATATTTATGATTAAATTAATTAATTATTTCATGATATATAGTCGAAAATTTATCGTCTAAATATTATGTTTTTGTAATGTGTATTTTTGTGGCTTTCTCTAAGAAGTTATTAAGAATTACTAATCAAGATTGCTGTAATCCACACTATGACTCAACATACGTAGGTATGAGTTATAGACTATGGTTGGTCCAACATACATTCCTACTAAATTAAATATTCAGAAAAAACTAAAAAAACTGATAGTTAAGATTTTGTTAATATTTTTATATGGGACTATCTGTTAAAATAAAGTAAAGAGGTGTGTAAGTATATGAAACAATTTCTTGATAATGTAAAAGTTTCTTTTTTGCGGTATTGCGTGATAATTTTGTAAGTTTTCAGTTTCATATGCTATCTCATGAAAATAAACTGTATAAATTGTTATTTTAAGTGTTTTCGTATTCAATACGCTTATTTTTTTTCGATTCATGAAAATGCAAATGAATGGAAAATGCTTTAGATTTAGAGTTTAGTATACAATTTGAAGCGTACGTCGCAAATGCATGAACATAAAGTAAGTTATCTGACTATTGTAAATTTTTAGTCATCACTACTTTTATCTGCTGTAATAGTACGTAGAGAGTTAAGTATAAATCTCAAAGATCACTTGAACTTTGAGTAATTTTATTTTTCATCTTCTGATGATGAATATGAAGAGTCGTATTGTAACTTGAACTATTTAAGCCGGTTCAAATTATAATATAAAAAAGCTCTAATATATATATGGGTTAGTTAGGATTGATTATACCAAGTCTTGTTAATTGATATGTATATTGTAACAAAATGAGCTACTCATATGAGTAACTCACAATGCATAAAATAGAAAAAGGGACGTATGATGAGGCTTAGAATTATACAGGGGGAGAAATGATGAAAAAAGAATTTTTCAGACCGATGAGATTAATGCTAGTAGTATTACTAGTAATTACTGCATTTGTTGGCTGCTCAACTAATGAGTTTGCAGTAACATTTGACGCTCAAGGTGGAGGCGTAGTTGGAAGTGCTACAGTTGAAGAAGGTCTAGCAGTAGCTGAACCTGCAGTACCAACAAAAGAAGCTGTTGAAGGTAAAAAAAGCAGTTTTGTTGCTTGGACAACTGATGCAGAAGGAAACAATGTTTATGATTTTTCAGCGGTTGTTGAAGGCGATTTAACATTGTATGCACAATGGACTGTTAGTACTGTGGTTAGTTTTGATACTAGAACAGGCACTATAGAAACAGTTTTAGTAGGAGAAAACGGTGGTGATGTAGAAGCACCAGCAGATCCTACACGTGAAGGTTACAGATTTGGTGGTTGGTTTACAACTAAGAAAGGATTCACTTGGTTAGATCAACCGGTAGAATTCCCTTATAGTATAACGGAATCAACTACATTATTTGCATATTGGGAGCCAACGGACTCAAAAGCTGTTGATTATACCCCAGAAGTTACGTATACATTAGCTTTTGATGATAGTGATTCATTAAATCTAAATCCATTGATTTATCAATGGTCCAACGAGGACGATTTAATTGACTTAATGTCTACGGCATTATACTCATCATCTTCTGACTCTATAGAAGTTGATTGGGACAAAGCTATAGAAGATGGTATTGCAGATTTCCCTGGTGATTTCTCAAAGTTTAAATCAAAAGAGTATTCTATCGAAGCATTAGATTACAAGATTATTTTAATTGGAGCAGTGAATTTCCCAGTTGACTCTGAAGGAAATGAGCATTTAACTGCAGAAGGTAAATATGACCGTGAAGGTGCAACTGCTATAAAGGATACAGAGTGGACAATTAACATAAGAGAAGACTTAGCCTTTGAAGATGGTAAAGCTATTACGACTGCTGATTTCGAATACACGCTTAAGCAGTTTATAGATCCTGTTTTAAATAACTTCCGTGCAACTATTTTCTACAAGACAGAAGAAAATAAAGGCGGAGCACCAATACTAAATGCTTATGAGTACTTTACAAATACTCAAGCAGAAGATGAAGATGGCAATATGATAGATGTTGCATGGGAAGATGTTGGATTTGAAGCATTAGATGATTATTCATTTAAACTGACTTTCTTTGAACCAGTATCACAAAGTGAGGCGATTGGATATGCTAATAGTTTCAGATTAATTCATAAAGAAGCTTTTGAAGCATCGTTAACTTCTCAAAAAGAAAATGCTGCATATGGTACACCAGATTACCCATATGTTTCTTATGGTGAATATATTATTAAGACTTGGGATGAAAATCAAAAGCTTGTTTTCAATAAGAACTATGAATATGTAAAGAAAGAAACAATCAATTACAAGTCTAGAGTTATTGAAATTGTTGATAGTGTTGATACAAGAATGGCATTATTTAAAGCCGGTGAAATTTCTGTTGCAGGTTTAAGTCAGGATTACTATGCTGAATATGCTGAATATAACAACTTATTTAAAGAGTGGGATGGCTATCCACAATACTTAATTATTAATGTTGCACCTTCAAAAATTGATGAAGATCCACATATGCATCCATCAGCTTTATTCGACAAATCATTTAGACAAGCATTATTCTATGGTTTTGATAGAAGCTACTATGGGAATAATGTATATGCACCAAATATAGCTTCATTATTACCTATTCCATTAGATACAAAGGCATATAACCAAGATGTATTCTATTATTCGGAATCGCCACAACATATGGCAGTATTAGAAGACTTGAATATTAACCCAGATACGGAAGGTTATGTACCTGATTTAGCTTTAAGTCTATTCGATACAGCTTTTGATAATTGGAAAGCTGAAGGCAATGATGGTCCTATTACGCTTAGATTTATATCTGATAATGATGAGTTCACTAAGAACCTAGTAGAACACATTAAGGCTTCATATGAAGAATTATTTAATGCTGATGAAGAAAGACTAATTATTGATATCGTATACAGTGAAGGGGAAGCACATACAGCACAAGTTACTGCTTGGAACTTTGATATTTCGATAGCTTCTGTTGGTTTTGGTACCTCAGCAGGTGCACAATGGCAATATCCAATGATCGCATTCTTTGGTGATTGGATTGGTGGTGGTTTCCTAGGATTATCACAACCAAATGATGAATCAACGGAAGATGGTATTGCAGAATATGTAAGCACAGAAATTGAAATTGATTTAACAAACACATGGAACTATCTAGATGAACTAGGTCTGGATTCTATGGAAGAAGACGAACTTGAAGGACATATCAAACTTTACAACTGGTTAAAAGAAGCAGATGGTAAAGCAGCAGGTATTTACAGAGGTTCAGTTGAAGACATTTGTATGGTAGTTATCAATGAAGACACACCTTGGGATGGTACAGCATCTGAACCTTTCGCTGGTGCATCAAATGATATATATAACTACATAGCAGAACTTGAAAAAGTATTCTTCGAAAACGTTACTCATATTCCAACCGTTACACGTGCAGCAGCTTTTGTATATGCAGAAAATGTTGTACTTGAATGGCCAATGTACTCAAGTGCATTCCAATGGGGAACAGCAAGATATCGTTACCTAAATACAGATCCTGATTTCATGGAGTAAGATGATGGTAGGATAGTATTTATCTTTAATATTAAATCCCATGTTCGTTCTTGTGAACGTGGGATTTTTATGCAAAAAAACGCTTTGTATTTATCCATAACAGCATAGCTTATCATGGGAGGACCACTTGATTGATGCTTATCATAATAACTTTGCTGATTTATGGGAAATATACTATAAAAAAACTTGTAAATTTTAGTAATATTAGTATTTAAAGTTTAGTATATAGACATAGAATCAATTACCTAGGGGGAGATATAAACTTTGTTTAGATACATGCTAAAAAGAATAGGATTAATGTTTATAACTTTTATTATCACTGTATTTCTATTCTTTTTCATTATTAAACTAATGCCAGACAACCACGTTCCAAGTCTTGGAGTCGGAAATGACTGGTATGAGCAACTTGCAGAAAAAGAAGGTTGGAATGAGCCTATAGTTGTTCAATTTGGATTATGGGTAAAAAACATTGTAACGGAAGGTAACTTCGGCTATTCAAAGATCATGAATAGAGATGTAGCTGAAGCCTATTTTAAGAAAATTCCTGCATCAGTTAGAATTAATATCGTGCCGTATTTATTATCTGTGCCTATAGCAATAATAATTGGTGTATTAGCCGCACTTAAAAAGAATAAGTGGCAAGACACCGTCATATCGGTTTGGATAATGGTATTTATATCTGTACCTTTCTTTGTCGTCGGTGTAGTCGCTCAGTACTTCTTCTACTGGAAATGGCAAATTGCACCAGATTACAAGATAGCCACGGCCTCCGAGTTCACTGAGCTAGGATTCTGGTATGGTATATCCACATACATCATGCCAGTCATTATTATAACTTTAGCCAGTATACCACACATGGCACGTAGTGTTCGTGCAGAGTTAACGGAGCAGATGACAACAGATTATATGTTACTTGCACGTGCTAAAGGATTAACACATAATCAGGCTGTCTTTAGACATGCGCTTAGGAATGCACTTGTACCGATTTTACCTGGTATCTTTATTGGGGTTATTGGAGTACTGAATGGTGGAATAATAACTGAGAGACTTTTCCGTGTAGATGGTACAGGAAGCATGTATTTAGATGCATTCAATGGTCGTGACTATGCCTTATTGATGCTTATAAATACATTTGGACAGTTCTTAACTCTAGTTTCAGCCATAGTTGCTGACTTATCATATACATTGTTTGATCCAAGAGTACGTGTAGGAAGTGGGAAGTTATCATGATGAATATAAATAAAAAAGATTTAGTTTTGGTACATGAAGAAAAAAATATGCTCGATAGCCCACTCGATTCAAAACGTATTGGGTACTATCAGGATTCGTGGAATAGATTCAAAAAAAATAGAGCTTCTTTTGTAGCCTTTATAATCATTTGTGTCATGTTGTTCTTCGTAATATTTGGACCTTACATGAGAGGATATGATTTAAATAATGAAGATCCAGTTGAAGCTGGCAGATTAGGCAATCTTGTTCCAAAGGTTCCTGTACTTGAAAAATTAGGTTTCTTTGATGGAACAAAGACTATCGAAGCAGGTAAACAGTTTCTTTTAGATCTGAACAGTAGTGAAATGGGTCAAGGTATAATTTTATCTGGTATGCCACAGGAGTTAATTGATGATCCTGAACATCCTGATTATGCTGATGTAACTAAGTTAGAAGTACTTGTAGATCACTACAAGTATACAAACTATATCAGCTCATACAAACCTGAGAGATATTACAGCATCGTTAGGCAAAATAAAATTAATGGAACGGATGATGATCCATTAGCAGAAGTTAATAGAACATTAACTCAAGATGAGTTTCAAGTTGAGTTAAGTAAAAATACAGTTATTGATATCCTTCAGATATTAGAAACTGAAAATCCTGAAGATCCTAGTAAACCATTTTTCCAATATGTAGTACGCTTAGATCAGTTTAAGTCGTCTTTAGGTGTTAGTGATCCAAGCGATGTTTATTTCTGGTTTGGAACAACCAATAAAGGTGGCGATTTATTCACAGAACTATGGCTTGGTGCTAGAGTATCATTGTTGGTTGCTTTAGCAGTAGTTAGTATAAATGCTGTTGTAGGATTAACATTTGG
>Ga0209272_10000758_pt1 | contig 23514 bp, 20 predicted proteins | sample tdDd002_FD_187125 | JGI IMG/M metagenome (GOLD analysis project Ga0209272, IMG submission 187125) | Marine sediment microbial communities from the Atlantic coast under amendment with organic carbon and nitrate - tdDd00.2 (SPAdes)... | ecosystem: Environmental > Aquatic > Marine > Coastal >... | reverse complement strand
CGTACGAGCAGGAGCCTGAATTTTCAAGCTTTGGTTCAAGAATCTCAGAAAGTGATAGCAGTCATGAACGCATTGCATCAGAAACGCGCTTCCAGCAAAAGAAAAAGCCAGGTATGAAACCTAAACTATCACAATCGGCAGCAAGAATTAGACCAAGTGGTAAGCAGAAAGAAGAAGGAAATTTTGCAGCATCTGATTCCAATGCTATTCAAGCTGGCATGCATATAGAGCACCAAAGATTCGGAAAAGGGAAAGTCTTACATTTAGAGGGAGAAGCACCTAATATAAAGGCGACCGTATTTTTCCAGAATGTGGGTCAGAAACAGTTATTACTAAAGTTTGCAAAGCTAAAAATTGTTTAACATGTACTTATTGTTGCCAAATTATATACTGTAATACGAGTTCCATTTGCATTGAAAGAAGAAATGCTGTACATTTGTATTGAGTTCTAAGTAATTCCGTAAATAAACCCACCATACCGGTTACATTTTCATTATCGACTATAACTTCAATTTAAGATAATAAGAAGCTTAGATCTCAAATATTAGCTGATTTATTTTTCGCTTTTTTTTAGTAATATTGTGTTCTTCAAAAACACGTCTATAGATCAATAATATTTTAGGGTGATTATGAATGTTAAGACTTATTGAAAATACATCGATAAGCTTTCCCACAAAATAAGTGATAACTGAAGATACACATCACAGTTAAAACACAACAAAAAATAAATGGATTATAATTCGACTAGGGAGAAATTATTACTCCCTGAATATGGCAGAAACGTTCAGATGATGGTGGACTATGCCATGAAAATTGAGGATAGAGACGAAAGAAATAAAGCAGCAAAAACTATTATTTCTATCATGGGTAACATGTATCCTCACCTTAGGGACGTAAGTGATTTCAGACACAAGCTTTGGGATCATTTGGCTATCATGACAGATTTCAAATTCGATATTGATTCCCCTTACGAGCTACCAACCAAAGAGAAATTAGCTGAGAAGCCAGAGGTACTTCCATACAATAACCACAGAATCAGGTTTCGCCATTATGGTAAAATTATAGAGTCGATGGTGCAGAAGGCGATTGAAATTGAAGATGAGAAAGAACAAAAAGCTTTGATCTTGATGATTGCCAATCATATGAAAAAATCATTTACGAACTGGAATAAAGATGGTGTCGCAGATGATAAAATTTTCAAAGATATTGTCGATTTATCTAGAGGGAAACTTACCATTCCTGAAAATATGAAGTTAAGAGAGACTCACGATAAAGATTATCAGACAAAATCTAAAAAAAGAACATTCCATAAGAATGACAATAGAAAATTCACTAAGAAAAAATAATCTTAGTCATATTTATAGCATATTAAAACCGGATAACTTCCGGTTTTTTTGTGTCAAAATCTGAAATCTATATTTTCCAAGTTTATCTTTATTCAAGTTCATTTTCCAAAGCCTCTTTTCATTATCTTTAAGCTGGAATTTGAAAATTAAATTGTTCTATATCTTAGATATTGGTAAATTTCATATGAATATAGATAATTGCCAATCCATTCCGTCATAACACCTAATGATTAATTAAATGAGTACATTCGAAATAACTGGTGGCACAACACTAAAAGGTGAATTACACCCACAAGGAGCAAAAAATGAAGCTTTACAAATTTTATGCGCCACCCTCCTAACACCTGAGAAAGTTAGAATTCATAATATACCAAACATACTTGATGTTAATCGTCTTATTGAACTACTTTCATCTTTAGGTGTGAGTGTTACTCAAGAGACAAAAAACACGTACTGTTTCGAAGCTAAGGATATTGACCTTGAATATCTCAACTCAGATGAGTTTGCAAAGAAAGGCTCTTCCCTTCGTGGTTCAATCATGATTATTGGTCCGCTTTTGGCACGATTTGGGAAAGCTTACATTCCAAAACCAGGTGGTGATAAAATTGGACGCCGCCGATTAGATACACACTTTATCGGATTCCAAAAACTGGGAGCCGATTTCAAATACAAACAAGGCGATAAATTCTACCGTCTTGAGGCTCCTAAACTGCAAGGCACCTATATGTTGCTTGATGAAGCATCGGTAACTGGGACAGCTAATATTATTATGGCCGCTGTTCTTGCCGAGGGTACAACAACCATCTACAATGCTGCATGCGAACCCTATATTCAACAATTGTGTAAGATGTTGAATTCGATGGGAGCGAAAATTACGGGAATCGGTTCCAACTTACTTTATGTTGAAGGTGTAAAATCGCTTTCTGGCTGTGAACATCGTATTCTTCCTGATATGATTGAGATTGGTAGTTTCATTGGCTTAGCAGCAATGACTAAGTCTGAGATTACAATTAAAAATGTCGCCTATAAAGAGTTGGGAGTTATTCCTGACACATTCAAAAAGTTAGGTATTAAACTAGAGATTATTGGAGACGATATCTATATTCCGAAACAAGAAAACTACACCATAGAAAATTTTATGGATGGTTCGATTCTTACAATTGCAGATGCCCCATGGCCAGGTTTAACTCCTGACCTTTTAAGTATCATTCTTGTTGTTGCTACTCAAGCTAAGGGAAGTGTTTTAATTCATCAAAAAATGTTTGAATCGCGTCTTTTCTTTACTGATAAGTTAATTGACATGGGAGCACAAATTATATTATGCGATCCACATAGAGCGACCGTTATTGGTCTAAATCAAGATACGAAACTAAGAGCAACTAAAATGGTTTCTCCTGATATACGTGCAGGAGTTTCACTACTAATTGCAGCTCTTTCAGCTGAAGGAACGAGTACTATTCAAAATATTGATCAAATAGACCGAGGTTATGAAAATATTGATCTTCGTCTAAATGCTATAGGAGCAAAAATTAAAAGAATCGACAATTAACTATTCATTAACAGTCTAAATAAAAACAATTAGCTAGTTTTAGATATCATTCAAACCCTGAAGAACTTATACTGGATAGGCTCTTCTCAAAAGACAATTCACTATGAAAAAATTGAATTTAGGTATACTAATAACTCTCTTAGTTATTTCATTCTCTACATTTGCTGGAGAAAAAGGCAATGATGTTAAAGAAGGCTTGAATATTGGAGATAAAATTCCAGAAATTTCAGCTAAATCTCCTGACGGAAAAACAATCACGCTAAGTGATCTTAAAGGCAAATTGGTTCTTGTGGATTTTTGGGCTTCCTGGTGTGGTCCTTGTCGTGACGAAAATCCTTGGGTAGTATCTGTTTATAATAAATTTAAAGATCAGGAATTTAAAAATGGTAATGGTTTTACTGTACTTAGTTTTTCATTAGATAAAAAAATTAACAGCTGGAAAAATGCCATTAAGAAAGATGAGTTAGTTTGGGATTATCATGTTAGTGAATTAAAAGGATGGTACTCACCCACTGCTGTGAAGTTTGGCATCAACTCAATTCCTTCGAACTTTTTAATCGACGAAAATGGTATCATTTTGGCTAAAAATTTAAGAGGACAAAAGTTAGAGTTAGTATTACAGCACTACATAAAAAAATAGATTCAAAATCGAATGAAATAGATCTAGAGTTGTTCTGAAAAAGAGCAACTCTTTTTTTGTGCTCAGAAATCGCTAAGACCTGAAATCAATTCAATTAAACTGTTCTTGTCATGAAAAAATGCCATTAAATTCATCTAAAATCTGTAAACTTAACCGACAAGTTTTATCTTTGTGCCAATTTGTCGGAAAATAGGGTGTTGGCAAACAATTTGTAAACCAAAGCCTGTAATTTTAACAGCAGTCTAAGCTAAAAAGAAAAATGAGTTCAAGACTGTCAAGTAAGTATTGAAATACAAATCCAAAGAAATTTGGTGATTCATTAGAAAAACAGAGAAATGACAAAAGATAAAAGCAAGGTAGATAAGGAAGATTTAGAAGTAAAAGATACTGTTACTCCTGAAACTGAAGAGAAAGCAGCTAAAAAAGAAGAAAAGACCGAGAAGACTGAAAAGAAAAAGTCTAAGAAAGAAAAGAAAGCTGACGAGATTGAAGAACTTGGAACTAAGCTTCAAGAAATAACAGACAAGTACATGAGATTATCGGCCGAATTCGATAACTACCGTAAACGTACTTTGAAAGAAAAAATGGAACTAACTAAATCAGCTGGCGAGAAGATCTTAGTTAATGTTCTACCTGTTATGGATAACTTTGAGCGTGCTTTAAAATCGGTAGATGAGTCAACCGATATTGATGGTGTAAAAGAAGGTATACACCTAATACATACAAACTTCAAAGATTTCATGACTCAACAAGGAGTGAAAGAGATTGAAGCCACAAATCTTGATTTCGATACAGATATACACGAAGCGATTACCAAAATTCCTGCTCCAAGCGAAGAATTGAAAGGTAAAGTTGTTGATTGTGTTGAAAAAGGATATTTCCTTAACGATAAAGTGATTCGCTTTTCGAAAGTAGTCGTTGGAGAATAATTTTAAACAAAACAAATCTGAATTAAGATGTCGAAAAGAGATTATTACGAAGTACTTGGCGTATCGAATAGTGCTACAGGGCCAGAACTAAAAAAAGCTTATCGTAAAAAAGCAATACAATATCATCCTGATAAAAACCCAGACAATAAGGACGCTGAAGAAAAATTTAAGGAAGCAGCAGAAGCTTATGAGGTTTTAAGTAATGATCAAAAACGTCAGCGTTACGATCAGTACGGACATGCAGGTATGAGCGGTGCAGCAGGAGGTGGCTTCGGCGGTGGCGGTATGAACATGGATGATATCTTCTCTCATTTTGGTGATATTTTCGGTGGCGGATCTTTCTTTGGAGGTTTCGGTGGCGGTGGACGCAGTTCACAACATGTAAATCGTGGTAGTAACTTAAGAGTTAAGGTTAAACTTACTCTTGAGGAAATTGCAAACGGTGTTGAAAAGAAGATTAAGGTTAAAAAGCACGTTGAATGTAACGACTGTAATGGCTCTGGAGCCGAAGGTGGTTCTTCACACGATACATGTACACAGTGTAATGGTAGTGGCCAGGTAACACGTGTTCAGAATACAATCTTGGGTCAAATGCAAACAAGTGCTGTTTGCCCATCGTGTAATGGTGAAGGAAAAATCATAACCAACAAATGTAGATCATGTGCTGGCGAAGGTATTGTAAAAGATGACGAGGTTATCACAATAAATATTCCAGCTGGTGTTGCCGAAGGTATGCAACTATCGGTAAGCGGTCGTGGAAATGCAGCGCGTCGTGGTGGTGTGAATGGAGATTTATTAATCCTTGTTCATGAAGAACAACATCCAGATCTTGTACGCGACGAGAATGATTTATTATACAACCTATTTATTAGCATACCAGATTCAATTTTAGGAACTGCTGTTGAAATACCAACTATCGAAAATAAGGTAAAGGTAAAAATTGATGGCGGTACGCAACCAGGGAAAATTCTTCGCTTACGCGGAAAAGGTTTACCTGATATTAATGGTTATGGTCGTGGTGATTTATTGGTTAAAATAAATGTTTGGGTTCCTAATAAAGTGAACAAAGACGAACAAAAACTTCTTGAAAAACTTCAAGCTTCTGATTCATTTAAACCAAATCCTAGTTCGCAAGAAAAAAGCTTCTTCAAAAAAGTTAGAAATTTCTTTGAATAGGCTCATTATAAAAATACAAATCCCTCAGACTACATCTGAGGGATTTTTTTTATCCTGATTTTTAAAGACATAATCGCTTAGTTTAAGTTTTATATCGATAATATATTAAACAGGTGTAACTTTTAAGTATTTTGTAGACTAATACATTAGTACTTGAATATAACTAACTATTAATTAACACAAAATCCCTATAATTTATTTTAAATGGCATTTTTCGAAGCAAAAAATATAGTAAAACAGTATGCGGGTCACACGGCTCTAAAAGGCGTAAGCATATCTGTTTCTGAAGGAAGTATATTTGGTCTATTAGGGCCGAATGGTGCAGGTAAAACAACACTAATTCGTATAATCAATCAAATTACGGGGCCCGATTCGGGTGAGGTTTTCTTTAATGGTGAACCATTAAAACCAGAGCATGTTCATCATATTGGATATTTACCAGAAGAACGAGGCTTATACAAAAAAATGAAAGTTGGTGAGCAATCAATTTACCTAGCTCAACTAAAAGGTATGAGCAAGCAAGATGCAAATGAAAAACTTCAAGCTTGGTTTAAGAAATTTGATATTCTTGAATGGTGGGATAAGAAGGTCGAAGAGCTTTCGAAAGGAATGGCGCAAAAGATTCAATTCATAACAACCATTCTTCACGAACCAAAACTTTTAATTTTCGATGAGCCTTTTAGTGGATTCGACCCAATTAATGCAAACCTCCTTAAAAAAGAAATATTAGAACTTCGCGATAAAGGATGCACTATTATTTTCTCAACCCATAATATGGGATCAGTGGAAGAAATTTGTGATCATATAGCTCTAATTCATAAGTCTGAAAAAATACTTGATGGCTCGTTTGAAGATATCAAAAAAGAGTACCGAACAAATACCTACAATATATCTTTCAACGGAGATCTAGAAAAACTAAAAGCTAATTTGTCTAATGACATTGAGATTTTGGAACATCAAGCAAGTAAAGAATTCGAGTCTCTGAAATTGAAATTGAACAACGGTACAAGTTCAAATGATTTATTAAGCCAAGTACTCCCACACGTAGAGCTTGTCGCCTTTAATGAGATTATTCCTAGTATGAATGACATTTTCATTCGTGTTATAGAAGAAAAAAACCTTAGTCTTGATTTCGAATAAACAACTAAAATAACAAATAATACAATTCAATTTCATTCCGAAATATCGGACTTATAGATAAATACAATGAACAAGATATTAATCATTATTCAACGTGAATATTTATCACGAGTTAAAAAGAAATCCTTCCTTCTTCTAACCTTCCTTACTCCAATTTTTATTGCAGGTATATATGCTTTTATGATTTGGATGATGATGAAGGACGATACCGAAAAAAGAACCATTGGTGTCATCAATGAATCAGAACTAGTCAGCCCAGTAGAATCAAAAGATTTTACAACTTTCGAATACCTTGAAAACACCAGTTTTGAGGAAGCTAAAAAAATGCTAGATACGAAAGGCTACTATGCAATTCTGAAAGTACCTAAAAATATTTTGGAAGAACAATCTGCTGAACTTTTTTCGTTCAAGCAAGTGACCATAGAAGTCAAATCAGAGGTCGGCTCGCAGATTCGTAATCATATTGAAACCATAAAACGCTCAAAGATTATTGCAGAAGCCAATATGCCTGATTTGGAGCAAAAATTAGAGGCAACTAAAACACCAATATCTGTAAAAACCATTAAGTTTGGTGACGATGGTGAGATTAAACAAAGTTCAACTGAAATTGCAATGGGACTTGGTTTTGCAATGAGTTTCATTATCTACATGTTTATTTTCATGTATGGCGTTCAGGTGATGCGTGGTGTTATCGAAGAGAAGAGTAATCGAATTATCGAAGTAATCATTTCGTCGGTTAAACCTTTCCAGTTAATGATGGGTAAAATTGTTGGTGTGGCAATGGTTGGCTTAACTCAATTCCTAATGTGGGTGATACTAACAGGAGCTATTATTGTCATTGGAAGTGCTGTTTTCTTACCAGGTCTTGATGCCTCAAGCATACAAGAAGCTTCATCAATAAGCCAATTACCTAGTACAGGACAAGCCATGAATCAGGCTCAATTGAATATGATGCAAGATGTACTTGGTACTTTTGACATGGGTTATATCATGAGTATTCTGGGCGGATTTATCTTCTTCTTTTTAGCAGGCTATTTATTGTACTCAGCTCTATTCGCAGCTGTAGGATCAGCAGTAGATAATGAAACGGAAACACAGCAATTCATGTTACCAATATCATTACCTCTGGTTCTTGCCTTATATATTGGTATGGCTGTTGCAAAAAATCCTGAAGGTAGTTTGGCATTCTGGGGTTCAATTATTCCACTCACCTCTCCTATTGTAATGCTAGTACGTATTCCTTTTGGTGTTCCGGTATGGGAGTTGTTATTATCAATGGGATTATTAGTTGCATCATTCATTTTTGTAACTTGGCTAGCAGCAAAAATTTACCGTACAGGTATTTTAATGTATGGTAAAAAAGTATCCTATAAGGAAATCTGGAAATGGATACGTTACCACAGATAATGTGGTGATGTGGTGATGTGGAAATTAAATACTGATACAGATTAATATAGCATTCACAGAACTAAAATAGATCATAAATTAATGCCTCGTTTTTTAGCGAGGCATTTTTTATTCCACCGTAAAAAAGCTCAAATTAAAATTAGAAAGAGGCTTTAATACAAAAAATGATATTTTTGTAAGATGATTAATTACGACGAACCCTTATTTAGACCTCCTAGCGAGGCTTACTCTCTAATTCTACAAGTTAGTTTAGGCTGTGCTTGGAATAAATGTGCCTTTTGCGAGATGTATAGCAGCAAACAATTTCGTCTTCGTCCAGAAGAAGAGATTTTTTCTGAAATCGAAATGCTGGCAACTCAAGCCCATCAAGTTCGTAAGGTCTTTTTAGCTGACGGTAATGCTATGGTTTTGTCCTTCGATAAATTAATTCGTTTATTGGATAAACTAAATGCGACCTTTCCAAAACTCAACCGAGTTTCAGCCTATGCTTTACCACGCGATCTTGAGTCTAAGACAGATGAAGAACTTCGAATTCTAGCAGATAAAGGTTTAAAATTACTTTACGTGGGTATCGAATCTGGCGATGATGAATTGCTTGATAGAATCAACAAAGGTGAAGATTATAAGAGTACAAGTCGAGCCTTACAAAAAGCTAGAAAAGCCGGTATTAAACTATCCGTAATGATATTGAATGGTTTGGGAGGACAAAACTATTCCAAACAACATGCGATTAATTCAGCCAAGCTTGTCAATGAAATTCAACCTGAATTTTTATCAACTTTAGTTCTTAGCTATCCTTATGGCGAGGAACATTTCAAACAAAAATTCAAAGGTGAATTCATTCCCTTAAACTCAATAGAGTTGATTGCGGAAATGAAAGTGTTTATTGAAACTCTAGAACTCGAAAATAATGTTTTTCGTAGCGATCATGCCTCAAATTATCTAATTCTAAGAGGCAATCTCAATAGAGACAAACAAGAACTTTTAAATAGAATAAATGGTGTTCTAAACGATCCTGCAAATGCCAAACTAAGACCCGAATGGATGCGTGGACTTTGATGTGAGGATGTGAGGATGTGAGGATGAAAATAAAAAATTATCTTTCAATATAAGCGATAAATGAAAAAAGCGATCAACAGAAGAGTTGATCGCTTTTTCTATATCTATACAATAGATTCAATTTACTTACTGAATTCCTTTACAATTTCTAAGAAAACAAATACCATAGGTGCCACAATCAAAATCGCATCGAAACGATCGAGCAGACCTCCATGACCAGGTAAAATAGAACCTGAATCTTTTACTTTTATACTTCTCTTAAATAGTGATTCTACTAAGTCTCCTAAACCACCTACGACAGCAATTATTAGTCCTACAGAAAGCCATAAAACCAGACTCAACTCCTGACTAAAGTATGAACATGCCCATGCAGCCAATAATGTGGCTATAGCACCACCAATACTTCCTTCCCAAGATTTCTTAGGTGATATACGCTCAAACAATCGATTTTTACCAAAGTTAACACCTACTAAATAAGCTCCTGTGTCATTTACCCAAATCATGATAAACATACCCATCACAATATCAGGCCTGAATTGCTCTACCCCATTCTGAAAAACAAGATAAATCAATAATGCAAAAGGCAAAGCCACATAGATTATTCCCAATATGGTATAGGCAATGTTTGCGAATGGGTTTTCTTTTTTGCGGTATAATTCTATAATAAAACTTAGGAACACAAGCAATATTAGGAGCTGAGATAAAACAGCTTTCCCGCAGTAAATATGAGAAGTTACAGCAGCAAATAATAAAACAACAGCAATGAGCCCTGTAGCTATTTGAGGCGATGCTTTGGCCTTTTTAACCAAACCGTAAAATTCATAGCTAGCTAAAAGTGCGATACCAAGAAAGGTAGCAATAAAGCCAACGGGGTGAAGATTAATTCCTGCAATTAATACAATTACAAATAATACTGCTGTTAATGCTCTTTTTATAAACTCCCCCACTATAAATCTAAATTAGTTCAACTCAAAAAAAATCAAGCCGTTAAATTAACAAAAAATAGCTAAGTTCTCAACTTTCATTGACAACTTAGCTTTAATAAATTTCTGATATCAGAAATTAAACAGCCTTAGTGTTGTTCTCTTCTTCTGATGTTTTGTTTTCAATAGTTTCTTCAGTTGGAAGTATTTTAGCCTCTTCTATTTCTTCAGAACCAAAGTTTCTTTTTCCGAAAATAGCTTCTAAATCTTCACTAAAGATCACTTCACGCTCCAATAATAACTGACTTACCTTTTCGTGACCTTCCATATTGTCTTTTAGAACTTGCTTAGCTCTTTCGTAAGAAGTCGAGATCATTTCTTTCACTTCTTTATCGATAAGTTCAGCTGTTTTCTCACTATATGGTTTCGAAAATCCGTAATCAGATTGTCCGGATGAATCGTAATAACTAACGTTTCCTACCTTATCACTCATTCCGAAAATTGAAACCATAGCCATAGCTTGTTTGGTTACTTTTTCTAAGTCATTCTGAGCACCTGTCGAGATTTTACCAAATGTAATTTCTTCTGCTGCACGTCCACCAAGAGCAGAGCACATTTCATCTAACATTTGTTCCTTAGTTGTAATGCTTCTTTCTTCTGGTAAGTACCAAGCTGCACCAAGCGCTTTTCCACGCGGTACAATGGTAACTTTAACCAATGGATGAGCATATTCTAACAACCACGAAATCGTTGCATGACCTGCTTCATGATAAGCAATAGTCTTCTTTTCTGTTACCGAAATAATTTTATTCTTTTTCTCAAGTCCTCCAATGATACGATCAACTGCATCAAGAAAATCTTGCTTCTGAATAACATTCTTCTTTTTACGTGCCGCAATTAAAGCTGATTCGTTACAAACATTTGCAATATCAGCACCCGAGAAACCTGGAGTTTGCTTCGCTAAGAATTCACTATTTACAGAATCATCCAGTTTTAATGGACGAAGATGAACATTAAAAATTTCTTCACGTTCATTCAAATCTGGCAATTCAACATGGATCTGACGATCGAAACGACCAGCACGCATTAAGGCTCTATCAAGAATATCTGCACGGTTGGTTGCTGCAAGAATAATTACACCCGAATTGGTGTCAAAACCATCCATCTCAGTCAACAACTGATTTAGTGTATTCTCACGCTCATCGTTAGCACCCATATTTGGGTTCTTACCTCTGGCACGACCAATTGCATCAATCTCATCAATAAAAATGATACATGGCGATTTCTCCTTAGCTTGCTTAAACAGGTCACGAACACGGCTAGCACCAACACCAACAAACATCTCAACAAAATCAGATCCAGACATGCTGAAAAAAGGCACGTGAGCCTCGCCAGCTACAGCTTTTGCCAAAAGAGTTTTACCTGTTCCCGGAGGGCCTACAAGTAGAGCTCCCTTAGGAATCTTTCCTCCAAGTTTCGTGTAGTTTTCTGGATGCTTAAGGAATTCAACGATTTCCTCAACCTCTTGTTTAGCCTCAGCTAAACCTGCAACATCCTTAAAGTTGGTTTTAATATCAGATTCTTTATCAAATACTTTCGCTTTCGATTTTCCAACATTAAAAATATTTCCACCTCCAGCACCGCCGCCAGCGCCTTTACTCATTCGCTTGAATACAAAAAACCAGATGGCTAGGATAATCAGGATAGGAAATAGAAATCCTATGATATCGCCAAAGTAATCTTTATGATCGACATATTTAATGCCAACACGATCAGCTTCGGGCATCATTTCTTGTGCTTTCTCTAAATTCTTTTCAAAATTCTCTATAGAACCAATTGTGAAAAAATAATGAGGTCCCGATTTTGAAGGAGAATCAAATGAGTTTGAAAATAAGTCTGGATACTTATCTAAATTGGCATCTTTAATGTAAACATTAACGTTACCAAGGTTACGAACAATCTCGATTTTATCTACATCATGATTACGCAACATTTCAACTTTAACTTTATGCCAGCTTGTTTCCTTCGGATTTTGCTGGTAAGTAAAATATTGAATGGCTAAAAATGATATTGCTATGATTCCATAAATCCAATAGGCATTGAATTTAGGTGGTTTCATCATATTGCTCGGCCCCTTACCTTTTTTGTTTGAAGTAGGAGGCGTGTTAGGATTTTTTTTATCTGTCATTATATTTTGTATAATTCTATTTCTATTGATTAAAGAGATTCTGGAATTCGAGTAATTTTAGCATCAGCCCAGAGTTGCTCCAATTTGTAAAAGTCGCGATATTCTTTTTGAAAAATGTGCACCACCACATCGGCATAATCCAAAAGTATCCATTGGGCGTTCTGGTGACCTTCTTTTTTCCACACTTTTTCGTGTAGTTTCTCTATAGTTTCGTCTTGTACAATATCAGCGAGCCCGGAAACATGCGTATTCGATGTTCCATTACAAACGACGAAATACTTACACACGGCACCACTTACATTTTTTAAATCAACACTTACAATACCTTCTGCCTTTAAACTCTTTAAAGCATCAATAATCGTATCGACTAATTTTTCTGGTGAATTCTCTGTTTTTTTAGTCATATATTAATTTTAATCTTACAAAGATAATTTTTTTTTAAGTCTATTATAATAAAGCAAACTATAGATTTAGCATGATATGAGAAAAACGGAGTTTAAAGTCTTAGAAATTGAAATCTTCGCCTTAATTTTGCATCAAATCAAATTTGAAACCTATTATGCCAAATTTATTTCTTCCGGAACGAATTATTAGAGTAGAACAACTAGACTCAAGCAATTCATATGCCTTACAACTCATTAATGATACCAATCCGTCAGGTGGAACTGTCGTTATGGCATTAAATCAGACAAAAGGCCGTGGACAACAAACAAATGTTTGGGAAAGTAAAAGTGGCAAAAACCTTACCATTAGTCTTATACTTCGTCCCGACTTTATAAAAGCACAAGATCAATTTCAAGTTTCCATGCTAATTTCATTAGGTGTTAAAGATTACTTGAATACCTATATAAAAAATGTTTCCGTAAAATGGCCCAACGATATTTATGTGGGAGATAAAAAGATTGCAGGCATCTTGATAGAGCAGTCGATAATGGGCGAGTATTTATCACACTCGGTTTGCGGCATAGGATTAAACATTAATCAGGAAGAATTTCTTTCGGATGCTCCTAATCCAATCTCTTTACACATGCTAACAAATAAAGACTATGACTTAGAAGAGGAATTGACAAAGTTATTAGCTGCCATTGAAAATCGCTACAGGCAATTACAAAATGGGGAGGATAGCTATTTAGAAAAAGAATACTTAAAAGCTATGTATTGGATGAATGAGACGCATGACTTTGAAGACGAAGATGGAGACTTCACAGGTCGGATAATTGGAATTTCAGAATTTGGACAACTACTCATTCAGGATACAAACAACGAAATAAGAACTTACAATTTTAAAGAGGTGAGCTTTATAAAATAGCCCACCTCAAATATCTAAATTGATATAAATGAATTACAGGTTTAAAGTCAGTTTTACATTAATATTTCTTCCTGGATTGTAAAAATTCAGTGGCTTTAAATTAGACAAATGATCCACATATACTTTATCGAATAAGTTGTTAACTCCAGCTAACAAATTGGCCTTTACTTTTCCTAAAGAAAAGCTTGTTCCAGCCTGTATGTCAAATAAGTGATAGGAATCTGTTTTACTTTCAAACTGTGAAGGATTGTCTTGTTCAAAAGCATATTTCCAACCCATACTTAAAAAAGGATCTTTAAAAACTTGATTTCCCTTGCAAAAGAATTTCAAATTTGTATTCAGTTTATGTTGTGGAATGAATGGTAATCTTCCACCATCATCCTGTTTGGCAATTACCAAAGAAAAATCAGTATGAAATTTTAAAAAACTCAGTGGCGCAATGTTAACAGCCACTTCTCCACCATATAATTTAGCATCTTGCTGATCGTATTTGTAAACAAACCCGTCTCCTTCAGGAGCTATCTCATCGCTAGGTGACAGATAAATGAAATCATATACCTTGTTATAGAAAAAAGAAAAATCAATATTACTCTTGCTAGTGTGGTAATGTAATCCCCAATCCATTTCAAAGCTTTTTTGAGGATCTAATTCACTATTCCCCTCTTCGAATCGATTGCCATGAAGACCATGTTGAGTTAACTCTGCTAAATTTGGCACACGGTAACCACTTGCAAAATTGGTTCGCATTAATAACGATTCCGAAAGATGGAACGTAGCCCCAAATGAAGCATTCAAATTATCAAACTTACGATTAATGTGTACCATTTCTTCTTCATGGTGTTCCCCCTCTTCTTCATGATGTTCTTCTTCGTGTCCTTCATGATGCCCTTCTTCATGTTCTTCTCCATGCTCCTCTTCTGGTTCTCCATGCGAATGTCCTCCAGCTTCCTGCTCAGGAACAAAAAGAGAACGATGATCGTATCTCAATCCCATTTGAAAATCAATATTTCTGATTTCCTTCTTGTATAAAGTAAATATAGAAAAGTCATCTATTTTGGCATTGGGAATAATTCGGTTTGGAGCACCTTTATTCTCATTCGATTGGTGCATTCCCTGAAAGCCTACAAGAAATTCAGAATTCTCTCGGGCAGGGAAATACAATTTACTTTCATAGGTAAACGTTTTTAGATCCATATCCACCAAACGAAAATATGTAGCATCTGGATTTCCCTTTAATTGTCGATTATTGAATTGATAGGCAGCATTAACTTCTAACTTGTAATTACCAAGAAAAAGTCGATTCCTCGATGAGATTAAGTGCTGAGTTAAATTCTGATACCATGCATGATTTTTTCGATTACCACCCTTTACAAGCTCCAAGGCTTCACCATTAGTCATACCAAGCTTAGGCTGCAAATAGTCGTAATCAATTTTAAAACTTCCAAAATCTTTTAATAATCCTAGACCAAACTGCAAGCCTTGGGAATTGAACCTGGTATTTGGAACGTAATCGCCATTACCATCTTTATAATCTTCATGTGATTGCTTATTTGCTCTTAGCATCCAAAACAAATTGTCTGATGTTTTTTTCACTCCTACACTATGATTCCAACCATTCGAAACGGAGTGAAACTCACTAGAAGCGTCAGCTTGCAAACTATTGGTGGGTGCTGGCTTTTCACGAAGAATATTGATAACACCTCCCATTGCATCCGAACCATACAATAATGAAGCTGGACCTTTGATAACCTCAATGTGATCTGCTCCTTGCTCATTTACCAAAAACGGATGATCGGTTGAAAATTGAAAGTTTTCCAATCGAACTCCATTGTTCAGAAAGATGATGTTGTTCAATGATAAGCCTCGGATTACTGGAGTACTCACTCCAGGGCTTCTTGAAATAATATCAACTCCTGGTATGGTAGACAGTTTTTCTCCCAACGAAGGCTTCACAAGCTGCTCTAATTTTTCTTTTTTTAGAACAGAAATTTTAATAGAATTTTCATGTTGTGCTGAAGGAAAGCCTCCTGATATCACAATATCTTGGGTTTTTACCGAAGTGAATTCCAGATGAATATCTAAATGAACATCTGAGTTTTTAAAATTGACTGTTTTAATTACAGTTTCATACCCCATATAGGAGAATTGTATAGAGAATTGACCATCTGGCAAATTATCTAATAGGTAAGTTCCATCAACTTTACTAAGTGTTCCCTTCTGAAGTTCGGGTATAAAAACACTTACTTCTGATAATTGAGTTTGATTATTTCTATCGAGAATGCTTCCCGTAAGTTTGTTATTATTAGCTGTATTCCAAGCAAAGGTAGTTTGTGGCAATATGAGTAATAATGCCAATATATAACGAATCATAATTTAAGCTTCTTGTTTCTTAAGTAAACTATTACAAGTCTAATTAATCGATTTCAATTAATTCCACTAACATACTATCCAATTGAATAATTGGATCTAAAATGTAAGAATACAAGGCGGCATTAAACCTCCAATATATTCTCTAAACGAAAAGTTTTAAATAAGTTGGGGGAGCTCTTAAACTATAACCAAATTCACTATCGAATGTAGCAAACTGAACCGTGCCTAATTGATATGATTTAAAATAAACAGTAGATACTATTGGGATAGTAACCACACCCGAAATCACAAAAAAGAAGTAATCAAAGGCTAAAATCTCACAAACATCTTTGTCATTAGGCTTTGACTGATGGCAAGAATGGCAATGATGCTCATCAACGGGAAGCAACAAATGCTCTACCTTTATGAGTATAGGTAAAGCAAAAGCTAAAATTAGTAGCCAAGATAAGAAATGACGTTTATTATCTAGATTCATTCTAAAACAAAGCTATACATAAAAAACGACAAACAAAAAAAGCTATTGACATTTTTCAATAGCTTTACTTTAATCAAATATTCAACTAATATTTAGTCACTTATATTTTGAAGATTTTGATAAGGAATCTGAGTCATTCCTTCCGCCAATTGGTTAATGCCTTTTTCAAGTTTCTTTTTCAACATCATCTTCATCATAGCATTCAATTCAGCATGAACGGTTAATCGAACCTTAGTCTCATAAGGACCTTGTTCAATCAACTGAATCCAAAAGTAAAACTCAAAAGGACTACGGCCGTATCCTGTTAGTTTAAGGCTTTTGTTTTCTTCCTTTTCAACGAATTGCAAACCAGCTTCACCAAAACCTTTAATTACAAAAGAACAATTGTCTTCAGTAGCTTCCCAATGCTCAATTTGATCTTTAAAATTCATCTTCTTATTAGTTTGCTCTTCAATTTTTGCTTGTACTTCTGGATTATCAGCAGCTAATTCAAAAACTTTAGCAATTTTTCTAAAATCAGACAAAAAGGAATAAACACTATTCACATGAGATGGAATAATTTTGATATCACTTACAATCTTCGTTGTTGACATATGCTTTCTCGTTTAGAATACAAAAGAGGGTGCCTCGTAACTAAGACACTCTCTTTTGATGTATTTTTATTTGCTATTTATAGCTTTTATTATTTTCTCCAGTTTGCTGGATCTTTACGCCACTCTTTCAACTGAGCTACATCTTCTTCTTTAACGTAACCGATTTCTTGAGCACAGTCGATCATTGTATTGTAATCACTCAAAGTGTCAACAACACAATTTGCATTTGTAAAGTTATCTTCAGCAGTTTGGAATCCGTAAGTGAAAATTGCTAACATTCCCATTACGTTACACTCTGCCTCGCGAAGTGCTTGAACAGCTTTTAAAGAAGATCCTCCTGTTGAAATCAAATCTTCAATTACAACTACTTTCTGACCTGCTTTTAAATCACCTTCAATCATATTTGTCATTCCGTGAGCTTTCGCTGCAGAACGAATATAAACCATTGGTAAATTCAACTCATCAGCAACTAATGCTCCAAGAGCAATAGCTCCAGTTGCAACACCTGCAATAACTTCAACATCTGGATATTTTGCTAAAACAGCCTTAGCAAATGCTTTCTTAATATCGGTTCTTACTTGTGGAAACGATAAAGTTTTACGGTTATCACAATAAATAGGTGACTTCCATCCTGAAGCCCAAGTAAACGGGTTTGTAGGTTCTAGCTTAATTGCTTTTATTTGCAGAAGGTATTCAGCGATTTGTTTTGCAGTACTTTGCATAGGACTTTTGAATTAAATGGTTCGATAAATATGAATCGATTAAACAAAACTGGTATAATGCTAAAGCTTATAATACAGGAATACAAACTTTTACAACACAAGTGTTTTAATCTGAAATCATCCGCAAATGTATAAAGTATTTTTTAAAGATCGAGCAATTTTCTTTGGTGATAAGGCTGAAAGCATGAATTTTCCTTGCATGGTTTATCTGTGGACTGAAGGGGATAATTTAGAAGCCATCGTTTCAGATTTCGATCATGATGACAATAAAGAAGCTCTTTTTTTTGCTGCCGAAGATGTAGAAGCTCTTTTTTCAGAATTTAAAAAACAATTTAAATATATCGAAGCGGCTGGTGGATTGGTTTTCAATACAAAAAACGAGATTCTAGCCATTTACCGTTTAGGCAAATGGGATTTACCAAAAGGAAAAGTTGAAAGTGGTGAAACTAGTGATGAAGCAGCCCTACGAGAAGTTGAAGAAGAATGCGGTATCAGTAATTTAAACCTTAAGGAAGAACTTGAATCAACTTATCATACCTATTGGATGAATAACAAATGGATGCTTAAACGTAGCTATTGGTTTAAAATGAACTATTCTGGTAATGAAAAACTCATTCCACAAACTGAGGAAGACATCGAAAAAGTAAGCTGGATACCTTGCAATCAACTTGATGAATTTAGAACAGATACCTACGCATCCATTCTGGAAGTCATTAAAGAAATAGACAGGTTCATCTGACAATTAAGTTCTTCTATTTTTTTTGAGAATAATTTCTACGTTGCACATCCCGTTGAATCTTAACAAAGCTTTTTTCTATTCCATCAAGAGGGCCTCTTGCTGGATACTGGTACACCTTTCCTTTAGGATCGATAAGAATATAAGTTGGGAATACTTTTATATTATAATCTTTCAAAATTAGGTTCTCATGATCAATATGGACTATAGGCCAAGTTGCATCTTTCTGTTTTAAACGATTCTGAAAACGGAGATGATCAGCATCACTTGCAACACTTAAGAACTCTATTTCTTTTCCAAACGCCTCCCTCAATTTTTTTATCAGTTCGAAATCTCTTTCCCATATTGAATTTGTGGTATTGCAAAAGTGGACATACAAATATTTACCTCTATAATCAGATAAAGCAATGTCTTCAACCTCAAAATAAGGTGCAATCGAATTTTTCATCAGGTGAGACAATCTCACTAGATAATTATCAGTCAATTTTGTAATTCTTCCGTCTTGGGAATTCTGCATTATTTTTTGAAGAATACCGATGGCCTTACTACGAGTCAGAAGAGCATTTTCGGTAGCATCAAAAATAGATTTAGCCAGTAACAGATCTCTAAAATTCTTATCTTCATAGATAGAATAACTCCTCATTAAATTATTCAAATCCCCATAGGCATTATCAGATTCAAAAGCCTTATTAAACTTTGATTTCTCTCTACGATGAAAAGCAGAAGCTAGGGCATTGTCATAAATTTTTCTGAACAGAGTTGTATAAGCTGGGTTGTTCAAAGCCAACTTTCGCTTTGCAAAATATTTATTCTCCAAACTCACATAAGCTTCGGGTGCTGCCAAATAAGCTAAGTAGCCTAACCTGTATTCCAAATACTCTTGAAAAAAAGGATGAGTAATGTGTGCGTAGTCTGATTTTACTTGCCTAGAAAACTCAACACCTAAGGATCTGGATCGCTTATTATAAATGCTATCGAAATTTTGATTTATGAAATTATCAAACAAATAATCGAATTGTCTGATCAAACTATTCAATTCGTTTTTACCTGAATTTCTAGAACCTAACATTAAATCTTGAGGTTCAAAAAAAGGATCATTCATTTGGGAAGGAGTTAAATCTCTTTTGGGAGGTAAGCTCAACTGATATACTTTATCTGCTTCTACAAAAAAATAACCTCGAAAAACTCCTAAAGGCAAAAACACCATTTGCGTTTCATCTATCTCAAACTCTACCGAAAATTCGCCTCGATTATCCAAATACATGACCGCTAATTCTCTTTCAGTTTTCGAAAAAGCATCATCATAACAAAGAATTGAGATTTCAGTATTGGCGTATGCAGCATGCTGCCCGAACAACTTCACTTTTTTGGCAAATGAACTTTGCACACCAAGAGACAATATCAGTAAAATAAATAGTGATCGCATATTCTGTTCTTATTAGTGAATATCAAAAATAAGGGCCATTCGTATAAAACTAAATTTCCATACGAATGGTTCTTTAATATCGCAGCTTAAAGCTTATAAGCCTCAGGATCCTGTACAGCTGGAACGAACTGAGATGCATCGCCCCCATGACGAATTATATCTCGAACAATAGTCGATGTAATCATGGTATGCTCAGGTGTTGTCAGTAAAAAAATAGATTCCAGATTGTATTCCATTTTCTTATTTATTTGTGCAATGGCACGCTCATATTCGAAATCGGCAGCAGTACGCAAGCCTCGCAATATAAACTGAGCATTTTTATTTTTACAATACTCAACGGTTAAACCTCCATAAATTTCAACCTCTATTCTAGGATCATTATTAAAGGTTTCCTTAATCCATTGAATTCGTTTCTCGATAGGAAAAAATTGTCTTTTCTCAGCATTGTAACCTATTGCTATTATTATTTTATCGAACAAAGGTAATGCTCTATCAACAATTGACTGATGTCCTACTGTAAAAGGATCAAATGATCCTGGGAATATGGCTATACGTTCCATCTTTTAATCTTATAATTATTCTGAAAACCCCAATTTTTAAAAGGTTTTATCTCTACTATTAATATATTCCTAATCTAATTTACAAAATAAAGTAGATTATTTAATTTTTATTTTCTTGTATGAACTAACAAAAAGGATATTACCCATATCGTCGAATCCAGTAAACATATCCAACTTGTCTCGATCCACATCTTCTCTGTTGAATCCAAGAAGCGTTAAATCTGCATCCATCGACTTATTCATAATTTCTTTTTTCTTATCCGTATGATCGATTCCAATCAATTCGATATTACTTGAAGAAATCGGTAATTGACCTGAACGAATTAAGCTCAATAGTTTGCCCTGCTCCTTCTCTAAGTCTTTTTCAGGATACATAGCAAAAATCTTAATCATACTCTTTTTCCAATCAGGATGCCCTTGTATAATATAAGCCATTAGAATCATCAAATTCGCATTTTCATAATCCTCTGATCCAATCCAAATATGAATTTCTTTGTGATAACCAAAACCTTTGTATGAGGTATTTAAGATACAAACATCAAACTGTGTTGATTCAATCAAATCATAATTATCAATCACATAGTTTAACTGCTTGGGTTTCGTTCGAGAGTATTCAAATAAAATAGAATTATAACCGTGACCAGATATACCTGATAATTGCATCACCTGTGCAATAGCCGAAGTCATGGAAGGACTTATAATTGTATCTAGAAAAACACGGTTTTGACTTCCCGATGCTAAGTGAATTAAGCGCTTCATAACGCTTTTAGATTCATCGTTTGTTTTCTCACTTAAAAAACCTTCCAGGTAATGTATGTAGGTTCCAAACCCATATTTGTAAGAAATCCAACGTAACAAATCAAATGCAGAACGACGCTTAAAGGTATCTTGAGAAATACATATTGCAAAAGGTCTCCAACTCATCTCACGATCCACTTTTTCGGCCCGCTGAGCAAAGATTTGAAGGTATCGACTCAATTGAAATACCACGCCACGGAAAAGTTTAGCAAGACCACGATGTTCCTTATTACTTACGTTGATACCATAATAGATCACACCCATTATCAGAAGTGAAACAATAGCATAGCCCATATTCATTTGGAACATGATCCAGAAAGACAAAATAGCACCCATTAAAGAAAGGTACCAACGTGAACGGAATGTAGGTCGGTAAGATGGATCTGCAGCAAAATGTTCCAAGAACGAGATCATACAAATTGCGCCATATGTCACCATAAAAAACATGGAGATGATTTGAGCAACAAAATCAACATCGCCAATCAGAATAAATACAAAGGCTATTATAATAGAAATAACCGACGCATTTAATGGTTCTGTTGTTTTTACATTTTCCTTCTTCAACCATTTATTCAGTCCTTTTTGTGGGAAAATATCATCCATCCCGATAGCTTGCAGAGTACGAGGCGCAACCATAATAGAACCTAATGCGGACGATAATGATGCTGCTGCCAAACCGATTGGAATAATTGGTCCCCAAAGCGCAATATTACTCATGATAAGTTGGTTACTATCCAAGTCTTCGGGACTAGCTGAAATCGTAAATTTGTAAGCGGCAAATAAATAAACAAGCAAACCTGCAACCGTAGCCCAAATAGTTCCTCTTGGTATCGATTTTTTAGGATTCTTAAGTTCTCCAGACAAGCCTAAACCCGCTGCAAGCCCCGTAAAAGCAGGAAAAATAATAGTGAACACGTAGAAAAAACTTTTAGGGTTTTCTATTGTTGCATCCAGAACAATATCCTGAGGTGCATCTGTAGGAGAGCCAATAAAAAACATGAAAAGTGAAACAGCCAAAGTAGCCACAACAACATATAAAACTTTCATACCCATATTAGAGCCACGCCATAAGAATAAGCCTGATAAAAGAATCATCGCAGGAACCGAAATAGCTCGTTTATCGTAAATAAGCCAACCAAAATCGTTGGCAACCCATTGAATAACCGGATCGAAAGCTTCAGCAAATGCAATAATATAAAAAGCGACAGAAATGGCTTGAGAGAGATAAAGTGTAATACCAATTGCAGCTCCAATATTCAAGCCGAACGATCGAGATATGATATAATAAGCGCCTCCCCCCAGTACTTTCTGGTTCGTTGCAATTTCAGCAACTGCCATAGCTGTTGGAATGGTAATCATATGCCCCAGGATAATGATTCCGATAACACCGATAAAACCGACATTACCGACTGCCCATCCAAAACGAAGAAACAGAATAGCACCTAAAATAGTGGATATCGCGGTCATAAAAACCGGCAATGTCCCGAAACTAGCACTTGATTTTGTGAAATTATTGGCCATATATTTTAATCGATTACAGTTTAAAAATAGTGTGTCGTTCTTGTTTTATAATTTGAAAGGTTCTACAGCCCTTTGGTAAATGCCCTGTACATAAGCTATAGCTAATCCATAATTACTAACAGGTATTCCAGCTTCAATAGCTGGCAAAAGTCTATTATGAATTTGTTTTTTTGTGATCATGCAACCACCGCACTGAATCACCATAGCATAATCATGAATTGGTCGTTGAATGGCATCTAATCCTGAAACAATATCAAAGTCTAATTCACAATTGCAATATTTTTTCAACCAAGCTGGCAATTTAAATCGACCTATATCTTCACAAGAAACATGATGTGAGCAGGATTCCAGAATTAAAACACGATCTCCACTTTTTAGCTCGTCAATCTTTGGTGTTCCTTTTAGGTAATTCTCAAAATCGCCTTTTTGTCTTGCCAAAACAGTACTAAAGCTTGTCAAAGGAATATCCTTCGGAACCAACTGCCCTGCCAAATCGAATATTTGACTATCTGTAATCGCTAATTTTGGTTTTACATTGGTCGTTTTAAAAAAATCAGCCACCTGATCTTGTTGAAGTACAATATTCACACAATGATTATCCAAAACATCACGAATGAGCTGTACTTGTGGTAAAATCATACGACCAG
>Ga0209272_10000756_pt1 | contig 23525 bp, 22 predicted proteins | sample tdDd002_FD_187125 | JGI IMG/M metagenome (GOLD analysis project Ga0209272, IMG submission 187125) | Marine sediment microbial communities from the Atlantic coast under amendment with organic carbon and nitrate - tdDd00.2 (SPAdes)... | ecosystem: Environmental > Aquatic > Marine > Coastal >... | reverse complement strand
TCATGCTTACAGTAGCGGGGGCTGCAAAGGATTTACACCTTTTTCCCTATTCTCTCTTCTAAGAGCACCTCATGATTGTTTTACAGTACTAGATATTGATAACGATGTCAATGCTCCAAATCGCTCTTGTTTGTCCGCGACAGACAGACAACCGGGACTTGCAGACATAAAAATAAATTCTTATATATAAAACGCTTGAAATTTAAAAGATTTTCTATACTATATATATAATACACAAAGTTATTAAATAGAGTTCATATATAACTAGGAGGCGCTATGACATCATTACATTTTAAATCAACTCGCTCTAATGGCGAGCAACTAAGTTTTGCTGAAGCAGTTGTCAAAGGCATTGCATCAGATGGTGGGTTATTTGTCCCTACCTCAATACCAAAGATGAATTTAATGGATCCTTCCCTGCTATCTTTAACATATCAGGAACTTGCCGTAAAAATCCTGGAACAGTTTACGACAGATTTTACTGCTGAAGAACTTCAAAACTGTGTATCATCTGCATACGACAGTAAATTTAGAGAAGCTTGCATTGCGCCAGTCCATTCCTGTGACAAGGCAAATTTTATTGAATTATATCACGGTAAAACACTGGCTTTCAAGGATATGGCGCTATCGATTCTTCCACATTTTATGACGACCAGTGCAAAGAAAATCGGTACTCAGGAAGACATAGTCATTTTAGCGGCAACATCAGGAGATACAGGAAAAGCAGCTCTTGAAGGATTTGCAAATATTGATGGTATCGAAATTGTCGTGTTTTATCCTACTGATGGTGTCAGTGACGTTCAAAAACGCCAAATGATTACTCAAGAAGGAGATAATACACACGTATTTGGTATCAATGGTAATTTCGATGATGCTCAAAATGGTGTGAAACGTATCTTTACAGATGCTGCATATAAAGAAACACTTAAGGAACACGGCTATATTTTATCATCGGCCAACTCAATCAATATAGGGCGTTTAGTCCCGCAAATCGTGTATTATATCCATGCGTATTATCAGTTGGCTACAAATAAGAAAATCAACTTAGGTGATCCAATTAATGTTGTCGTACCTACAGGTAATTTCGGAAATATTTTGGCTGCATATTACGCAAAAGAAATGGGCTTACCGGTAAAACAATTTATCTGTGCGTCCAATACAAACAATGTATTGACCGATTTCTTCAATACTGGTGTTTATGACTTGAATAGACCCTTTGTCCCGACAGCTTCTCCATCTATGGATATATTGATTTCGAGCAATTTGGAGCGTTTTTTACACGCTATTAGTGATGGTAACGACGAAACAATTGCGTCATTGATGAATGACTTAAAAGAAAAAGGATCCTATGAGATCACACCTGAAATGAAAAACAATATGAAGAACTTTTATGGTGGATATGCTGATGATGTAGCGACTGTAAAAGCCATTGCTTTTCTATATGAGAAATACGGCTATACTGTTGACACGCACACAGCTGTTGCATATCAAGTTTATATGGATTACGTCAAAAAAACTAAGGATGAAACTGAAACACTGATTGCCTCTACAGCAAGTCCATTTAAGTTTCCACGCAGTGTTTTAAAAGGTCTAAGTATTAATACAACTGAACTTAACGACTTTCAGTTAGTGAATTTACTTAGCGAGAAAGCCTCATTAACTATACCAGAACCTATTAAAAACATTGAAAAGCGAGAAATCCTTCATAACGGTATATGTGATAAGGAATTACTTTCAGAAGTTATATTAAAAGCTCTAAAATAATTTCAACAAAAATCATATTTCATGTATTTCAAATATGTAAACTTATGTACTAATAAAGTTTTGTCATACTTTTTAATATCACCCTTCAATATGATATAATTTAAGAAAAACTTTGAGGAATGATATGAAAAAAAGAGCAGCTAAATATGAAGAAATTGCTTTAGACATTGCAACTCTAATTATTAATGGTGAAATTTCTGAAGGAGAACGTATAAAAGGAAGTGCAACATTCTCAACTCGCTATGGTGTTTCATCTGAGACCATCCGAAAATCCATTGCTTTGCTTAAGGAATCAGGAGTAGTAACGTCGAGTCAAAAAAGCGGCATCAAGGTTCTTAGCACGAAGAAAGCTTTAGAATATATTAGTAGTCACCAAAACCGAACGTCTTTTGTTGAAACACGCAACCAACTTGAGGAGATCATAAAACAACGTTCAACACTTGACGATGAGTTTTGTCGACAAGCGAATTTGCTTATTAATCAATTAAGTTCAAAACGAGATGTCGGTATTATTTATCCACTGGAAGTAACTGTTCCTAGTTACTCCCACATCATTGGAAAAACAATTGATCCAATTGATTTTTGGAAAAATACCTCTGCAACAATCGTCGCGGTTGATCGTGATAGTCAGCGCTATATCTCGCCAGGTCCTAATTGGAGTTTTGAAGAAGGCGATACAATCTTATTCGTAGGTAAAAGCACTGCATATATTCAAGTAATTGACTATATAAATGAACACAACTAATATTAAAAAGCTTATAGAAAGTATTCTATAAGCTTTTTTGTATTCTTATTCTATTAAGCCATTCTCTTTAAGAAATGTTTCCGCTACCTCTTCTGGTTCAAGATGTTCTACGTCGACTAAACGATTCATTTCTTGCATAGCATCATCTACCATTAAAGCTGACAACTCATTTAAATCACTTGTTAACTCAGGATAAGTATCCAGTAACTCTTGTCTAATAATTGGCGCTGGGTTATAAACTGGAAAAAATTGTTTGTCGTCTTTTAATACTTTTAAATTCATTGCAGGTATTCTTCCATCTGTTCCAAATCCCATTGCTACATCTAATTTACTATTCTTTAATGCTTCGTAAGTCAATCCTGAATCCATTGACATGACGTTATCTCTATTAAAAGTGAATCCATAATGCTCCTCAACACCTTCAATACCGTCTGCACGTTCAAGGAAATTTATATTTGAACCAAAGACAACTTCATTTCCATCATTTAAAAGTTTTGCTAAATCTGATACTGTTTCAAGGCCATGTTCAGATGCAAAAGCTTCACGCACCATCAATACATATGTATTATTGGCTTCGCCTGGTGATAGCCAAGCAACATTATTTGTTTCTGCATCCCATTTCTTTACAGCATTATAACAGGCTTGTGGATCAGTTATAACCTCTGACTGCATATTTACCATTAAGGTGGTACCCGAGTACTCCCAATACATATCTATCTCACCAGCATGTAATGCCGGACGCAACATTTGCGTATCACCTAAACCAGTTTTATCTTCTACTTCATATCCCTTTGCTTCTAAATATTGCACTGTCAGTGCACCTAAGATCAATTGTTCTGTCCACGCTTTGGAACTTACTTTAATAACAGGCGCATCTTGCTCCCCATTACTGCATCCAACCAACGCAACCATTAAACACACTACACAAAAAACTGATATAAATCTTTTCATTCCTTGTCCTCCTTTTTTAATTCGTATACTAATGATAGCATAATTTCATTTTTCAGACAATTCAAACGCGTCGGCAGAAAAAAAGTTGCAGCCCTCGCTACAACTTTTTTGATTCATCATTATTCAATTAATCCATTTGCCTTTAAAAATGCTTCAGCAACTTCTTCTGGCTCTAACTGATCTACATCAACTTCTTTATTAAGCGCTTGTAATGCATCTCCTGTCATTAATGCAGATAAAGCATTTAAGTCAGCAGCTAACTCTGGGTAAGCATCTAAAATTTCTTGTCTAACAATTGGTGCTGGCTGATAAACAGGGAAGAACTGCATATCATCTGTTAATACTTTAAGATCCATTGCTATGATACGTCCATCAGTACCAAAGCCCATTGCTATATCAATCTGACCATTTTCTAATGCTTCATACGTTAAACCGGCTGCCATAGATTTCACAAGATTTCTGTCGAATTCAAAACCATATAGAGATTCAACTCCAACAATTCCATCAGGACGTTCAACAAACTCAATTGTAGAGCCTAACGTTACATCATTACCTTCTGAAATAAATTTTCCTAAATCACTAATATTCTCAAGTCCATTTTCTTCAGCAAATTCATTTCTTACAAGTAATACATAAGTATTATTTGCTGAACCTGGATCCATCCAAACAACATTGTTTGTTTCTTTATCCCATTTCTTAACTGCATCATAGCACTCAGCTGGATCGGTAATTACGTCTGACTTCATATTAACCATTAAAGTCGTTCCAGTATATTCCCAATACAAATCAATTTCATCTGAATGCAATGCCGGTCTTAGGACTGGGGTTTCACCTAAACCAGTTCTGTCTTCTACTTCATAGCCTTTTGCTTCTAAGTACTGTAACATCATAGTTCCTAAAACCAACTGCTCTGTCCAAGGTTTTGACCCTACTCTGATTGCAGGCTTGTCTGCTTCACCACCACCGCTACAACCAACGGCCAAAACAACCATACACAACACCATTACTAATGTTAATACTCTTTTCATTTGCTCCTCCTTATGTTCTATGTCTTTAATTATCTCAGTGTTTACTCTTATCAGTAAACTCAATAAACATCTTTATCATTTAAGCACGACAATGACTCAATTATTTTTAAGCATAATGCTTTGTTAACTTATTCTTAAGTGCCCCTAACCCCCGGTCAAAACCGATGGCCATTATTGCTGCAAGGGCTGCACCAATAATCGTTAATTCTGGTCGGAATTGAGAAATTCCTGTAAAGATTAATTTACCTAAACCACCTGCTCCAATTAATTGAGCAACTGCAGCTGTTCCTACAACTAGAACTGCAGATGTTTGAACACCCGCCATAATAATAGGTAATGCAAGTGGCAATTCCACTTTTAATAAGACCAAGCGTTTCGGCATACCAACTCCTCTAGCAGACTCAATAATACCAGGATCAATACTATTAATCCCTGCAATAGTATTTTGGGCTATAGGTAATAAGCCATATAAACTCAAAGCAACAATACTTGGCACCAATCCAATTCCTAAAAACTTTAGAAATATAGCAATAACCGCCAAGCTCGGTACACCTTGAGCTGTATTTAAAATAGCAATAATTTTATTCGCATGTGGTTTTAGAGCTTCTCTCGTCAGTAAAATTCCTACTGGAATTGCAATACCAATCGCAATACTCAATGAAATCAACACAATCGTTAAATGTTGTGCCACCAATCGAGGTGCATCATTTCTTAAAATATCTAAAATAATTTCAACTGTCATTTGCGCCTCCTATTCTGACAAATGTAGTCCTGGTGATATTAGCTTTTTCTGTATTAATGCCATTACACCATCAACGATAATTGCCAGCGCCGCTACCAACAATCCACCAGTCAATACCATATCCATGTGGGTACGTGTAATTCCTTGTTGGATTAATCGGCCTAAATTTCTTTCACCAATATATACAGATAATGTTGCAATACCGACCATCATAACCATGGCAACTCGAATACCGGCAAAAATAACCGGGAAAGCAAGTGGCAATTGAACCTTCCATAATATTTGTCGTTCCGGCATCCCCATACCTCTAGCGGCTTCAATAATGCCATCATCTACCTCGTTTAGAGCTATATACACATTCCGTACAATTGGTAACATGGCATAAAGAACCAATGCCAGTACCGCACTTTTTCTTGACAAGCCAAATCCAGGCACGGTTACCAAGATACCATATATAGAAATACTCGGGATAGACATAATAATACTTGCAACACCAAGTAAATTACCTGCTAACTTTTCACGGTTACGAATCAATATCCCTGTTGTAATCCATATAACAAGAGCCAATGCCATGGCCACACTGATTAAAGCAATATGCTCTATTGTATAATCAACGATCTTGTCTATATTTTTTAAAAAATATCTAACTGTTGACATCTGATTACTCCTCTTCTACGTTTGTTTCGTATTCCTCACCAACATGAGATTTAATCATATCAAAGTTAACAATCCCAATATATTTCTTATCATCATCAAGAACCGGAATTGTTTTCACATCATTCTGCAACATCTCAACCATTGCATCCTTAAAAGTTGCATCTTCCGAGATTTGAGTCTGATAGTTCTTTATATATTGCTCCCATTTTTCTGTATTCTTCTTGTCTACCAGTTTGCGAACATCTATATAGCCTCTAAGTTTTCCATTCTTTTCTAATACAACAACAAACTGCTTTCGTGCTTCATACAATTTTTTAATTTCTTCTGAATCTGTCCCCACTATAATTGTTGGCAACTTATTCTCAACAATTGAATCAATTTTTAGCAGATTTAGAACTTTAAGTGCACGATCTGAACCAACAAATTCTTCAACAAATTCATTTGCCGGATTAAACAAAATATTCTCTGGTGTGTCGTATTGAACCAATTGACCATCACACATAATCGCAATCTTATCACCCATTTTTATGGCTTCATCAATATCATGGGTTACAAAACAAATTGTCTTCTTAATTTTCTTTTGTAGATTCAAAAATTCATTTTGAAGTTGTGTTCTTGTAATCGGATCAACTGCACCAAAAGGTTCATCCATTAACATAACTGGTGGATTAACAGCCATTGCTCTTGCAACACCAACCCTTTGTTTCTGTCCACCTGATAACTGATTTGGATACTTATGCATATTCTCCTGTGGATCTAATCCAACAACTTCAAGTAACTCGGTAACCCGATGCTTTATTTTTTCCTCTTTCCATCCTTTTAGTCTAGGAACAACTGCAATATTCTCATAAACAGTAAAGTGTGGGAACAGTCCAATTTTTTGAATAACATATCCAATATCTACACGTAGCTTATCTGGATCTAGATCCATGGCATTCTTGCCATCTATAAAAATTTCCCCGTCTGATGGTTCAATAATTCTGTTGATCATTTTCATCGTCGTTGTCTTTCCACATCCTGATGGACCAACAAATACACAGATTTCTCCCTTTTCTATATGTAAATCTAATTTGGATACGGCTGGACGCTCCATTCCTTTGTAATATTTACTAATATTCTTTAATTCAATCATCTATTTCCTCCCATAACTCTAAAAACAACCTCTCCGAAGCGAAAAAGTTGTTATTTACAGCCTAACACAATGAAAGTTTGCCGTCAAATTCACTCAGTCAAAATAGCGTTATTATTATATTAAATGACGTAACTTATCCATAGGGTATATACCCATTTGTACAAACTAATCACAAATTACAATAAAAAAACACCCTGAACATATCCGCTCAGGGTGTTAAAATATCTTTTTCCTTATCTTTGTGCTTCGAATTGCTTTAATAACTCAACAAATAATTCAGGAATCTTTGCTAAGTTTTCTGGTGCTTCAACGAATGAAATTCTAAATTGAGTTGCGCCTGGGTTTACTTCACCCTCAGCAACATTGTAGAATCCTTTCATTGGTGCAACTAGTAAAGTTGTTTCAACACCGTCGATAGCTACTTTGCCTTCTCCTGCACAGTAAAGTACAAAATCAATTGCATCAAAGCCTGGCTTAACAACGTTTCTTACGTCGATTACAGTATAGATAGATGCATCTGGACTTGAAACGATCAGACCTGGTTCACGCTCTTTAAGACCGTTGTATACCATCATGATTTGTTCCTTGTAATAGTCTTTAAGACCTTTACACCATCCAGCAATATCTTCTTTTGTTTCGTGTGCCAATGCACCGAAGATATACTGTCCGATTACGTTTGCACAAAGGTTAGCAGTGTATTCCGCTATAGAACGGTTGTTGAATTCAGCGTTGTCTGTAATAACAGCACCAATTCTTAAACCACATGCGTTCCAAACCTTTGAAGCAGTTTCAATACTGATTCTTCTACCTTCAATACCTGGTACGTCAGCATCAGAAATTCCCCATACACTTACAAGTGACTTGCCTTCTTCGTAGTATAACTCACGGTATGCTTCATCACTTACCATCCACATGTTGTACTTAACACAAAGCGCTGCAAGATCTTTTAACGCATCGTAATCAAATAATTGACCAGTTGGATTGTCGTAAGGAATTACTAATAGTGCGCCTGGGTTATGCTCTTTGATTGACGCTTCGATTTCAGATAACTCAGGTAATGTAAATTTACCTTCTTCAGTTAAGTTACGCTTAACCGTTACAGTTTTTCTACCGATTCTTTCAGCGAAAGAAATGTAGTTTGTATAAGCTGGATCGATCATCATTAATGGTCTCTCTCCAGTACCTGCTGGTCCACAAAGACCTACTAATAATAGCTCCATACCTGCAGAACCACCATCTGTTACCTGAACGTGTAATTTGCTTGTATCAAAGCCTTCACACTCTAAAATATTCTTGAATGCGTTTTGACACTCTTCTGTACCAGCAGTTGTAGAATATCTTACAACACCTTTGTTGAATGGACTTTCAGGTGAAGACAAATCAAACATTCTCTTTTGCATTGCAGGATTCGTTGGCAATGATACATTACCGATCCCTACATTGATTACTGCTTCTGGTTTTACTTTACGCTCTTCGTACTTCATTTGCGCCAATCGTACATCCGATGGCTTTCTTGACTCAAAATGAGCTGATAAAATTGGGTTACTCATAATAAATCTCCTTCTTTAAATTAGAATTTTATATATTCAAGCACATTGCTTTTGTATTGACGGTATACCTTCACGGTATACTCTTTTTTCATTTTAACACGTCCTTTGATTTTGTACACGTATTTAATTTTGAACATACCAAAAATAAATTTTTTTATATAAAGAAACCCACTTAGTCACTCGATGGACCAAGCAGGTTTATCATTACATCTATGATTTTTTATCTTTCTTAATCTCTCGCCATACATTTTCAGCCGTCATTGGCAGTCTATTCAACCGAATGCCCAAAGCATTTTTTATAGCGTTACTAATGGCCGCTGGCGGTGTATCTGAGCCGATTTCACCTACTGACTTGGCGCCAAAAGGACCTGATGGTTCGTAACTATCAACAAATGAAACATCCAAATTTTTGATTTCCATTCGGGTCGGCACTTTGTATTTCATAAATGACCCATTGATCATCTGACCTGATTTGGTATATTTCATGTCCTCATAAAGGGTCATGCCAATACTTTGAACAAGGGCGCCTTCCACCTGAATTTTAGCCAAATTCGGATTAATCGTCATGCCACAATCTACAACGGCTACATAATTTAAAACCGTTACTTCTCCTGTCAGCGTATCTACTTCAACTTCTGCGCCTCCTACCATATAGGGTGGTGGCGATTTTTTACCTACATAGGAGCCTGTCGTCACCAACTGCTCCTGATGTTCAGAGTAGTAGAGCAGTGTTGATAGATCCTTCAACGAAATTGTCGATGTGCCACAGTAAAGATACATCCCGTCATAGGTCACATCTTCCGAATCGAAATGGCGTCTTCCAGCTCTAAGGATTTCTTCTCTCATCCGCTCCGCTGCAACGATAACACTGTGTCCTGAAACATAGGTTGTACTTGATGCATATGCACCAGTATCGAATGGTGTCAAATCCGTATCCGATGAGTAAACAATAATCTTTTCAGCCGGTACACCGAGGGTTTCAGCCGCCATTTGAGCAAGTACGGTATCCGATCCAGTTCCTAAGTCAGTGGCCCCAACCATCAAATTAAAGAAGCCATCGTCATTTAATTTCAAAATGGCAGAAGCCATATCGATATACGGTATACCAGATCCCTGCATCGCCAGTGCAATTCCTACACCTCGTACCTTCCTGTCCGTTTGTTGCCGACGAGGGTATTTCTCATTCCAATTCAGTTTTTCCAAACAAACAGATAAACACTCATCCAGCTTGCAGGATTCAATCATCATGGCTGTTCCTTCTTTCCCTTCGCCCATGATTTCAAAAATCTTTGAGGTTTCCTGTTCGGCAATCATGTTCTTTCTACGAATCGACACAGGATCGATGCCCAATTGATCAGCCAACTCATCAATTGCGGATTCCAAGGCGTAATTCCCTTGGACCGCACCATAGCCTCTAAAGGCTCCCGCTGGTGTTTTGTTAGTGTATACAACGTCCCCTCTAAAGGCCACTGCCTCCACCTTATTGTAAAGTGGCAGTGTTTTCGCACCAGCCACCATCAAGACAGTCAGTGAATGCTCACCATAAGCTCCGGTGTTTGATAGAACATCCATATCGATGGCCTTTATGGTACCATCTTTCATGGCACCAATTTTTACATCCAACCGCATCTGATGGCGTGTATAAGTTGATTCAAACACTTCTCGTCTGGAATAGACGATTTTAGATGGTCGTCTGGTTATCATCGTCACCATGGCTACATAAAATTCTCCATGAATGGCTTGTTTTCCACCATAGCCGCCACCGATTCTCGGTTTGATCACTCGAATCTTAGAAAGAGGTATATCTAATGTCTTACCGACAATCCGTCTCACATGAAACGGCGTCTGGGTCGCAGAAATAATAGTCAGACGATCTTGAAAATCATAATATGCTGTTGCTGTATGAGGTTCCGTCATTGCATGACATTGAGGTTGGGTATAATAACGGCCTTCATAGACCACATCACACGCCTCCAATGTTTCTTCCACAGCCCCGATTTCCATACCGTAACTGGCTGATAAATTTACCGTCGGGTCATGCCCTATAGGAAACATACTATGGGTGCCATCCTCATGGTGGACTTTTGTTTTAGCGGTTTTTGCCTGTTCAAAATCCAGCACAGGCTCAATGACGCGATAGGTCACTTTTATTTTTTTCAAAGCCATCTGTACAGCTTGTTCAGATGTCCCTGCAACGATTGCCACGGCATCGCCGACATAACGTACATACTTGTCTAGAATTCTGTGATCATAAGGCGAAGGTTCAGGGTACCCCTGACCTGCTCTTGAAAACAGCAAATCAGATACGTCGCTATGAGTCAGTATACACTTGACTTCTGGCATTTTGAGCGCAACAGTCGAATCAATGTCCATTATTTCTGCATAGGCATGTGGACTTCGAAGAATTTTTACAATCAAGGCATTGTCATCAGCCAGGTCATCGGTAAAGGCAGGTCGTCCAAGCACCAAGCCCATACCATCCACTTTTGGAATCGATTGATTAATTTGCATTCGTCGCCACCTCCAAATACTTCATTATGCCCCGATGCTGGCCTTCAAATCCTGAACACCTGCACATGTTGCCAGCAAGATAATGTTTCACCTCTTCCAACGATGGTGCTGTCAGTTCCAACTGCATAGCATAAACTGCCATCACAAGTCCCGGCGAACAAAATCCGCATTGTTCTGCACCTTCGGCCGTTAGATAATGACCAATTTCTCTTGCCTCCTCTTGAATACCTTCTACTGTCAATATCTCCTTTCCCTCAGCTCTGAGCGAGTAGAAAGAACATGATGGTACCAACTTACCATCGACAAGAACAGAACAAATACCACAGGAAGTAGTATCACATCCTCGCTTGACACTTTTGAATCCGAGGCGTCTTAGGGTATCCACCAGCAATTCGTTTGAATCGATGGATGTTTTATATGATGTTCCATTGATACTCATCGTTATTTCCATGACGCTACCTCCTCTATGGCTTCTTTGATAAACAATGTCGCCAATGATTTTCTGTATTCATCGCTGGCTCTGCTGTCACTGCCAAAGGCAATAGTATCAATCAATGACTCTAGTTGGTGATCCTTTAGCGACTGCGCTGTAATAAGCACTGGCCCGCCTGGTCGTGCGCCAATAGCAATTCGCCAATTGCCATCAGAAGCAACAGCCACATTGATTAATGAGAAATCCGTGTACACTTGCTTGAAGCATTTGAAACAACTATCCACCCCCATCGGAAGGATTACTTCCAACAATATATCTCTTTTAGGTACATGGTTTTTCAAATAAGCCTCTAAAGAGATGATGCCTTCATTATGAAACTTCAGTTGTGCGTCCAATGCCAACAAGGCAGTTGTAATATCCGAAAAAGGATACTGACCACAAACACTCCCGCCGACAGTCGCCAAATTTCGCAAGCCTACGCCTGCTACTTGTTCTACAGACTGGCGCACAGCTGTTGGTACATGTTCATTTGTCTCGATATCCCGTAGTGTTGCCATCGCTCCAATATAAATGGCATCATGTTTAACATCTATATAGTCTAACGCCAAGAGACTTAAATCCACAATAACAGGCACTGAGCGTTTTTGAAGCTTTAAAAAGACACCGCCAGCCATAAGCACAGCATGTTCATCGCTTATATATGTCGAATATGCTTCAGAAATGTCTGTTGTCCTAACTATTTTCTCGCTATTCATAAGCTTCTCCTTCCCTTATAACAATCCACTGATGGCCGTTACAGGACATCTCGACTGACACAGTCCACAACGCATACACCGATTTTGATCCACTACAATCGTTTTCGATTTTGAGAGGGCCATTTCTGGACATACCTCTACACAACGTCCACACAGGGTGCAGAGAACCGCATCTATTTCCGGATACAATCCTTTTCCCTGAACTTCAATGGACAGTTCTGTTTGTCTTACTTCTTCCATACTCTCAAAGCCATAATGCATCAAAACTGTAGGAAGCGTTTCGACAATCTTGTCATAGGATCCTCGTCCATTGATCAAAGCCGTTGAAAGCATTTGTACCAGATCCGCCCCTGCCAACATGAATTCCAATACATCCTCTGCAGTTTCAACGCCACCACATGCGATAATCGGAAGAGTTGGAAACGCTCTTCGTATATTCAACACCCGATTCAGTGCAATAGGTTTAAAAGCAGGACCGGACACCCATGATTTTCCGCCGTCTACACCGATTGTTACAGCTCTGTTCCTTAAATCAACACTGGTCCCTGGTCCTAGTGAATTAATGGCAACAACACCACTAGCCCCACAACTCACTGCATCTTCAACAAAACCTAGATAATCTTCCACATGGGGACTCAGTTTTATAAAAACAGGTTTCTCTGTCTTGCTACAAATCATGGTTACCAAAGACTTTAAAGCATCTCTATTGTAATGGGTGCTGACCTCATAAAAATCTGCAAATTCGTTAAGTTTTGGTACCAGCTGTGATAATTCCTCCGAACTATAGCCTACACTTATAATCATGGGCTTTTTTAACTGCGGTTTAATCTTTGGTAATATCTCCTCACACCAGATCTCGTGATCTAATTCACTCCATAGTTCCGTGTTATATACCATGTGTCTGGTACCTACAATACAAGGCTTTGCCACTTGGGCTCCATGAACTGAAATGGTTTTTGTTACAATTCCGCCTACTTGATGCTGGTTAAAATACTCCAAATTTCTCAAGCTATCCACTAATGGTCCAGAAGCTGGCAACAATGGGTTCTCAAACCGCATCCCCAGTAATTCAATATGTAAATCCATCTCTTTTCCTCACTCTCTCCCATAGGGCATTCACTTCCCCCATATCTGTTTGGAACTCTTGCGTTAGTTTATAGTCACTCAACTTTTCGTCACCTGAAATATAAACATTTTTTGGATTTAATTGATCAAAGATACCATAAAATACATGGGCAAAAATGTTCTTTTCATTTATTGGTGTCGGTGGTTGGTAATCCACCAGCATGAAATCTGCGGCATATCCTTTTTCTATCCGTCCAAGCCGCTCGCCAGATAATTGATTGAAGTACTCATAGGACTGACCCAGATACGTCTTGATGTCATCCAAAGCAATACCGGCTGGTTCATTCATGGTATTTTTGCCGACGTAATATAGATTCTGCCATTCCTTTGCAACATTGCAACCAAGCCCGTCGGTGCCCACAACCAGTTGAATATCATTGTCTCTAAGTAACTTATAATTAAAACTGCCTACTGCATTATTCATATTGGATGTTGGATTGATAGCTACGCTACACTTGCTTTTTCCAATAAGCTCAGCCTCTTCCTCATCAACATGAACGCAATGCGCAAGCAAGGATCCTTCATTCAACAAATTGAATCGACCAAGACGGTGTACAACCGACATGCCATATGTTTCTAATGCATGGGCTTCATCCATTGCACTTTCTGCGACATGGACATGGATTGGCACACTGCCGATTACAGGTTCGATTCGGTTCATGGTCTTATCGCTAAGGGATAAGGACGCATGAAGGCCAAATAAACTGTCGCCACTTTCTATAGCTGTTAAGTTTTCTTCGATACACTCCGCTACATTGCAACGATCACTGGTTTCAAAACAAAATAGCCCTTTCATCCCCAGCGTTTCTTTTACTGCATTTCTTAAGGTCCTTATGCTTCCCTTTATAGCGCCGCTGGCATTGTGATCAATGAGAGCCGTAACCCCGCACTTAATGGAAGATTGACCATATACGAGCCCGCTGATATAGAGATCGTCAAGAGTCAACGCCTGATCGAAGCGCCACCAAATCTGAGTAAGTACATCCATAAATGTTTCAGGCGTTGCCCCCATGTCCAATCCCCTTATCAGGGTAGAATAAATATGTGTATGAAAGTTAATCAATCCTGGTAAAAGCAACATGCCATCGCCGTCAATAATAGTTGCCTTTTCAAAATTGAAGTCCTCCATTTTTCCTATTTCAATAATTTTTTTATCAAATACCACATAACTCGATGGATGATATGTGTAATAATCATAAACCGTTACGTTAATAAGTGCTTTCACAATACTCTCTCCTTACAAATTGTCCCGTCCCACCACAAAACGTTCTGTCCTTCATGACAAATCGTCCACGAACTATAGTCGAATGAATTTGTCCCTTCAATTCTTTCCCTGCATAAGGGGAATAGTCGCAAGCCGAGTGCCCACTGTCAACCACTGTCGTTTTGTTTGGATCCAGAATGACAAGATCCGCATCTTTTCCATAATCAATGGTGCCTTTTTCCGTTAGTCCAAATATACTTGCTGGTGCCGACGTATAGTGGGCGATTATTTCATCACCGTAGAGGTTGTACATCAACAGAAATGAATACTCTATACCGCCGATACCTTTTGGAACCTTGCTCGCACCTTTGTACTTCATCTTTTCGTGACTCATAAATGGGCAATGATCGGTGCCGATTGTCGACAACCTGTGTAAACTGCTCCTTAAGGTACGTTGTTCTTCACTGCTTCTAAGGGGAGGCGCCAATAGATATTTTCGTCCGTTCATCCCTTTAAAATATTCGTTGGTCAAGTAAAAATACTGAGGACAACTTTCAAGAAAAACATTGGTTTTTAAATTATCTCCAAACCGTTCCGCCACCATTTCTACCGTACTACCAGCTGACGTATGGACGACATAAAGATGCCCTTTTGTAAAAGCAGCCAGTTCTGCAAGCTTGGCCACTTCACTTATTTCAGCCATTACCGGTCTAGAGCTTTCAAATGATGCAACATCATCATAGGCAGCATCTACCAATTCATCATTTTCTGAATGTGCCATCAATAGCATTGGAGACTTTAAGACTGCCGCAATGACATCGTCATGACATTTTCTATCGGACTCTGAATAAGTCGTAAAAATCTTTACACTGCTTAATCCATGACTGTAAGCACTTTTCAGTAAGTCTGGTATCTCCTTAAGTTCTTTATAATTGCCTAGGGTTAAATGAAAGCTATAATCTATACACGCATTCTTAGCTTGCTGGAGACGACGGTCAAAAACTGTTTCGAACTCAGCTACACAATCTATAGGATCAAGAAAATCTAAAATTGTTGTTATACCGCCATAGGCAGCTGCCATCGTGCCTGATTCAAAATCATCTACCGATGAAAACTCTCCCAAATCAAGGGCCATGTGTACATGAGGGTCAATAAATCCCGGTAGAATCTTAAGACCTTGACAATCGACCAGTTGATGGGCAGGTTCTAGGCTATCTGAAATCATTGATATTTTCTCCGAAAAAATATAAATATTCTTTTTCAAAAATTGTCCTTCTACAAAAATTTCTCCATTGATTAATCCAATATCATACATATGAACCTCCAGATATTTTTTTATAATGTCAACGCCATCACAGCTTTGGCCGTATGCAGTCTATTTTCTGCTTCCTGATAAACGATTGATTGCTCACCGTCAATGACGCTGTCGTCCACTTCATTCCCTCTATCAGCAGGGAGTGCATGCATATAACAAACCCAGTCACTGGCCATGGCCATCTTGTCTTCTGTACACTTCCATGCCTTAAATTGTTCTATATCAACCGAAGGTTCTTTAGAACTCCACGCGCCCCAATTTTTTGGAATAACGACATCTGCTCCTGTAAACGCTTCTTCTATGTCATGACTTATCTTAAAACTACCACCACTGGATAAGGCATTCTCCTTCGCTTCCTCAATTACCCAGTCAGGCAATTCAAAGCCTTTTGGATAAGCCAACGTTACATCCATTTTATATCTTGTAAAAAGCAAACACTGGGTCAAAGGAACGCTGATCGGTTTCTTGTGACTTGTGGCATAGGCCCAGATAATTGAGACTTTGACCCCTTTTGTTTCCTTGAATTTTTCCTGTATGGTCATCAGGTCTGCCACCCCTTGCATCGGATGATACAGATCACATTGCAGATTAATAACAGGACGTGATGCATGAACAGCCATTTCACTGATATACTTATTACCGACCTCCCACTCACAATTTCTGCAGGCAATACCGTGTCCATAGCTGGATAGTATCACCGCTGTGTCTTTGGCCACTTCTCCATGGGCGATTTGCATCGTTGATGTATCAAGAAAATTTGCGTGGCCACCTAGTTGGGCGATGCCTGCTTCCATTGAATTTCTTGTTCTTGTGGATTGCTCAAAAAACATAAGAAAAATCGTTTTGTAAGGCAGATAAGGTGTCGGTACATCCATGTAGAAGTTTCTCTTTAAATCCGCTGCAACGTCCAGTAGCAAATCAATTTCATTATTTGTCCAGTCTCGTAATGTGATAAAATCTTTTCCTTTCAATTTACCGTTCATCCCTGACCTCCTCCATATACATCGTAGGCATCAGCACATAGACTTTGATTGCATCCAACAACTGACACTTTTCTATTTTTTCATTTGGTGCATGGGCCTCTTCCTCTCTTCCAGGTCCAAATCCAATACATGGAATGTCATGTATGCCCATAATCGCTACACCATTTGTCGAAAACGTCCATTTATCAACGACAGGTGATTGTTCAAACAAATGAGTATATGCTTGGACCATCCCCTTACAGGCAATATGATTCTCATCAATTACCCATGTCGGAAAATAACAAGGCACTTCTTTTTCCAATCCCTTATAGGAAGCTCTTTTATAACGGTACATTTCCACACTGGCTTTTGACTCAACAACACTTGTCAAATTACTGATTTCCTCAATTGCCAGGGCAGCGGTTTCTCCCCAAGTCAACCGCCGATCGACAGAAACTGAACACCCATCCGCCACCGCGCAACGAGATGGTGAGGAAAAGAATATTTCAGAAACCGTTAAAGTACCTGCACCAAGAAACGCGTCTTCTGTCAACCGATGATTCAATGCCTCAAGTTCTTGTAAAATCGAGGCCATTTTATAAATCGCATTATCCCCTCTTTCCGGTGCAGAGCCATGAGCACTTACGCCCTTGACTGTCACCTTGATCTCCATGCGTCCACGGTGGCCACGATGAATACGCAAAGCTGTCGGTTCGGTCAGTACTACAAGCTCTGGTTTTATAATGCCTTCATCCAAAATGTATTGCCAACAAAGACCATCACAGTCCTCTTCCTGAACAGAGCCTACAACCCAAAGGGTATAATCCTTATCAAGTCCCAGATCTTTTATTACCTTCCCTGCATATACTGCAGCGACAAAACCGCCTTCTTGGTCACTTGCACCGCGACCATAAATATATGTATCATCTTCACTGCCTTCAAATGGATCGACATGCCAGTTCCCCGGTTCACCCACATCAACCGTATCGATATGTCCATCAAAAGCAATTACTTTGGCGCCACTGCCCATGCGTCCCATTACATTGCCCATGGGATCCACAATCACTTCATCATAACCAAGGGCACTCATTTCCTCCACAATACGTTCAACGACTTTCTCCTCATTACAACTCGTTGATGGAATTGCAATCAGGTCTCTTAAAAATTTATAGACCGACTGTTCATAACGACTAACACACTGCTCAATAGGTTCTTTGTAGTCTTTCTTCATTTTCTACCCTCCATCATTTTCGACGTCAATTACTTCATATGCCGTTATATCAAACTGTTGGATTACTTCTTTTACAAGCTCCTCACGCACAACCAAGTAAAGGTTTTTTATTTGCCCGTCTCTCTTGTCGTGAAGAGCCACCGCTTGTTTTACATCCTCATAAAACACTCCACCTCGGAGTTCCATTTGTGCAATTTCATCAATGACAACATCACCGTCTTTTGAAAACGCTTCTTGTAACAGGTGCTTTCCAAAGGCTATGCCTTCAGCTCTGAATGCAAACTGCCCAACTGTTAAGGCATTTGGATCGTTACCTCCATTTGCTGCAAGTCTGAGAAAAGGATACTGTCGTCCTGTTTGAATATGGTATAGATCATATCCTTGAAATATGCCTTCAAGAAAGCATTTCACACTGATGACGCCATCCAATGTCTTGTTATTCTCTATCATCTTCTTAATATATGTGGTCTTGCCACTATTGCGTTTACCCGTGACGATGTAAATCATTTGTAGACATATCCTCCACTTTTTCTACTGCATATCGTTTCGCTTGAAGCTGTGCGACAATGGAAATACCTATTTCAGCCGGTTTACCGCCACCAATCCCCAGTCCGATTGGACTGTACAAGGACTTTGGTAATGCATCAATCTCTTTTTCCAACCGGTTCAACAATTCTTTGGATTTCTTTTTCGATGCCAGCATGCCAAGGTATTTTGGCGTTACTGATGCTGCGACAATCGCTTTTAAGATGTCATAATCCACTTCATGGGACCCTGTTGAGATGACCACATACGACTCTTTATCAACCATCGTCGAAACAACCTGCTGATAATCTTCAAAATGTGCCTCAAAGGCAAGATCGTTGGGGCGAACTGGATCTACTACAATGCGCTTAAATCCAATACCTTCCAGCTTATTAACGATTTCTCTCCCCACATTGCCCGATCCAAATATAAAAGCAATCGGCTTCGGTTCAAAATACTCATAGAATATCTTAACGGTACCGCCACAAATCATGGGTACGGGCACCATTCCCGGCAGCCCCTCCTCACCAGTCAAGTCGTAACCGATCATTTCACTCTTACCAGTAGCTATAAGCTCATCACAGGTATTGATAATCAGTTGTTCTATGGCACCGCCTCCGATAGAGCCTAGTCGTCCACCATCACTATCCATCAACAACCGCCCTCCAACAACGACTGGCCCATCTCCCGTTTTTTCTACGACTGTCGCCAATACACATTTTCTTCCGCAATCTACTTTTTCTAATAATGATTTGAATATATCCATGTAGTCTCCTTCTCTATACAGCGATATTAATCGATACGGCAGCTATGAGCGCAAGAACAGCATAAGACGGCCGAACATTTACAGCGCTGACCTTTACACCTTTGACAATTCCATAAATAAGCAATCCATTGACGAGGACATCCACCGTCAAATATCTAAGGATTCCCATTGCCCCTGATGACAACAAGCGCATTTGTGTCCCAGATAAACTTTCAAAATAGACGATACCTATAAAGCCCAAACGCCACGCTAGGCTGGCAAAAATACCATTTTTAAGCAGACCACTTTCTTTAAATACAAGGAATAAGCTAACTGCTACCCCCTGTAGCAGGATTGCCATAGCAGGATTGACTGCTTTAATAACCATTGTATTTGGCAGCAACAAGTCCACTAGTTTAATAGCTGCCGCTATCATGGCAATATATACCGGTGCCTTCTTATCATCCGTTGCCGTCGCACCACGTCTCATAAAATAGACGCCAATTGGGAACATCACAAATCCAGTGAACGGTACAAGAAATAGATGCATCAAGTAGCCTAGTGTCGCCTCTACAGCACCCCAAGTTGCCCCATAAAACAATATTTTCGTATTTTTTTCTTTCATGATAGAACCTCCCCTAAAAAATATTCAATCAACCGACAGGTTATTTCCTCGCGATACTCTTTCGTAGATCGCTTATCATCCTTACCATTCATTTGTTGGCGATAGGCGTCCACCAGTTTGTCGACATCTCTGTTCTCTAAAAATGACTTTTCTGCTGTTCTTAACCGTATTGGTATATCATTGACCGCACCGACAACCACCCTTATATCTTCTAATTTTTTTCCACGGCCTTTATACAGCATATATACCGATAACTTGGATAAGATGCTGGCTTTTCGTAAGCCTGTTTTCCTATAATGAAATCCATCAATCTCTTCCTTTGGTACAATGATTTTCTCCAATATTTCATTTTGAGCCAGTGCCGTCTTGTATTTCCCGATGATGAACTCATGCATCTTCAGTTGTCGTGTCCCGTGAACACTTCGTAGTACAACCTCCGCATTCAGGGCAAAAAACAGCGGTATGCTGTCCCCGACACTTGCATCATTGACAACATTTCCACCAATGGTCGCTAAATTCCGAATCGGTGGCGTAGCCATTTTTGAAATCGGTTCCTTGACATATTCAGGTAGAATTGTCGACTCTGCCACATCGGTCTGAGTCGCACAGGCCATAATCTCATAATGGTCATTGAACTCACGAATGCCTTGTAGTTCTCTTAAATGGGATATATAGACAATAGGTTTGTCAAACCTACGTTCAGCCCCTTGCCATTGGCGTTTACGGATCATTAGATCCGTCCCGCCAGCAAATACATAGAACGTCTCCTGATCAATAAGCGTCAATAGATGTTGATAATTGTCTGGGCGGATATTCTTAATCACAGGCTATCCACCTCCTCAAACAATGTTTTCACTGCTGTAAGTATTGTTTGATACCCAGTGCATCTACAAATGTTCCCCGACAACCCTTCCTGAATCTGTTCTTCTGTCGGTCTCTTATATTTGTTTAAAAGATATTCGGTCGCCATTACCATGCCAGGTGTACAAAAGCCACATTGAACGGCACCAGCGTCCACAAACGCATCCTCTATCTCTTGGTAGCGGTTTGTTTTTGCCAGCCCTTCAATCGTAAGAACTTCCTTGTCCACCACGCTGTTCATAGGTAACAAGCAGGAATTAACCAACTCGCCGTCTAAAAATACGACACAGGCGCCACATTCCCCTTCTCCACAGCCTTCTTTTGTACCAATTAATTTAAAGTCCTCTCTAAGGACATCCAGCAATCGTTTTGACAGTGATGTATCTACAGTGACGGCCTCTCCATTTAGGATAAATGAAACATTATGCATTCTTTGTCACCTCCATTATTCCTTCTGGTGTTACTGGGATTTGATACAATGCTTTACCAATGGCATCCGCTACTGCTGTAGCAACTGCAGGTGCTACACCGACCAAAGTCAGCTCACCAACTGCTTTTGCCCCAAATGGGCCATCGACATATTTGTTCTCAATCCAATCAGAATGAATCCTCGGAATGTCACATGTCGTTGGAACCGTATAAGATTCAAATGAATCCTGTAATATTTTTCCGTCTTTGGAGTGCATTTGTTCCATCAGGCAATACCCCAGTCCTTGAACAACGCCTCCATGAATCTGACCGAGGAGTAAATCCTCATCAATAGGAATACCGACATCGTAAACACCATAAATATCCGTGCATGTTATCTCAAGTGTTATTGGATCGACGGTTACTTTTGCCAATATAGCAGACCATGAATAGGCCATATATGCATTCCCACACATAGTCTCCTGATCCCACACAACGTAGTCCGGTTGCTTAAAGTGTTCTGTGATTACAATTTCTCCTGACTCTTCCAGTCGACCAACCAACTGTGTCGCCGCCTTAAACAATAGATTCCCAACAACCATGGTTGTTCTTGAGGCAACTGTCGGACCTGAATCTGGCACCCTTGCCGTATCAGGATTTTCATAAACAACACGTTCAATTTCAATATCTAAAACGGAAGCGACAATTTTGGACAAGGCTGTCTGAGCGCCTTGTCCCATTTCAACGTTGGATACCAATATCTCAACAAATCCGTCATTGCGTTTTTTCAGTTTCACAACTGCCTTGATATGTTCCGCTTCACCACTCCCTGTAAAACCACCACCATGTGGAATAAAGGCCACACCGATACCTGTATTGGCCTCTCGCTTTTGACATAACGTCTTATAATCACTCATTTCTATTAAACGATCTGCAAGGTCGTTTAAATAGATATCCTCATTGAATCGTCCACTGGTGGATGTCTCCATACCTTTTTCAACAAAATATGGCCGTCTAAAGTCAATGGGATCAAGTTCCATCGCTTCTGCTAGCTGATTCATATGTTGTTCAAGTGCAAACATACTTTGAGGGGCGCCGAACCCCCTAAAAGCCCCAGTAAAAATATTGTTTGTCTTAATGGTTCTACCTCTGACCACTAAGTGTTCTATCTGATAACACCCGATCAACGTAAAAATAGACCGCTGCAAGACAACGTCTGACAATCCTAGGTATGGGCCTGCATCCAAGTCCACAAGACACTCCATGCCAACTATTTGCCCCTCTTTTAAATAGGATTTAATGATCATTTCCGCTGGGTGGCGTTTTGTTGTATAGGCAACGTCCTCCCGTCTGTCAAAAATCAATCGCACTGGCGCTTTCACCTTGATGGCGGCTACCATGACCTGACACGCAATCAGTGACGGATACTCTTCCTTGCCACCAAAAGCACCGCCTGTAGAAGCTTGCACCACTCGAACATGATCCTCATCGTAGCCAATACAATGCATCAGTGCATTTTTGACATAATAAGGACATTGAATCGACCCGTAAACCGTTGCTATGTCCCCATCCAAATGTCCGACGACTCCTTGTTTTTCCATATATAGTTGTTCTTGATACCCTGTTTTATAGACCCCTTCAATAACCTGATCGTGGGCCAAGTGGGCCACATCCCCTTTTTTATAAGTATGGTCCGTAAAAATATGATTGTGCAATTCCCTGGCTTGAGCCATCTCAAATACAGGGGTGTCTTCCTCATATGTAATTGTGATTTCTCTCATAAAATCGATAATGCAGTCTTTGTTTTTCCCAACAATCAGTGCTATGGGTTCGCCGTAATAATTAACTGCATTGTCAGCAAACACAGGCATATCGTGCTCAATCATTGCAACATCATTATTGGCAGGTATGTCTTCTTTATCAATAATCCATATGCCCTCACGATTTTTTGGATAGTCAATCATCACAATTTTCCCTTTGGCAATAGTACTTCTAAGGGTTCTTGCGTAATGGAGGTTTTCAAAACTTAAGTCCTCTATATATTGTGTTTTTCCGCGTATCTTGTCCCGTACATCTACACGGGCAAGCTTATCTGTTATTTTCATCTGTATACCTCCTTCGTATCTTTTCATAATCTTCAGCCGTATCTATGTCCATGAGCACCCCTTCATCTTCAACGGTTATATAGGATAGACTCATTGTCTTTATAAAGTCCTGCATGGTTTTGAATCCTGTATTTTCTATACACGCTGGAAT
>Ga0209272_10000753_pt1 | contig 23587 bp, 21 predicted proteins | sample tdDd002_FD_187125 | JGI IMG/M metagenome (GOLD analysis project Ga0209272, IMG submission 187125) | Marine sediment microbial communities from the Atlantic coast under amendment with organic carbon and nitrate - tdDd00.2 (SPAdes)... | ecosystem: Environmental > Aquatic > Marine > Coastal >... | reverse complement strand
AGAGGTAATGATGAGATAGAGATTATGTGCTTTGTTTCAGGGGGTTAAGCTATTTTTAATACCAATTAGAGATTAGTTGAGAGTAGTTATAAAAGAGGTTAAATTAAGAATAAAAAGGAGGATTAAGGTGAGTGATAAATTTATATTAGGGGGAGTGGTGTTTAACAGCAGACTCCTTACAGGTACTGGAAAATTCGCTGCTAAATCACTGATTCCGGGAATGATAGAGGCCAGCCAGTGCGAGATCATAACAATGGCGCTGAGAAGAGTAGATAAAACAAGCAGGGATGAAAATGTCCTCAGTTATATCCCGAAAGAGATAACACTGCTCCCAAACACCTCTGGTGCCAGAAATGCAGAGGAGGCTGTAAAGATCGCCCGTATCGCAAGAGCGGCAGGCTGTGGTAATTTTATAAAGATCGAAATAATCACAGATATGAAATACCTCATGCCAGACAATGAAGAGACTATAAAAGCAACTAAGATTCTGGCTGATGAAGGATTCAAGGTATTGCCCTATATGATGCCGGATCTCATCGCTGCTAAAAAATTAGAGGCTGCAGGAGCTGCTGCTGTTATGCCTTTAGGGTCTCCTATAGGTTCTAATAAAGGGATACAGACAAGAGACATTATTAAGCTCATCATAGAAAATTCAGATATCCCCATCATCGTAGATGCTGGTATCGGAAGGCCATCCCATGCAGCTGAAGCTATGGAGATGGGGGCAGATGCTGTTCTTGTGAATTCAGCCATCGCCTGTTCATCCGATCCTGTAAAGATGGCCGGGGCTTTTAAAAAAGCTGTGGAAGCAGGAAGAGAAGCATATCTTGCTGAACTTGCTGAGGTTCATGATACTGCCTATGCATCATCTCCATTTACCGGATTCCTGGAGGCTTAATATGTCATTTTTAAGCACTATTAAAAAATACGATGATTTCTCCTTTGAAGATTATGCTAGCGGAATTACTGAGGAGATGGTTCTCTCCTCTTTGAAAAAGGAGGAGCTTACCTCTAAAGATTTCCTGAACCTTCTTTCTCCTGCAGCTTCCAAGCACCTTGAAGCTATGGCTAAAAAAGCAAATAAACTTACTGTCCAGCACTTCGGAAGGACTATAGGTCTCTATGCTCCTCTTTATATATCAAACTACTGCACAAACCACTGTACCTACTGTGGTTTCAGTGTGAAAAACAAGATAACCAGAAAACAGCTAACTCTGGAGGAGATAGATACCGAAGCTGGTCAGATGGCTAAGACGGGTTTAAAGCACATCCTTCTTCTCACCGGAGAAGCAAAAGGTCTCACAGAGATATCATATCTGGCAGATGCAGTAAGGGTTCTTAAGAAGTACTTTTCATCTATAGCTCTTGAGGTCTTCCCCATGGATGAGGATGAGTATATTCTCCTAAGGGATGCCGGTGTGGATTCCCTCACCATCTATCAGGAGGTCTATGACAGAGATATCTACAGTCAGGTTCATCTCAGTGGTGGAAAAGCAGATTACCACTATAGACTGGATACCCCTGAAAGGGGAGCCCGTGCGGGACTTCGTGCAGTAAATGTAGGAACTCTTTTCGGATTGGGAGAGCTTATATCCGAGGCCTTCTTTAGTGGTCTCCACGCAAGATACCTTATGGATAAGTTTTTAGAAACAGAAATTAGTCTTTCCCTTCCCAGAATCAACCCTGCTGAGGGAGGATTTAAAGCTAAATATACCCTGGGGGACAGAGAGTTTGTACAGTTTATACTGGCCTACAGATTATTTCTTCCAAAAGCAGGAATCAACCTCTCCACAAGAGAAAAGGAGGAGTTTAGGGATAATCTATTAAAGCTGGGAATCACTAAATTTTCTGCCGGTTCAAAAACCACCGTTGGAGGTTATAACGACGACGGGGACTCCACTGAGCAGTTTGACACTTCAGATAAAAGAGGTGTAGATGAGGTAGCAGCCATGATAAGGAACCAAGGGTATCAGGTAGTCTACAAGGACTGGGAGGCGATGTGGTAGTGAATGGTAATAAAAAGATAGGTATTGCAGGGGCTGGTGGACTGGGGTCCAATGTAGCAGTAAATCTTGTTCGTTCAGGCATTAAAAATATAAAGGTAGCTGATTTTGATAAGATCGAAACCTCCAACCTTAACAGACAGTTTTATTTCAGAGATCAGGTGGGTATGGTAAAGGTAGAGGCACTAAGAGAAAACTTAACCAGAATAGCCCCGGACCTTAACATTGAAATTAAAAATATTAAGTTAGACAGAGAAAATATGAACACCTTCTTCAGCGACTGCGACATTGTAGTAGAGGCCTTTGACAAAAGCCACTATAAATCAATGCTCATAGAGGAAGCCGGAGACAAGAAACTCATCGTCTGCGGAAGCGGGGTCGCCCATCATAACTTAGAAGATATCAGTATAAGAAAACTAGGTAAAAACATATATATAGCAGGGGATCACACCAGCGATATAAGAGACTGTCAAACATACTCGTCCAAGGTACAGATAGTGGCTTCCATTATGGCCAATATAGTTATGGACAAGGGAGGTTTTTATAATGAGAAGTAAAGCAGACAACAATAAAAGAATCCTCCCTAGGGGACTCTATGGAATCACAGGAGAAAAATTTTCCATGGGCAGGTCAAACATAGAGTGTGTAAGGGAGATGGTCAGGGGAGGTATAGAGGTCATCCAGTACAGGGAAAAAGAGAAACCTCTGAGAGACAAGATAGAGGAAATAAAAGAGATTAGAGAGCTCTGCCGCCTAAATAATGTATTTTTCATCGTCAATGATCATATAGATACCGCTCTCCTTGTAGGAGCAGACGGAGTCCATGTGGGGCAGGATGATATGCACATCTCCGATGTGAGAACTTTAGTTGGGAATGACATGACCATAGGTCTTTCTACTCACTCTCCCCAGCAGGCTATGCAGGCTGTAGTAGACGGAGCTGATTATATAGGTGTTGGACCTATCTTCCCTACTACCACAAAGGATACTCCCTCTGTAGGTTTGGAGTATCTGGAATTTGCCACTGCAAACATAAATATCCCCTTTGTGGCTATCGGAGGGATCAAACTTCACAATATCCATGAGATCACTAAAAGAAAACCATACTCTGTATGCCTTGTGAGTGAAATAGTAGGAGCAGAAGATATAGAAACTACAGTCAGAAAGGTCAGAGATATACTTTAAAATCTATTATAAATTAAGGAGATGAATATGAACTATACAACTCAGATGGATGCTGCCAGAAAGGGTATTTTTACAAAACAGATGGAAGAAGTTTTAAGAGAGGAAAAGGTTTCTAAGGAATTTTTAATGACTGAGATGGCTGCAGGAAGGATAGTTATTCCTGCCAATAAAAAACACAAAAATATCGTGGGAAAGGCTGTGGGAAATGGTCTTAAAACCAAGGTAAACGTTAACTTAGGAGTTTCAGAGGATGAATGCAACAACCACTTAGAACTGGAAAAGGTAAGAACAGCTATCGCTATGAAGGCCGATGCCATTATGGACCTTAGTATCTACGGTGATACCAGAAATTTCAGAAAGGAATTAGTTGAGATGTCCCCTATTATGTTAGGAACAGTTCCTATGTACGATGCTGTGGCAAAATATGGAAAAGATATCAAAAATATGACTGTGGAGGACCTTTTTGAGGTAGTCGTAGACCACTGTGAAGATGGTATTGATTTCCTTACTATCCATGCAGGGCTAAACCTGGAGTGTGTAAAAAGGATAAAGAACAATCCTAGACTAACTCATATCGTCAGCCGTGGAGGTTCTATCCTCTATGAGTGGATGCTTCTAAATGAAAAGGAAAATCCATTCTATGAGCACTTTGACAGACTCCTTGATATATGCCGTGAGTACGATGTTACTCTGAGTCTGGGAGATGGTCTCAGACCAGGAAGTCTAAAGGACGCTACAGATGCCCCTCAGATACAGGAACTTCTCATCTTAGGAGAACTCACTAAGCAGGCCTGGAAAAAAGATGTACAGGTTATGATAGAGGGACCTGGACACGTTCCATTCAATGAGATTGCTGGAAATATGATGCTTGAAAAGAAACTCTGCCACGGAGCACCATTTTATATCTTAGGACCCATCGTTACAGATATAGCTCCAGGTTACGACCATATCACCTCAGCTATCGGTGGTACCCTCGCTGCCACTCACGGAGCAGATTTCCTTTGTTATGTTACCCCTGCTGAGCACCTTCGTCTTCCCGACCTCCAGGATATGAAGGATGGTATTATTGCAGCCAGGATCGCAGCTCATGCTGCTGATATAGCAAACGGAGTCAAGGGAGCTATCGACTGGGATCATGAAATGAGTAAAGCCAGAGGGGAATTAAACTGGGAGAGGATGTTTGAGCTTTCCATCGACCCTGAAAAAGCCAGAGAATACAGAAAATCTTCATCCCCTGAAAATGACGACGTATGCACAATGTGCGGGGATCTCTGTCCTATAAAAAGAGGTATAGATCTTAAGCACGCTTAATATAAAGTTTAAAAGATATCAGGATATTAAAAAGTTTCAGTTTTATTGGAGGTTAGGTTTATGAATGGTCATCTGGATAAGATGGAGGAGGAGTGCGGAGTATTTGGTGTATTCTCAACCAGAAAAAAAGAGGTCGTATCAGAGCTTGTATACAGGGGACTCTTTGCCCTGCAGCACAGGGGACAGGAGAGTGCCGGTATCAGTTTGGCTCACAACGGCTGTATAAATACCCATAGGGGAATGGGACTGGTAGGAGATGTATTCACCTCTGAAATCCTAAAATATTTAAAGGGAAGTTCTGCTATTGGTCATGTAAGGTACTCAACTCAGGGCAGCTGCCACTTAAAAAACTCCCAGCCTATTCAGTCTGTATCAGGCTATAAACATGTTGCAATGGCACACAACGGAAATATCTCAAATGCCCGTGAGATAAAAGATAAACTCATAGAAAAAGGCCACACTTTCTCTACTGAGACCGATTCAGAGGTTCTTCTTAAGATGATCGATCCGGTATCTCCAGCTGAAATGTTAAACAGTATAAAAAATATAGCTGAAAGGGTCAGGGGTTCATATTCTCTTGTAGTCCTCACTGAAGACAAACTTACGGGAATAAGAGATCCCTACGGAATAAGACCTCTTTGTCTGGGAACAAACAGTAGTGGAGACTGGTTTTTGGCATCGGAGTCCTGTGCTTTGGATTCTGTGGGGGCTACTCTTGTGAGAGATATCAGAGCCGGGGAGATGGTCACTATAGATGATAGCGGGGTACACTCTGTGATGTATTCCCCTTCTTCAGTGAAAGCATCCTGCTCATTTGAGCACATCTATTTTGCAAGACCCGACAGCATAGTAGATGGTAGCAGTGTATATAGCACCAGAGTAGAGAGCGGCAGATTTCTGGCAGGACAGAAAACAGTGGAAGCTGATATTGTTATCGGGGTTCCGGATTCAGGTATTCCTGCAGCTATAGGATTTTCTGAAACAAGTGGTATTCCCTATACCCTGGGTCTTATTAAGAACTCATATTCAGGAAGGTCTTTCATAGAACCTACTAAGGAGATGAGGGAAAGAGTTTTAGATACAAAGCTGATACCTTTAAAGGCAGCTATCGATGGGAAAAGAGTTGTGGTCGTGGACGATTCCCTTGTGAGGGGAACTACCAGCAAAAAGATTACAAACCTACTGAGGAAAGCCGGAGCTGCAGAGGTGCACTTTAGAATAGCTTCCCCTCCTGTGAGCTGTCCTTGTTTTTTAGGGATTGATATAGCCACCAGGAAGGACCTCCCTGCCTCACATATGAACACTGAGCAGATGGCAGAGTTCATAGGGGCTGATTCTCTGGATTTCCTGTGGCTGGAAAACCTCTACTTTTCCCTTGGGAAAGGGAACTTCTGTACAGGCTGTTTCACTGGCAGCTACCCTGTATCTTCCTCTAAAGGTACAGATCTCCTCCCATCGGTAGGTTGATAATATTATATAATAATCAAAACTATATAAAGATAAAAAAACACCAGAGAATAATCTCTGGTGTTTTATATTAAGCTTCAAAGCTTAGTCTCTTTTTCTCATTTGTGGGAAGAAGATTACGTCTCTTATAGATGGAGCTCCTGTAAGAAGCATGATTAGTCTGTCGATTCCGATTCCTAATCCTCCTGCAGGTGGCATACCATACTCAAGAGCCTCTACATAATCATCATCGATTACTGCAGTTGCTTCATCGTTACCAGCTAATGCTTCCTCAACCTGAGCCTCAAATCTTCCTCTCTGGTCAGCAGGGTCATTTAGCTCTGAGAATGCATTTGCATATTCTCTAGCGTCGATGAATAACTCAAATCTATCTGTAAATCTTCCGTCTTCAGAGTTTCTCTTAGCCAGTGGAGATATCTCTACTGGGTGCCCATATACAAATGTTGGCTGGATGATTCTGTCTTCACACTTTTGCTCAAAGAACTCATTGATGATATGTCCCACTGATTTCATGTGTCCAGCGATATTTACATTGTGCTCCTTAGCCAGCGCCTTAGCTTCATCTAGAGTAATATCCTGCCAGAAGTCCACTCCTGTCGCTTCCTTTACAGCATCTACCATGTGTAGTCTTGTAAAGTTCTCTAGCTTAAGTTCCTTTCCATTGTACTGCACAGTAGTAGTACCTAATACTTCCTTTGCAGAAGTAGAGATGATCTCCTCTGTGATATCCATCATGTCGTTATAGTCAGCATAAGCCTGGTATAACTCCATCATAGTGAACTCTGGATTATGTCTAGTTGAGATCCCTTCATTTCTGAAGTTTCTGTTGATCTCATATACCTTATCAAATCCACCTACTACTAGCCTCTTTAAGTAAAGCTCAGGAGCTATTCTTAGGTATAGTTCCATATCCAGTGTATTGTGGTGAGTGATAAATGGTCTAGCTGATGCTCCACCTACTACAGGGTGCATCATTGGAGTTTCAACCTCTAGGAACCCTTTATTATTAAGAAGGTTTCTGATTACATTTACAATCTTAGTTCTCTTTATGAAAGTATCCTTTACCTCTCTGTTTACGATAAGGTCTAGGTATCTCTTTCTGTATCTTATCTCTACGTCAGTAAGCCCCTTGTGCTTGTCTGGAAGTGGTCTGATATTTTTAGAAAGGAAAGTAAACTTAGATGCTCTAAGAGTAAATTCTCCCTTACCAGTTACGAATACTCCACCTTCTAATCCTACGATATCACCGATACTTGTCTTTTTAAGAGTTTCAAATGCCTCGTCTCCGATAGCATCCTTTCTTACATATATCTGGATTATTCCGCTTTCATCCTCTAGGTTTGCAAATACTGCCTTACCTGCTGTTCTGTAAGTCATGATTCTTCCAGCAGTTACAAAAGTTTCCTCTGTTAATGTCTCACCTTCAGATTTAGGAGCGTGTTTTAAGATATCTCCAACCATGTGCTTTTTATCGAACTTTCCACCAAAAGGTTCTACCCCAGCTTCTTTTAGTTCTTTTACCTTTTCCCACTTGTCCATTATAATGTGGTCATTTGCTACTCTGTCAAAGTACTTTTCCATTCCCCGTCTCCTTTATCTATTTCTTTTCTTAGTCTTATTATATATATCATGGATTTTTTAGCCCAGCTTGTTTCCGGGTAATCCTTTACTATCTTTTCAAAGTAACTCAGACTCTCAGTCCTCGTTTCTCCCCTGTAATAACTCATTGCTGTATAGTAATCAGCTTCTAAAGTCATATAGGAGTCATCTGATGTAGTCCTTACTCTCTTCAGATGATCTATAGCTTTTTTATAGTCTGAAAGATTGTAATAACTCTTTCCTAAGTCCAGCTCAACTCCCAGTCTGCCTGAGATTTTACCGTCTCTCTTTTGTGCTCTCTCAAAGAAGAGAATTGCTTCCTGGTAGTTATCCGACTTAAACTTGCTTCTTCCGAGATTTAACTCCCTTTCCACAGCTTCAGCTTCCAATACCTCTCTTTTCATAGAAATTAACCTGTTTCTTTTATCTTTTGCCACAAGCTCTATAGTCTCATTAAAAGACTCTAAATCTCTGCTTTCCAGATACAGAACAGCCAGTTCCTCATAATCCTTAGCATAGCTGAGATACTTTATAGCTTCACCAGTATTTCCTGTTTTAGCATAGTGATCTCCCAGAAGCTGTGCTTCCTTACTGCCATAGTCTTTTCTGTATTTCTCCTTGAGGATCTCAAGGTTTCTCTCCTCTAACTGCTTCTTCTTATAGAGGTGTTCCAGAAGGGTGGTATTTAGATCACCAGTTTTTCTGTTTTTATACACATAATCTTCCCAGGTCTCACTGCCTCTTTTCAGAGTTTTCTCTTCAAAGAGAATAAGACTTTCAGATTCCTTCTCTGTAAGAATATAGGACCTTCTTATCTTTTCTATTCCCTCTCTTGCTGAGATATATTGCTTTTGCTCTATATTCAGCTGAACCTCTAAGAACTCTAAATCCTTCAGCTGAAATGAATCCGGGAAGGAAAGTTCAAATAAATTCTTTGAAGAAACAAACACTTTTAGATTCTTAGCCTTATAACTGTTCAATATTATATCATAGTTTTGTTTTTCAGTAAAACTATATTTATGTTTGCTCCCTACCCTTATTTCTCTCTTCTTGCCCTGATTGTCTCCTACTTCCAGTTTATACGACCCCTGGTAGTACGTTTCAAAATACACCACTCCGTCCCTTACAAAAGTTTCATAGTGAGACATATATGGAGCTGCCGTTACCCTTACACTTGTATAATCTTCACCCTCTACCTCAAGTATCTCACCAGTATACATTTCAAAGTAGTCGCCCTTATAGGATGCAGGGTAAGTTCTTAAAACAGGTTCTCCCTTTCTGTCTGAAAACTCATTATAAAGACCCGTTATATTCTGCTCATTTATCTTTATCTGAGGCTGTTTTAGCTCCTCTAAAACAAAGGCTTTCTCCTTCTCTTCCACAGTTACCTCTGAAGGAAGGGGCTTTTTCAGCCTTCCAAGGCCCTCTACCGTTTCCTGAGGCTGTTCCACCTCTGTCATCTTTTTGCTGCTCATTGAATAAACTGTTACTGTGGACAGGTTTCCTATTATCATGCCAACAAATCCCAGTAAAAATAAAATTTTCTTCATCCGACCACCCTTAATATATAAAAAATTGACCTCTTATCCTGTTGTTTCTTCTATAAAACCTTATTTTAGATTAGAAGCTCACCTCTCCCTTATCTATTAGGTTTTACTCTCAAAGCTGCCCACCTAAACAAAAAACCAATTTCAATAAAAATAGAGCAAGCTCCTTGCTCTATTATAACAGATTTATTTTTTTTTCGAAATTTTATTCTTATACTTCTCTTATAAAAACCTTTATCTCATTTATTTTTTCCTGTTCCTCATAGATAGAGTAGAGAGCTTCTATTGCCCCTTCTTCCTTTCTGAGTTCAGTTGTTTTCAATGTAAAGTTTTTTACAAGGTAGGGAGTCCTATAAGTAAACTTTGTTTTTTCATTTAATTTTAAGACCTGGTTGCTGGTTACAGCACCCTTTCTCATTATCTGGACTCTGTCCTCCATTACAAATATTTTGGACTCCCCTAGTTCATTCTTGTATGAGTATTTTATACCCTTTTCAGTTACTTCCTTGGTGCAGGCAACCCTTTCGTGGCTTTTTTCACCGTAGCTGTCTGCTGTTTCTATTACTAGTTCCATTATACCTCCAGTATCTATTCTCCGCCTAGAAGACCGCTTATAAATGAGTCTACGTCCTCTTCCATTTCATCTAAAGCATCTACTTCAGCATATCTGTCCTCTGATTTTGAATCCTCTCTGTCGTAGTATTCATCACCTTCCCAGTCACCTATATCTGTGCTTGCTGCTCCATTATACTCTGATTCCCAGAAGTCTAACACTTCCATAGCTTCGTCATCTTCTTCTATGTGAGATAATAGTTCTTCATTTTCATCGTAGACAAATGCATACTTCTCACCGTCAAAATCCTCTGCTATTATATATTCTTTTCCACTTGACATAAGATCCCCTATCACATGGAGTTCATATTCTTCTTCAAATATTTCATGATAAAACGTTTCACCTACTGCATACATATCAGACACCTCTTTTTCTTAATCACTTATGATATTTACTGTTCCCCAAAATACTAAACCACCTATAGACCTGTTCTAAAAGAATCAATCTCATCAATTGGTGCGGGAAAGTCATGTCTGAAAAGCTTAGTCTCAGTCCGGAGATTTTTCTCACCTCTTCAGAGACACCATAGGATCCTCCAATAATGAAGTTAAATGTACTCATTCCTCTAACGGTAAGCTTCTCTATCTCTTTTGCCATCTGTTCAGATGATAGCTTTTTTCCACCGATATCTAAAAGAATGTTAAATCCTTTGTGTTTCTCTGCCATTTTGATTATCTCAGCTGATTCCCTCGCTATGGAACGGGCTCTGTCGGTATCGTTACCGTCTTCCTTTAGTTCCACAACCTTTACCTTGGCATATAGATTCATTCTTTTTAAAAATTCATCCATACCCATCTTAATATACTTTTCTTTGATCTTTCCTACGCATATAATGTTTACATTTACCATTACTGCTCCTTTACACTAACTCCTATACACTGTTTTTACAATGAAAAGAATTGATTTCCTATCTTCTTTTGAATTTTTTTTCTAATTCCTCCAATGGAAGCTTCAATATAATTGGTCTTCCATGGGGACAAGTATACTTTCCTATCTCATGGAGCCTCTCTATAAGTATCTCCATCTCTTCATATCTCAGTGGTTCTCCGGCTTTTATTGCATTTCTGCATGACATGGAGATGAGTATCCTTTCCCTGAAATCTACTACTCCGTTATCCTCTCTCAATTTATCAAGCATATACCTAAAGGTATTTTCTATACTTGTTCTGAAATCAAATATGGGAGCACTTCTTAATAAGACCTCTCTGTCTCCAAAATCTTCCACCTCAAAACCAAATTCATCAAAAAGCTCCCTGTGCTCGTCTACAATCCTTTTTTCTTCAAAATCTAAATTAAATTTTAGTGGCACAAGCATGCTTTGTTTTCCTATACTTTTTTTATAGTGTTTTTCCTTTAGTTCTTCATAGAGAGTTCTTTCCTGCACTATGTGCTGGTCATATATCTCTAGGGTCCCCTCCCTTTCAACTATTATATAGGAGTTATAAAACTGCCCTATTACCCTGAAGTCTCTTGTCTTTTCTGCTACTTGTTTTTCAGACAGTTGTTTCTCATCCCGTGTTTTATCCGAAGTTTTTTCTTTTTTCTCAAGAGTATCTCTGTCTATGAGAGGGATCTCCCTCGTCTTTATTACCTCTTCCTTAAAGGAGGGTTTAAATTCAAAGGGTTTTGCATCCTCCTTCACATGAGATATATCCTGTTTTTCAGGAATATTCACCATCTCTTCTACAGTTTTCTCTTCAGGTTTATATGGCTCCCTTGGAGTCTCCTCTGGACCTTTAGTAACTTCTGGAATTATTTCTGAACCTTTCACTGGTTTTTCCTCTTTTTCAGGTATTCCCAGCAGGTCACTAAAGTCAGTAAGATCTATGGTCTGACTGTCTGAGTTTATTTCTAGTATTGGTGATACCAGCTCCTCATCTTCCTCTATGACCTCTCTTACCTTTCCCAGCACCTCTTCATAGATAGCATTTCCTTCAGAAAATTTAACTACTTTTTTAGATGGATGAACATTCACGTCTACTTCTCTGGGATCTATCTCTAAAAATACTATTGCAAAGGGATAACGGCCCTTTGTAAGCTTAGTATAATAACCATCTATTACAGCTTTTTCCAGTATGGATGATTTTACATAACGCCCATTTACATAGGTATATATGTGATCTCTTGTAGCCCTTGTTACCTCCATATTTCCCAGGTATCCCAGAGAAAATTCTCTGAGGTTTTTCAGGGTATTTCTGTTAAAAAGCTCTAATATAGTATTTTTTATCCCTCTACCACTGGATTTTATAATCTCTCTGCCCTCTAAGTATAAAGAAAAAGCTACCTCTGGACTAACTAATGCTTCCTTTAATACAATCTCCTTTATCTTAGCATATTCAGTTCCCTTCTTACGAAGGAATTTAAGTCTGGCAGGAGTATTGAAAAACAGCTCTCTTACCTCTATCTCAGTTCCTCTGTTCATAGAGTTTTCCCTGTTACCTGTGACCTTACCCCCAAGAACATTTATTACATTTCCTGTGGGATCTTCCTCTCTTTTAGAAGAAAGTTTCAGCCTTGATACTGAAGCGATAGAAGCTAAGGCTTCTCCTCTAAACCCATATGTATGAAGGTTAAATATATCATCCTTTGTAAAGATCTTACTCGTTGCATGCCTTTCTATAGATAAGAAAAGGTCTTCCTGAGACATCCCCATACCATTATCTGCTATAGTTACATCCCTTCCACTATTTTTAACCTCTATTCTTATCTGAGTACTTCCAGCATCCAGAGAATTTTCAAGGAGTTCCTTTATCATACTGGCCGGATTTTCTACAACTTCCCCTGCAGCTATTATGTTGGATACTGTTTCATCTAGTATTTTTATCCTTCCCATATTGTCTGGCCCCCTCAAGTTGCGTAAGACATCCTCAGTGACTTTAGATACTCTGCTAAAATGATTAATTCATTAAAGAATAATAAAAAAGGCAACACTCTGTTGCCTGTCTAAAATCAGCTTCATTTAAAAACTGATTATAACAGATTTTTTTTCAATTTCCTATAATATTTTTTACAATTTTATAAATAAAACCAGGAGGATGTCTTGTTAATAACTTTTCAATACTAACCATTTATTTCTTAATGTTAATATCTATTATTTCATTATATACTACACTTATTTAAATAATAAACCTTAAATTTTAACAGCTCTTAATAAGGTTTCAGTTCAATATTGTGCTCTTTTTGGATTATCTGTTGCTCTTTTATTTGTTTTTTGTAATAATACAATATGAAACTATATATATAACAAGGGGTGAATAACTTGAGGAAATTTATACTTCTTCTTATCTTTTCTACTATTTTTTCTCTTTCTTTTACAGATGATGTAGAGGATTATAGAGCTTTCACAAATGGAAAGGAATTCTTTTCAGAAGGAAACTATGGCGCAGCCAAAAGAGATTTTGAGTTTTTAATAAGAAACTATCCTGATTCTCTTTTATTTCAGAATAAATATGCTAACTACTATATCGGTATGAACTACTATCGTCTAATGGATTACAATAAGGCCAGATACTATTTAGAGCAGGCTGTGTATATTCCAAAGGAGTTCAGAGACAGGACAGGTTACTTCAGAATAAAGAGGGAACATTTTTTCGAGCATGAGAGAAACTACTACCTGGCACAGATCTATCTGGATTTAAATGATATCACAGAAGGTACAAAGCACCTTAAATTTCTAATTAAAGATTACTATGATTTCAACCTTTCAGAGTATGAAACAAGGGCTCTTAAGCAGCTGGCTGACTATGATCCCTACTACGACATCCTCTATAAGATTAAATACGAAAATAATATAGGCCTTCTGCCTTCATTAAAAAAAGAGGACCTCGAGATGGTGGGAGACTTTTTTGTATCCAAGGGATTATTTGATAATGCAGTAAATGCTTATACTATCATCCTTTCTGAAAAACCATCCCATGGTATCAGAGTAAAACTTTTAGAAGCTCTCACAAGGGAAAAGAGGTATGATGATGTTTTAAGGATCTCCACTGGATACCTCGGTGAAAAACCTAATAGTGATTTCTACTACTACAGAGGTAATGCCTATAGAAGAAGCGGAAATATCGACTTTGCCTTAAACGATTTTCAGAGGATAACAGGCGGAAAGTTCTTTAACCGTTCTAAGTATGATACAGCCAGACTTCACTATCTCAGAAAAAACTATGCAACTGCTATAGGGATACTAAAAGGCTTAAAGGGTGCAAACTCCCATACACTTCTTTTAGATTCATATATGGCTGCAGATATGACAAGGGAATTTACCTCCTCTGCTGTGGATTATATAAGAAAGTATCCATATAGTGATGAAGCAGCTTACTACAGGTTTCTCCTCTATAGGGTTAGTAAAAATGAAAACTACCTTATGTGGATAAAAAAATACAATATAAACTCCTACTACTATGAGGTAGCTAATTCTATAAATACTACGGCCTACCAAACAAAGGAATATCCTATAGATATAAAGTTAGAGAAATATAAAAACATCATCTTAAAACTAGAAAAACTTTCAAAGTTTGGAGATAATGAGATATTAAAGATGAACTTTGAAACTTTAAACCTCCCTGAGGATGATAAAGCTTTTGAGGGCTACCTTATCTCTATGATCTACGAAGAGGGACAGTTTTACCATCAGGCATTGAAAAATTCCCTTAACTACAGCAAGGAGATCTCTCAGTATTCCAACCTTATAGATATCCTCTATCCAAGATACTACAGCCGTTTTGTAGATGCTGCAGCCAAAAGATATGATATCGATTCAGCTCTTATCTATGCTGTTATCATGCGGGAGAGCCTTTTCAATGAGGGAATAGTTTCCCGTTCAGGAGCTTATGGTCTCATGCAGATCGTCCTTCCCACAGCCAAGGATATGAAAAGAGATGTTACTCCAGAGGAACTTATGATTCCTGAGCTGAATATAGACCTTGGTACAAGATACCTGAAGATACTGTTAGACAGATATGACGGAGATGTCACAAAGGTTATCGCTGCATATAACGGTGGAATGGGTAATGTGGATCGTTGGAGCAAGGGTAGTGAACTGGATGTCGAAAGTATTCCATTCCCGGAAACTAAAGAATATACAAAAAAAGTTATCAGTCACTACTATAAATATAAGAGACTCTACGATTAAAACTTCATGGATATGAGTAGTGTTGTTTAAATTAATATTGTTATATTAAAAAAAAGAGATGTTTTCATCTCTTTTTTATTTTTCTTCAGTTTATACCTTTATTTTGGACTTAATCCATGCATTTTATCTAAGATACTGTTATAATGTTAACGAAAGTTTTTTATTACCTAAATACATTCTTTCACCGTCACAGGTCTGCCAGGTCCTGTGACGAAAACTAACATCCACTCCTGAAAAAGATTAATAAATTGATTTTATTTTAAAGCTTTTTCCACCCTTCCTATGAGCTCCTTTAAACCCTCATCTTCTCTATCAAAGACTTCCCTTATATGATCTTCAAGAAGTACCTTACTTACACTATTAAGAGCCGACTTCACTGCACTTATCTGTATCAGGACATCATCAAACTCAGCCCCCCTTGCTATGAGCTTATTTACTCCTCTCACCTGCCCCTCTATCTTATTCAACCTTACAATATATTTTTTCTTTTCCTTATCTACACTCATCTGTTTTCCTCACTTTTCCTATCTGAAGTCTTCAGGATTATTAATACACTTAAAGATATATGGGATATACTTAATAAAAACCATCATAATTACCACCTCTTCCAACTATATATATGTTTGATTGTTCATACATTCATTTTATACATATTGTGTGACAGGAGTGTGTTCCCTATATTAATTTTATTTACACTATTTAAAGGTTTCTTACTCTGCAGATGTATAATGGTATTAGTAAGATAAGTAAAGGAGGAGAATATGCCATATGATTTAGAGGATAAGTTAGTTATCGCTATATCATCCCGGGCTCTCTTTGAGCTTGAGGATGAAAATAATATATATGAAGAAAAGGGCTTAGCAGAATATATCAAATATCAATTGGAGCATGAAAACGATCCCATTCCCAGGGGAACAGGTTATCCCCTTATAAAGGCTCTTCTGGAACTAAATAAAAAGTTTGAAAACCCCATTGTAGAGGTTATCATCCTTTCCAGAAACTCCCCTGAGACGGGGATGAGGATATTCAACTCCATCGATGCATTAAGCCTTGATATTACAAGGGCAGGTTTTACTGGAGGAGAGGATACATCCAGCTATCTTTCTGCCTTTAATGTAGATCTCTTTCTCTCTAAAAATGAGGAAAATGTCAGAAGAGCTTTAGACAGCGGCATAGCAGCAGCCCTCATCTACAACCTTCCTGATGACTACTCTCCCGACAAGGAACAGATACGGATAGCTTTTGATGCTGATGCTGTTATTTTTTCCGATGAATCTGAAAGGATCTACCAAAACCAGGGACTGGATGCTTTTTTAGAGCATGAAAGGGTAAATGCCAGAAAATCCCTCCCGGAAGGTCCCTTTAGCAAACTTCTAAAGCTTCTTTCCAAGATAAAAGAAAGGGATAATACCCTTATAAAGATAGCCATCGTCACAGCCAGGAACAGTCCTGCCCACAAGAGAATAATCTATACTCTGAGGGAGTGGGGGGTAAAGGTAGATGAGATCTTCTTTTTAGGAGGAGTGGAAAAAAAGCAGGTCCTCAAAGCCTTTAATGCTCACATCTTTTTCGACGACCAGGACAGTCATGTAAAGCCTGCTAGTGAGGTAATCCCCTCCAGCAGGGTGCCAAGTAATATAAAAAAAGAAGAGAAAAAGCAGAGTTAGATGGTCAAGGAGGAATTAGACATTGGAAATGAGTGCAGATATAGGAATAGACGAAAAAGGGTATATCTTAAATTGTACCCCCAAAGATAATATCTTCGAACCCTGGTTATCACTGGTTAATGGGAGCATTAAAGAAATTAAAGAGAAGTTCAAAGATAATTTACACAGTATTTATATTTATGGAAGTGTTGGTCGTGGAAATCCTAAATTGAATTTTTAAATAAATTTAGCTGGATGATATTGGAGATAAATAAATAAAAATTCTAAGATATAAAACAGCAAGATGCAATAGGCACATAGAACTTTAATTTCTATGTGCTTTCTTGTATCCCAAATTCCATACTCATTCTAACACGTAATCATACTTTCCCTTTTTCCATTAAGCATAAGTTGGTGTATTACCCTCCCACTTATAACTTTAGCAGTAACATCAAAATAACCCATATTAAAGTGAAATTTTGAAGGAAAAAAACAGATATATAGTAAATTAAAGGTAACTGTGTATTTTTTATCTGAGCAGTCAAAAGAGAATTTAAAATTTTTATTTATTTAAGGGAGGAATTTTATGAAAGATTTGTTAAGTAAGTGGAATCAAATGAGCTTAATTAAAAGGATTGTTGTTGGTTTAATAGTGGGAATTATTTTAGCTGTAGCGCTACCAGACGTAGCAAAACCAGTAGAGTTATTAGGAACATTATTCGTAGGAGCGCTAAAAGCAGTAGCACCTATCTTAGTATTTTTCTTAGTAATGTCAGCAATATCTCAGCATAAACCTGGTCAAAAAACAAATATGAAATCTGTTATAAGTCTTTATCTTGTGGGAACATTCTTAGCCGGTGTAGTTGCAGTTATGGGAAGCTTCTTATTTCCGGTAACTATCGCCTTAGGAGCGGGAGTAGAAAATGTATCTCCTCCAAGTGGAGTGAGTGAAGTATTAAAAACATTATTAATGAATATTGTAGACAACCCAATCAATGCACTTGCTAATGCAAATTATATAGGAATATTAGTTTGGGCACTATTATTAGGGTTAGCATTAAAGCATGCACCAGCTTCTACTAAGACAATGGTTACAAACTTTTCAGATGCATTATCTCAGATAGTAAGATGGGTTATTCATTTTGCACCATTTGGTATCATGGGATTAGTGTTTAGCTCAATCGCAACTGGTGGATTAGCTTCATTGTTACAATATGGTAAATTATTAGGGTTATTACTGGGAGCTATGGCATTTATGGCACTAGTAGTGAACCCGGCAATCGCATATGTTATGATAAAACAAAATCCTTATCCATTAGTATTCAGATGTCTAAAACGAAGTGGAATAACAGCTTTCTTCACTAGAAGTTCAGCTGCAAACATCCCGGTAAATATGGAGTTATGTGAGGAATTAGGATTGGACCCAGACATGTATTCAGTATCTATTCCTTTAGGAGCTACTATAAACATGGCAGGAGCTGCAATCACAATATCTGTATTAACTCTTGCTGCAGTACATACATTGGGAATCCACGTAGATATTGGAACGGCTCTTATCTTAAGTATCCTATCGGCAGTAAGTGCTTGTGGAGCATCTGGTGTAGCTGGTGGCTCACTACTTCTTATCCCCTTAGCTTGTAGCTTATTTGGTATTCCAAATGAAGTGGCAATGCAGGTAGTAGGAGTAGGGTTCGTTATCGGAGTAATCCAGGATTCAGTGGAAACTGGTCTTAACTCATCAACAGATGCACTATTTACAGCTGTAGCTGAATTTGCAGAATGGAAAAAAGAAGGTAAAGAAATCGTTATTAACAAAGAAATCAACTTATAAACAATAGCTTAAATAATAGTTGTAGTCATGGGTCAGATTTGTGACGGTTCAGTTTCACTAAATTACTTCTATAAAATAAAAAGAAGTCAGACTTTATTGTCTGACTTCTTTTTTGATACTATTTAAATCTTTCCAGTGCTTTTACAAGCTCCCTCATATACTCAGGAAGGTCTGGGGGTCTTCGGCTTGAGATGAAGTTATCATCTACTACCACAGGAAGATCATGCCATATAGCCCCTGCATTGATGAGATCGTCCTTTATTCCAGGAGTACTGGTTACATTAACTCCCCTTACAACTCCCGCTGATATAGTTACCCAGGGGGCATGGCATATCTGACCTATTATTTTTTTACTCTCATTCATGCCCTTTACTATGTCTAGAAGCTCAGGGTATCTTCTGAGCCTGTCTGGAGACCATCCTCCGGGAATGAGTATCCCGTGGAACTCATCATGACTAAGGTCTAAAAAAGAGTGAGTCGATTCCACAGGTACTCCGTATTTCCCTGTATACTTCTTTCCTGCCCCTATTCCTGCTATCACAACACTGGCCCCCTCCTCCCGCAGTCTCATTACAGGAACCCAAAATTCAAGATCTTCAAAATCATCACTTACCACTGCCATTACTCTTACACCTTTTAACTTCATTCTAAAACACCTCCGCTCCATTTCTTTCCTATAATATATAGCATAATTAATAAATTCTTTTTTATTTTTTTAAAAAAAATCTGAAAATGATCATATACAAGTCTATATATAGAACAACTGTAAAAAAATTTCATTTCAACTAATTTATATGGTAATAGTTTAACAAACCTATTTAAAGGAGGAACTATGAAAAAATTACTTATACTTTTAATGACCTTATTTATCTGTTTTGCATCTTTTGCAAAGGATGATGACTTTGTTGTGGGGATGGAGCTTGAATTCCCACCATTTGAAACCATCGACGAAAAAGGAACCCCTGTGGGAGTAAGTGTGGAACTCTCAAAACTTCTCAGTGAAAAACTTGGCAGAGATCTCAGAATAGAAAATATGTCCTACTCTGGGCTTATTCCTGCTCTGGTTTCTGGTAAGATAGATGCTATTATCTCTTCTATGGGTATCAACGATACAAGAGCTAAGAAGGTAGACTTTTCAGATCCCTATGCCTTTTCTCCCCTTGTACTACTGGCACACAAAGGCTCACCTGTGACATCTTACACGGACCTAAATGCTCCCTCTGTGAAGATAGCTGTAAGATCAGGGACTATAGGATACCTATGGGCTGCTAAAAATGCCCCTGAAGCTGAAATTAAGTTATTTGATAAGGAGAGTCAGGCAGTAATGGAGGTAGCTCAGGGGAAGGTAGATGTATTTATCTATGACCCTCAGTCTATTGTGAGAAGACAAAAGAGATACCCTGCTTCTACTAAAACTATTATGGATCCTCTTCCTGGTGTAGGAGGATGGGGAATCGCTGTACAAAAAGGAAATGCAGAACTTTTAAGAGAGATCAACGACTTTATAAAGGAAGCCAAGGAAGATGGTACCTTTGACAGAATAAGAGAAAAGTATTTAAAGGAAGATGCTAAAAACTTTGAAGAGGAAACTGGAATGAAGTACTTCTTCTAATTAAAAAATGACCTTAACTATAAAAGGAGACCATTAGTGTCTCCTTTTTTTTTAACTATCTATTCCCACAAGAGACACATAATCTACTACCTCACTGTCCCCTGTAACCTCACCTGAATCACCCTTAGCTAGTATTCTCATCTCTGCTCCCTTGCTTATTAGTTTCATATATTCCATAAGAACCATTATAGGCCCTAATCCGCAGATAGATATATCTCTTTCCACTATCCTGCTATAAAACTCTTTGGAATCTAATTTCATTATAGCTTCTAGAGCATAGTTATCAAGCTCTGCCCCATGTTCTCTTGTTTTAAAGTGAGTAAAGTCCGACGACGCTATAATAAGAACCCTTTTACCGCTTTCCTTCACTGCATCGTAGATATCTTTAGCCAGTTTTTTTGCTGTATTATACCTGTAGTCCCTTACACATATGGGAAGTAGTCTGAATTTACCTGCTATAAAGTGCTGCAGATACGGGAGCAGTACCTCACCAGAATGCTCAAACTTCTGTCCCATAACACCTTTTTTTATCCCTATCCTCTCAAGGAGCTCCCTATCTGTTTCCACTTCTCCAAGAGGTGTCCCCCAGAACTCATTTTCATCTCCCTCTATCCCTTCACCATAACCTGTATGATTGGGATTTAGCAGGATTACTGTATCGTACTTCTCTCCCCCTCTTCTTATAGCTTCAAAAAGGTGAACCCCTACCCGGGCACAGTAGACATACCCCGCATGGGGAGCTACTCCTCCTATTATCTCTTTCACGCCATCCAGATCATCTATCTTTTCATTTCGTACTGCGTCCTCAAATATCTTTTCTATCTCTTGGGGGTCATCTGGATAGAATCTTCCCTGAGCAAAGTTTTTTCTACTACTCATATCCCTCTCCCTCCAAAGGTCTTTTACAGTAACTGCAGCTGCCTCCTTTTACTCTGCTGTAATCGGACTCATACTCCCTTATGATTATCTTATTCCCGCAGCTTGGACAAGTAGTATCCCTGCCCCTTTCCATCCCAACATTTCCTATATATACATAGTTCAGGTACTCTATTGCTATCTCATAGAGACCTATGAGGGTATCAAGGGGTGTGGGCTCTACAGTCATCCTGTATTGTGGAAAATACCTGTTTATATGAAGAGGTACCCCCTTTCCCAGGGTTTCACTATACCACTCCATCAGTTCTCTGAACTTTTCAGTATCATCATTATATCCTGGTATTACAAGATACTCTACCTCCAGGTGGCACCGGCTCTTAGCTACTATCTCCAGACTCCTTTTCACAGGGGCCAGCCGTGACCCTGTGATCTCTTTGTAAAATTCATCACCATATGATTTCAGATCTATACTAAAGGCATCCATCACCTTTATTAATTCTCTGAGAGGTTCCTCCTCTATAAATCCGTTACTGACCATGACATTTTTCATACCCGCTTTTCTTACCTCTACAGCTATATCTCTCATATACTCATACCAGATTACAGGTTCATTATAGGTATAAGCCACCCCTATATTCCCCTCACCCTTCAGCTCTATAGCCTGCTTTACTACAGATTTCGGAGTAGTCCTTCCCGCTCTTTCAAATACACTGGTAAAGTCTCCCTGAGCTATGGTATGATTCTGACAATATTTACACCTCAGATTGCATCCTACACTCCCTATGGAAAATATCTTTTTCCCGGGATAGAAGTGATACAGCGGTTTCTTTTCCACATGATCTAAATTTCTGGCTGATATTATTCCATAGTTCATACTTATCAGCTGGTTATCTACTACCCTTCTTACCCTGCATAAACCGTAGTTTCCTTCCTTGATTAAGCAGGCATGGGGACATAGTTTACACCTTATTCCCCCCTCTGCCTCCTCATAATACATAGCTTTATACATAGCTTCCTCCTAATAATACCGCTCCACTGTAAACTTATATATCTCCATCCCCTCCCTTGAGGATATCCCTGCTTTATCCATCGCTATTCCCAACTGTTCATCTGTACTGTCTATTCCGGGAAGGTCTGGAAGGAGTACCCCTCTCCTGCCACCTTTTACCACTATTACTCCGTATACCTTAGGATCAAGTTCAACCTCATCCTTTACTCTCACTGCCTCACTGAGTACATCTACAGATATCTCTATATCTTCCAGTTCTCCCTCTGTCACCGGGTGAAATCTCGGATCTCCAAAGGCTGCTGACTTAGCGTTTCCTATTATCTCCTCCATGAGATCTTCCCTGTAGGGAGAAAGGGTTCCTATACATCCCCTCAGTTCCCCGCTCTTCATATGAAGGGTCACAAAACAGGCTTTTCTTTCCTTTAGTTCCTTTACCCCTTTAAAATCATCTCTGTAGCTTTTCTTCCTTCCAAACCCTTCAAGAATACTTTCTAAAGCAAGTCTGGTATAATCTGATCTGCCTCTATACATCCCTTCTCCCTCCTTGTCTGTCTTTAAATCTATTCTGCCACTTCCCTTCTCTTCCTTGTAAAATTTAATTTTATTCTATCAGTTGAGTTATCCTCTCTTATGTTATAAGATAAAGTAGATAAATTATAAAAGAAGGTGGTTTACCATGAATAATACTAAATGGATATATAGAAGTGACTACATCCATCCGGATACGTCTCTTCCCCTTGATAAAGATATCGCTAACATCCTCTATAACAGAGGTATCTTTGAGGAAAAGGATATAGAGGATTTTATTCACTGCTCCTTAGAGGACATCTCAGATCCCTTTGGTCTTGCAGGGGTAAAGGAATCTGTAGACAGAATCCTTCTCGCCAAGGAAAATGGTGAAACAATATGGATCTATGGTGACTATGATGTGGATGGTATCACATCTACCTCCCTTTGCTACCTGTCCCTTAGAAATATAGGAGTCGATGTGAGGTACTATATTCCCCTGAGAGATGAGGGATATGGTCTCAATAAGGAAGCTCTGTCATATATCAGGGAGCAGGGGGGAAGTCTTGTTATCACCGTTGACTGCGGTATCTCCTCAGTGGATGAGATCGACCATGCAGTTAGTATCGGTCTTGATGTTATCATCACAGATCACCACGAGATAAATAATACCCTCCCGAGAGCCTTTGCTGTGGTAAACCCCAAGAGAGAGGATAATACCTATAAGTTCCCATACCTTGCAGGAGTAGGAACAGCCTTTATGATGCTCATGGGAGTATATATTACCCTCAATAGAAAGGAAGATATCTATAAATACTTAGATATTGTAGCCATAGGAACAGTAGCTGATATAGTTCCCCTTCTTGAGGAAAACCGTATCTTTACAAAATTTGGTCTTCAGCTTCTTCCAAAGACCGAGCACCTGGGACTAAAGACTCTGTTAAAGTCTCTCTACCATGATACACCTGATAAAACATACAATACCTATGATGTGGGATTCATTATAGCTCCTGTATTCAATGCAGCAGGGCGTCTAGAGGACGCTAAGAAGGGAGTGGAGCTTATGACCACAGATTCCCATAAGGAGGCTTTAGAGACCTCTGCAAAGCTCATAGGGCAGAATAACGAAAGAAAGGAGATACAGCAGTCTATCTTAGAAAAGGTAGAAAATACCATTGAGAAAAATGACCTTGCTTCTAAAAATGTAATCGTAGTAGCAGGGGAAGACTTCCACCACGGAGTAATCGGTATCG
>Ga0209272_10000752_pt1 | contig 23594 bp, 28 predicted proteins | sample tdDd002_FD_187125 | JGI IMG/M metagenome (GOLD analysis project Ga0209272, IMG submission 187125) | Marine sediment microbial communities from the Atlantic coast under amendment with organic carbon and nitrate - tdDd00.2 (SPAdes)... | ecosystem: Environmental > Aquatic > Marine > Coastal >... | reverse complement strand
ATATATATATCAAATGCTTCAATACCTTTTTTTGCAAATTTTATGAAAAGAAAAAGGCAATATATTGAAAGTCCAAACATTCCCAAAACAACTAAAAGATAAATTGCTAAAAAAACTCCAGATAATCCGTTCATTTTCCAACCTCCTAGAATACCTTTATGCTCTTTTTAACACTCGACAAATTTGCTCTGAAGGTATCACTTCTTCAGTCAGTCTATTACTCAACCAAAGTAATATCTCTATTCCAGAAATTGCTCCATCTTTTATATCTATATTACAGTCTTGATTTTTGACTTCTATGACGTCTGCATTCTCTCTAAAAAGTATTCGTAGACAGTCCGGTTCCTGAATAACTATCAATTTTGGCTCTAACTCATCTGTAATCTCAAGTTCTGATACTTCATTAGACTCTGTATAAAGCTCTTCTTCATAGTAACCAATTTCAATTCCAACCCAAATGCCTTTTGAGTCGAAGAGCATTCTGCAAGGTGCACAAGCGATAGTTGAATCAACCACTCTTTCATGGTTATTTCTCTTCATAAGATAAATGTAAACAAGTTCATTGTTCTCAAGTGTAATACTCATTTTTTCTCCAATTCATCACTAATTCATTCTAATTACACCAACTAATCCATCTAACATGGATCAATTAACTGCTGCATCATGACTCTTCGCTTCGACACAAATCCTTGGTGACTAGAATCCGTAAACCTTGACCTGGCTAATCTATTTCCGTAACTAAATTGAAATGACTAATTTGTTGAATACCAGCAATACTTATTAGTATATTAAGCCACAGAATCGAAAATAGCAGTCTATCATTCACAATGCTCCATTTAATATCATTGTAACTTAGTATCCTATCAATACTCCTAATATTAATGCAACCAGATTTCTAATACTGTGTATCGCTGTAACCACCCAAAAGGGTGAATGAAGCTTTCGAATATATACATTGTACGAATAGGTCAGCACCGCGCCTACTGACAGTCCATACAAAATGTATGTGAAACTATAGCAATGTGCCATACCAAATGCTAGCGAAGATACAGTAATTACAATTAGAATCCTCTCACGGAAGAATGCTATTTTTCTAAGTACGTAAAAAATTGCGACTTGAAAAATGAAGGTCTCTATAATTGGAGCTATTATTACTGCTATAATGAATTCAACAACTGGAGCTGATTCTCTTATTGCATCTGGTCCACCCATATCATCTACTCCGAAAATCTCAGATAATAGTGTTATTGGAAACACAGCAATATAGCTACATAAATCATGAGAAAAACAAATTTTGATATTGATACTCCCCTCAAATACTCATCTATTCTCTTTATTGCTTTCAATGGTCAATCTCCTCTGATGTCTTTTCTTAGTTCTGAATTTTAAATAATATTATGTTTAGACGAAAGAGTTAACAATCACTACATGACTTTCTCAATTTTCTGGTTCTCATATCAGTTAACACCATAAATATTATTTGAACGTTAAATAGTACAATCGAAGCTATAAATAAATACATTGATTTATCTAGCCACACATAACCACTTTCTAATGGTATATCAGATATTACTCCTTGAAAAAACATTCCATTTGTTAGCCCCAGAATAGCCAAAAGACTTATCGTCAAATCATATATCTTCTTATTAATTATCAAATTCTTAGTATCATCTAGTTTCCATAATTGTCTGTATCCAACAATTGCTTTTATTACTCCAACCAATACTATGACAAAAAGTACTATGTAAATATTAAATTCAAATTGAAAGTAACTCATCAATTCGTCATATGCATTATATTTCACGTTTATCACTCCCGTTGTTTAATCGTCGAGCAAGTCAGAGGGATTACCCCCTCCTTGATTGAATATACTCCATACAATGTCGTCTTGCATCCACTAGTTTTTCATCATTTGGCATTGCTTTAAACATTTTTTCAATAGATTTATTCTCTTGTAATATTTGGAATGACTCATTAAACTTCAAATCAAATAGTAAAGCAATAATTGATAAGTCACGGTCATACTTATACTTAATGTCTCGAAAATCTGCTTGCTGAGAACTGAGTATCGATCCAACAATCTCTTCTGAATAAAGCGATTCCTGAGATAACTCATCAAGGCTATATGATCTTGAATCATTACTTGTACTTAAATAAAACGCGTCAAGTTTATCAGCATCTCTAAGTATCGTTCCTAATTTAAGTACAGATTCACTTGCTATATCTGGCATCGTAAGATGATTGTGATACTCTATCGCTTGATAAACTATTTCAAGTTCCTCAGAGTTCAGCCCTCGTAGTATTTTTTCTTTTTTAAGCTTCTCAACACTTAAAGTAGCATGACTACCTGTATGCGCCTCTGAAAACGTACCATACTCTGAATACTGTACAAATCTTCCCAAATCATGGAATAGGCCAATAATTTCGCCAAGTTCCTTATTCTCCTTATTTAAGTACATTAGTTCTGACAGCTTTATAATGTTTTTTACAACTCTATAAGTGTGCTCCACTTTTAGTTCGTAATTCTCTGCTTCTTTAGGATATGATTCAATTAATTCTTGTGTATAGCTATCGAACCATTTCTTATATTTACTTAATGACATATTCATAATCTCCTTTGATATGATTTATACTAGTAAAATTTTTCATGTAATGGTCCCACGTTTCCCAACGTGCCTGTAACAACTTAAATTCTAAAAGCCTATTTTTGACGTAATTATAAAACTCTAATTCCATCTAACCAAGGCATGTTGGGGAACGCTGTGTTTATGTGTTGTAGACTTCGTCTTCTACAAGATATTTTCGATCAAATGGCAACTCTATGATAATTAGTGAGATATACAATATTGTTAGATGCCCCAAAGTTTGTAACATCCCCGGACTAATTACCATGCTGTCTGTGGTGTTCACAAATAATGCAATCAGAAAAAATTCGTACATTATACACATGATTGGCTTCACTGTATAAAACAATACCGAATATTTTGTCCTAATAAAAACTTTCGAATCTCTTTGTTGAGGCGCACTAAATCGAATCATATAATAAAGTTGCTTAGTATCACTGATTAAATAACGAACTATATTGATAGCTATTAAAAGTTTAATGCACCATATTAGAACTTCAAGCTTCATTTCTCACCTCATTCTAGAAGGATATTCCATATAACGTTCACGCCATTCCCAATGGACGCGTTAGAGGATGGTCTTTAACGGCTTACTTACAAAATTCCTATTGCTTTGCTCACCTTCATCCGGGTATAATATTGATATAATATCGATATAATTTAGATATACCTTGCGTATGCTTAACGAAAGGAGTAATCTCATGACTTTAATAAAAGCTTCGTCTTCTCTACGAAATAATTATAAAGAAGTATCTTCAATTTGCCATAATACAGGTCAACCAATTCATATTACTTTAAACGGTGAGGGTGATACAGTGTTGTTAAGCAATGATATGTATGCTCAAATTGAAGAAAAACTTGCTCTTCTTGAGCTATACGAAACACTTGGTGTAGATGTTCTTGAAAAAATTGCAGCTGCTGAAACACAACACCTAGAGGGTACTGAACTTTCCTCTCATGAAGATGTAATGGACGAAATGCGACAATTCATTACTGAATCAACCTCGGAGGATGAATAATGAACTTTTTCTATACCAATGTAGCTAAAGATGATATTCGTGAAATACTAACGTACCTAAAATCGTTAGACAAAAAAGTTCCTGATAAATTCTTACATGAGCTCGATCTTAAAAAATCCATGCTAGTTATGTTCCCATTATCAGGTACAAAAATAGCTACACCTACTTTACAGCTCGAATATCGATTTGTAAGGATAAATGGATACCTTCTTGTTTACACAATTAATGATTCTAAAAATCGTATTGAAGTCTCTAGGCTTCTTGCTGAAAAAACTAACTGGAAGTTCCTAATTCGTTAATTTCTACTGACTCCACTTTAAATTTGAGTGGAGCTTTTTATTTTCATTACTCAACCTTTAACTCTATTAATTGCCGGTTATTCTATAGAGTGAATATACTTTCTAACCATTCCTTGTTTAGGCCATTTAACATCACATAAGTACTTCATTCCAATTCGTATTAATACTTCTTCAGAAGCTACATTTTCAGAATTTACTGCTGCAACGATTTCCTTAAGATTTAATTCAGTAATTCCAAATTCTAATACTGCTTTTGCAGCTTCAATTGCATAGCCATTTCCCCAATATGTTTTTGAATAACCATATAATATTTCAATACCATTTAACACATCACAATATTGAAAACCACAATATCCAATATATTGTTTACTATCCTTCAATATCACTGAGTACTCTTGAGGCTCTCTACCAAAATACTCGCATCTTTTAATGTGTCGTTTATATAGGTCATCTCTTGTTAGTTCAGTTACCCCACCAGTAAATAGAGTTACATCCTCATCATTTCTCATTGACCAAATTGAATCGAAGTCTTCAATAATTGGATCTCTGATTATTAACCTATCTGTTTCTAATAATACCTTCATCATATCTCCTCAATTGCTTGATTAAATCTAATTTCTGCTCCCCAAATATTCTTTTAACTTAGCGATTCATGCCATTTACTACAGATAAACCTCTTAAAACATCCACAATTTCAGCACTATCAAATCTGTATATGTCAAAATCATACACTTCAAAATCAGTTATGATACTCAACGTTCTCTTCGGTCCAAATATTGATTGCTTAATCCTTTCTTCACCAACAACGATATCCATTACAGAAGTCATTTCTATATCACGTTTTAACTTAAATAATGAATATAAGTTAATTTTAGAATCACTGATTTCAACCTTATAGTCCTTATGTAAATATAAGAAATGAACAATTGATACAGGAACAAGAAAAACTATTATGTCTGGCTTAAGATTGAAAAACACTATCCAGGTCACTAATATAATTGCTATGCTCAATTTGTATTTTATAAAGAACTCATATTTCTTCTCGTGCATAACTCATAGCCTCCTCCTATTTAATACTCTCAAATCACTCATACATACTACCCCTTTATTCTAAAGAACTCTTCAAAAACAGGCTCTAACATATATACTTCACCTCTGTATTTTCGAATTGTCAGTTCAACTCTGTCATTTTCACTATATTGACCACAATAAGTTTTCTCTATATCTTGATTTACAGATTCACAGATCGTTATAAATTCACCGTCAATAGTATTTATCTCTAGACTATTAAAATAATGTGAAAATACACTGACTGCATTTGATCCTCGTCCCACAGCTCCAGCACCACTAAGAATCTTTTCAACTGATGTTTCTAGTATTCTTCCAGAAATAGTGCGAGGTCTACTTATTAATTTATGCAAATTATAATGAACCATAATTACTAGCTTAGCTAATGCAAAAAATGCAATTCCATAAAGTACGATTGCTGTTAGCTGTAATATTTTTTCTACCATGTTATACCTCAATTTTTATGATACCTAACGCTCATATTCCTGACTACCAGAAACACATTATTAATCTTCTAAAATATCACTTCCGTTATCTGGTCCTTTAGGTTCTACATTCGTTGTGAATCCTTTGGTTATAAGACGGGATTCGATCAAACAATCTATCTACATCATAAACGCTCCAAATGAATAGTGTATGTCTTGGTCGAAATTATCTCATGGAACATCTATGGCGAGCCATTCGACGTCGCGGTAATGATAGTACGAGTTGCAACCAATGCTGTTTTTGGGTACGCAAATAAACACATCCATTATTTAGTATATTACAGTTTATATTGTTTGTAACCCTTGTTTAGGAGGTTTTGGGTATTTTTTCTAGAAACGTAAGGAAGGTGGGCTATAAATTACGATTTGATTTTCCTTGACAACTATTAGCTGGTTTATGAAATGTTAAAGACTTAAAAGTATACAGCTATACTTTTAAATCCTATTGTGCTATTCTAAGGGTTCTGGCCTGATTGTGCGTAATCTGGCCTCAACAAAACTATCATAATTATGAGGTGATCTTATCAAAACAAACAAACTGACAAAAAAAACAAGATTAATTATTTATTCACTGATTATGTATCTATTAACATTTACTACCGTTGCATATTCCGACACAACAGCAACAACTGATACTGCTCTATTCTTAGGAGAATATACAGGATTTCAGCAAAGTGGACATTCTTTCATGCGTGCTCAAATGACTATAGAAAAAGACGCATCAGGTCAACTTATTTCTTCAGTGACAATTGAAGATCTAAATCATTCTTTTTCAGAAACGACTCAGTATTTTACAACCTATGATGAGTCTAACGCAAATTTCAGCTTTTACCCGCTTGAAAAGTACGAGGTAGAACCCGCGCTAGAAGGCGTGAGCCCAACTTACTTTGGTTTATACCATGATGAGACTCTATATGGTCTTCATAATAGTAAATATGCTGTTGATGCTAGTAAATACTCAGAAGAAAACATTTTTAATTTAAGGAAAGTAAACGCACCCGTTATTGAATTAAACAGTGATGATTTCAACTGGACAGATGGTATTCACAGCAAACTATTTAACGCTGATAAAAGTGGTAATACATTAGATAATTTATCCATGAAATTTTATGGTTATGAAGATGGACGCTCTAGCCTGACAATAAGCTTTGATACCGCAGCAGACAACACACCGTATACATATGCCGTGACTGTGCCTACGACTTTTAATACTCATTATGCACTGATTCCGGAAAAAAAAGATGGGATGAAACCTAGCACTGAAGCATTCACAAAATATGTTGCTTCAAAGCTTCCAGTCGACTTCCTTGGTCCATACGAGTATTCAACGTCTGAAGAACGTTATATCCTTAATGAACAGTTTTCTACGTCGCTCCTTGAGCAACTTGAATTAGATACACAACTGGGAATGACGACGTTCAACCATCAAACATTTTCAGGCACTTTTATACCAAACGAACACACAGAGCTGGCTTTCTACTTTGGTGTGTCTGTTGATGAACTATTAAAGCAGCTGACTGAACAACAACTGTGTATTTATATTGGCGGCAGTCCAGAAGACGAACTTCTAATAGATGCTTTTCAAACGTCTGAGATGTGGGCTGACTATTACAGCTACCTTGAGAACGGATATCTAAAAGATCTTCCTCAATCTTTTGATACAGCCTTTGAGTATTTTGAATCGGTTGTCGGAGAAGAACCAAGACCCACACTTGAGGTTGACGATTACATCTCTAATGATAAACACTACGAATTAACCCTCTCCCAAACAATTGACCTGCGCATCATCCAAGTAGAAGCTCCTGATGAGGAATTCATTCTAGGATTTAATAAGGAAAATGAAGAAACCTTCTATATGTTAAGTGGTTCTAAGCAGTTCTATATGGCACATAACTTCGGAGAAAAAACAGTCATCATTAACGGTGACCAAGAAACTCTAACCTACAGCTACACCGAACAACCAACTAAAGATTTCAAGGCATCTGAAGTGCATGGAAATCACTTTAAGTTAGCGAAAGAAATTCTGAACAACTATGAATCATCTTTCAACTAAAATAGAGTAAAACATCATCATTACTTTCGTTTTTTAAGAATATATTTACCATGTACTAATAAAAAACATGCCCCTTTCGAAACTGGGGCATGTTGGCATTACTGTGTTATGTATAGTTTGACGCCGTTTTCCTTACTTTAACTTTATCAAAGCAACAAATATAGTTGCAACTGAAGCTAAACCAAATAACGAGCTTGGCAAAACACTTAGACTCATCATTCTTGGATTATCAGCAATGTTAAACCACATATCATTTCGTACTAAGTAAGTATAAAGCTCAATATATAATGATCCCAACAACGAGAATAAGAAATAGTAAAAAGCATACTTAGAAAACCTAGACTTACTACGTATGCTAAATATGATTCCTATAATGTCAATCATTTCTACCTCCCTTATATAAACTCATTCTAGGTGACGAATTTCACACAAAGTTCCCATATTTTCCAACGAACATCCACTCTTTAAAACTCATTAACAGTCAAGATCGAGTAAGGATTGCTTTGCTAGGCTGTCAGTAAGTACTTTTCAATATTTGTTTAGTGATATCTTCCCATTTTTTTGAATCTGTATTAATTTCGATCGTTGGAATCTTTGACAATTTAGATTGCTGCCTGTAACTATCTTGTGTTCTAATTAATTCAGCAATATATTCTTCAGTTTCCTTATGAGTTTTATTGTCCCACTCTTCTGGGTTTCTACTTTTAATTCTCGTCTCTATATCATCTGAAATTGTTAACAACACACATTTCGCACCTAATCGAGTCAGCTCCTCTTCTATCTTAGATATTTCACTCTGACCAGAATTGACAAATGCAGCCCTATGATTTAAATGAAAACGTTCTAAAACAAAAAATATCCCTCTAGATCTTCTTGAAGCCGGCCCTAGTTTTATTGCCCAATCATTTAATTGTTTTAGCATACTCACTCGTTCTTTGAGTAATTCTAAATGTTCTCTTTGTGTCAAAGATTTACATTCACCATTTACACTATTTAATACTTGTGTGTAATGTTCACCAAGTATAACAACACTTCTTTCTGAATTATCTTCTTCCATCTGACATCGCTTGATCTCTTTGAGTAATGAAGTTTTACCAGCGTGAGAATAGCCTTCTAATATTACACCTCTAATGTGCATATAGTACTCCTTTTATAATATATCTAGCTAGTAAAAAGTGTTACGCTCCCACGGTTCCCGAATCATAACCCCTTTACCATTTTTATAGTTTCGTAACGCTGTGTTATAGGGTGTTGAATGCCGTCTTCACACTCGATATTCTACTCAATTATTATGACTTCGCCATCTCTTAACGCTCTAAATAATGTTTTCTTTTCTATTAAATACTGAATGGAGTCATCTGTTGCCATAGACTCAAAATGATCAGATTTATAATGTGGCACTATTACATAATCTAGTATTCCTAGTCCATTCCATTCTGTCTCATATTGCTTTCCATATGGTTTGTTTTCTGGTTCATCTACTAAATGCATACCATCCAAAGTTGGACCTAATATGTATGTGCCTGCACTAAATCCACCATACACCTTATTCACATTGTTAACATAGTAGTCTTTGATAATTAAGTCTAAACCACTCAACTTCAATGCTTGTATTAAGACAAAAGCATTACCACCGGTACACCAAATGACATCACATTCATTGATCACTTTTTCTAATTCATTTTTCTTCGCGAAATATTCTCTTAGATCTACATGCTGAACTTGTAAACCAAGTTCCTCAAGATCCGATTTATCATTTCCTTCAATCTTTTTTCTAAATTCGAGATCATCTAAATCATCCATAGCATTGGTTATAAATGCTACTTTTTTATTTCCTGTAGATGTTAACTCCTTGAGTCTATCTGTCTCATTACCTGTTCTAAATGATGATAAATAAAATTTCATATGTATACTCCCCCACTATTTTATTTAGATTAATTTTGATTCCAATACTTCTAGGTAGGCAATGCTCTATAACGTTCCCACAACTAAATCATCTATCACATACTCCATACATTTATCTCTTGAATTCACGTAATCCTCAATTGCTTTCTCAATAATTACATCTGGTATAACTGTCTGAAGACCAGTACCTGGGTCAAACTCGAAATACTTATTTGTGCATTGAACTTCGCCCCCTACATTTGGGAGTTCAATTATTACTTTTGGTCCCGAGTTTCCATAACCATTTGGAGTACCTCCGGTTGGCTCACCTATGAGTGTGCTATTTGTAAGGCGTCTTAACACTGCTGCATTATCTGTTCCCGATGAAAATGTTCTGTTTCCAATTAGGACATAGCTCTTATCTGGCTGATTTAACTTCTTGCTTTTGGCCAGTTTCTTTCTAAATGGGTCAAATAGACCTGAATCTCCACCTGTGTTATACCTGAGATCAATCACGAGTTTATCAACATCATTGTTATCAATGAAAGACCAGACCTCTTCAGTGAACTGATCGAAGGTGTAATCTGGCTCCGGCCAGCACTCATCATAGTGAACGATTACTATTTTGTTTTCATCATCATACTCAAAACTATAGTTCTTCTTATCTATCTTATCCATAGTGCCAACAAGGTTGTTGACATATCCATCAATGACATATTCAATTTTGCTTTTTTGTTCAAAATCTTCTGTAATAACATCTACTGATTTAAGATCAGATCCATCTAAATAAGTTAGGGTCACTTGCTCTTTTGTATCAATAAGTCCCAGTGCCTCAGATATGTCCGGGATTCTTATCCAGGTAGTCGCTATGTACTCATCCCAGTATTCATTTTCTGATGGAATCAACTGTTCAAGTTCATAAATCACTGCGTCTGTTGGAGTATCATCAAATTTTACAATTTCTTTGAATAACAGATCCTCATACTCCTTAGTTGCGTTCACGCAGTATATGGACCCCTCTATTGTTACGAATTTTAGTGGTAGAACAGTTTCTGTGAGATCTTGTAATCCACTATAAATCGTATGCGAATCTCCAATCATTGCTACGATCCTCATTAGCTCAAACTTGAATTCAACAAGACTCAGGTTGTCTGCTCTATTTTTGAGCAGTTCAAATTCTGCTGTGAGTGTAGTTTCTGATACATGATCATAAAGGCCTTTGTGAGTGCTTTTCAGTTCTTTGTATAGATGGTCAATGTCCTTTGCCCAAAGTGCTGCTATTTCGTTTTGCTGTACATCGACTGTGCTTACCACTTCATTACCGATTTGTGGATCAGTGGCTTTTGTTGTTGCTTCTGTATCACTACAACCTGTCATGAGTATGACACTTGCTAGCAGTATTGCATTTATTGGTCTTTTAATCATTGCAATGTCTCCTTTGAGTATTCATCTATTAACGTGAGGCCAGATTCTAAGTAGAGTCATTACGTTCTCACGTTTCTCAATGTGTAGGGCGTTGTGTTTTTCGTTATTTAACAAAAACTGATTCATCTAAACCACCTTTGTCAATAATAAGATAATAATTCCCTTCAATAATCAGTAAACTATCATCGATTACAATATAATTCTGTGTTATTTTTTCGTCAGAAAGTTCTATGTAGTACATGTTCTCTTCACTCACTTTTGAGACATATTGCAAAATAGGAAATCTTATGGCTTTTATTTTTCTTAGCTCATCCCAAAATTCTTCTCGTTCAAATTTGTAGCTCATTGTTTTCGAAGTACTAGATCCCAATCCGGGAGAATAGGTCGTAACTTTTACTGTTTCAATCCGTCTAATACCAACTTTAGAATGAAGAATTTTATATGAGTTTCTTGGATAAAAATATGTAACTATCAGAATAATTACCACTATGAAGACAATTCTTTTCTTTGTCATGATACAGACTCCTTATGAGCTAATACTTGAAGTAGAAATACAAGCAAAAGATAAATAACGGTAATCCAATAAGAAAGAGCACATTATCAAAATTTAAATAACCATATGATGCTAACAAGCCACACATTATTATCACCTCTATTTCTCAAATGATTTATAACCTTCATGCTAAGTCTCCACCAGGCGTATGCCGGGACTCTGCTGTGTTATGTAGAGTCTTTAACGGTGTCTAGAAATCAATACTAAGTCTAACCATATCTATACACTGAATACCATTTTCATAGATTTCCTCATCGTAGTGTTTAATGAAGAAATCCTTATCTATTCCATTCATTCTAAATCCGCACTTCTGATATAACGCTAATTGACCAATACTTGAATTTCCAGTACCAACTTCTAAAGTAATCGCGCCTTTGTTTCTTGCAGTTCCTATTGCATGAGTAACCAATTTCTTGCCTATTCCTTGTCCATGATACGACTCATTAACTGCAACATTCACTAGTTCAAGTGTTTGTGGTCTCGTCTTTATTAATACATAAACTCCAATAGCATCCTCATCTTTCATTACATAACATTCGCCACGACTTAGATACTCATCTACTGCATGTTTTGATGGATCAGCCAATAGTAATAAATCATACGGAGCTTCACTTATGTCATTAAGACTTTCTATTTTATAGTTCATATTTTTCCCCAATCAATTTATGTTCACATCACTTATATTCAATGTCTTTTCGTTATCGTAAGACTCCATTATTTAGTATATTACAGTTTGTATTGTTTGTAACCCTTATTTTGGAAATAAATAGCACCTCAAATGTTGTATTTATTAACTACAACATTTGAGGTGCTTCTTCCTTGATCCTAATCAATCATTCCAACCGACCAAGACTGAATTCGTGTAAGAGGTATAGCTTCCTTATGATAAAGCGTTAGCCTTTCAATTGGAAATGCCAGATCGATTTTTCTATTATGTATCTTCTCCAGCATTTCTTGTGAAACATGGGTCTTCATAATGACATATGAAAACACATCCGAATCCATCTTTAAGTTAAATTCAGAAAGCTGACGGGCTAATTCTTGTTTCAACTGACTTATAACTTTATTCTCTTTGAACAACAGGTGTACTTGTCCATTAGGCAGCACTTTATAGCAGTCTGTATGGAGTATGTAATCATCACTACCCAGATTATGTATCTTTGAAATTGCGCTCTTTATAACATCACTCAGCTTCTCACCATATCTAATAAGCTCCATGGAGTTATTATAATGTCCGACAACAGGTATATCGACAGGCATTGCAGTCATTTTCTTGTCACTATACTCGTCACGAAGTGCATAGATCATGCTATTTAACGGTTCTGGTATATCTATTGATAAATAAGCCTCAAAACAAGGCTGCACAGTTCCTGAATTTTTCATATACTCACTTCTCCTGCGAATTATTGGTTCAGAATCTTGCTTAATTTCCTTTTAACGTTTCGTATATAGCATATATAGAAATTCAAGATTCAAGAATTCTATATATGCTATATACGAAACCTAGAATTGTAATTATGCAAGATTCTCTGTCAACTGAACTATTATAACATAAAAAAAGCCACCATCCGTTAGGATGATGGCCTTCAGTATTTAATAAATTATGCAGCGTTTTCTTCAAGGCTCTTTTCGAACTCAGCGTTCTTAGTAGCGTTGAATACGTTCTTATCAAGTGCACCTTCGCCTTGAGCGATGATACAAGTACAAACAGCATCACCAGTGATGTTTACTGCAGTACGAGTCATATCAAGAATACGGTCAACACCCATGATGATTGCAATACCTTCTACTGGTAGTCCAACTTGTTGAAGAACCATTGAAAGCATGATCAGGCCAACGCCCGGTACGCCTGCTGTACCAACAGAAGCTAGTGTAGCAGTAACGATTACCATCATGTACTGGTTAATAGTAAGATCAACACCAAATAGCTGTGCGATAAATACCGTTGCAACACCTTGCATGATTGCAGTACCATCCATGTTGATTGTCGCGCCAAGAGGCAGACAGAATGATGCAATATCTTCTTCAACACCACAACGTTTTACAGTTGTTTCGATAGTGATTGGTAAAGTAGAAGATGAAGATGCTGTAGAGAATGCTACTGCCATTGCTGGCGAGAAGTTCTTAAAGAACTGAACAGGATTCAATTTAGTAATTGCTGCAAGTAGACCTTGGTAAGTAAGAATCGCATGTAGGAATAAAGCGCCAACAACAGTTAACATATAAACCGCTAGTGGTCCAAACATTCCCCAGCCTAGAGTTGCAAATGTCTTAGCGATCAGACAGAATACACCAATTGGTGCCATGTGCATTACCATTTCAACGATCTTTAAGTTTACATCGTTAAGTTGCTCGAAGAAAGTGAAAACTGACTTCGCTTTTTCGCCTTGAATTGTTAGTGCAGTACCAACAAACAGTGCGAACACGATGATTTGAAGCATTTTGCCATTAGCAAGTGAAGAGATAGGATTCGTTGGAACCATATCATAAAGAACCTTTACAAGTGCTGGAGATTCTTTAGCAGCGAACTCTGCGCCTTCCATTGAAATACCACCAACCATACCTGGGTTTGTAATATTAGCAAGTGTAATCGCAATTGTAATTGCAATTGCAGTTGTCATAAGGTAGAACAGAATCGTTTTAGAACCGATACGGCCAAGTTTCTTAACGTCACCGATCATTGCAGCTCCAACAACTAGTGAAACAAATACTAGCGGAACAACCATCATCTTGATTGAGTTAAGGAATACTTTACCGATTAATACAAAGAAGAAATCAATAATTACGTTTTGTACAAATGGTACACCGTTCATTGGGTATAGAACAATACCTGCGATTGCACCTAAGATTAGTGCAACAAGGATTTTAGTAGTAAGACTCATTTTTGTTTTCATATAATCCTCCCTTTCTCTATAGAACATTTAAATAAATGCACGTCGTCCCAACCCCCTAATATGTTAAGACAGTTATAATATTAAATCTTGCACCTCGGGTTTCTACATTTTCCTACACAAACCTACACAAAAACGTTTTCCGCATTGGAATTCCAACATTCTTGTAGAAAATAAAATTGTGTGACAATTGAATCATCGTATTTTTAGTATGCATTTTCGTCATTTGTTTGTAACAATACAGTTATTTTTGTATACAATCATTACTGAAATGTAACAATTTGCACCCTGTGTCGACTTTCACCCTACATTTATACTTTCTCCTACATAAAACTACAAATTCCTATCTTCTCTATAATCAAAAAAACAGAAGCTCTGTATTTCTAGTACAGAGCTTCTGCTCAAAGGAGAATCTTGCAGAATATCCTTTTAACATTTCTATATATGATGTATACGAAACCTGTAATTGTAATTCTTTAAAATTCTGAAATAAAAAAGAGTTCCTACATTATGTATAAATAAGTAGGAACTCTTTAAATGAATTATATTAGGTTATTAGTACATACCTGAGTTTAATTCTTCAGCTGTAATGCTGTTTTCTTCAGTCATTTCTGGAATTGCAAGATCAGTTACAGCATTAATGTTGTAAGATGTTGACTCAACATCCATTGTTACTTTAATTTCAGTTGCAGATTCAGGTTCTGTAACAGTCATATCAAGACCAACTGCAGTAGCAACAATTTGCTTGTCCTTGTCTATGCTGAACGTCATGTCGAAACGATCTACTGCAAAGTATGAAACCGCTTCAGTCCATGCCGCTTCAAATTCTGTACTCATTGTATCTATTTCAGCAACAATCTCTTCATCTGTCATTTCAATACCAGCCATTGCTAACTGATTCTTTTGAGATGTGATCATGATTTCACGAAGTGACTCATCTGTCAGCATCGTTGTGATAAAATCTTTCACAAGCTCTTTTGAACGAACGTCATCAAATGAAAGTGAGATATTTGATACTTTAACATCTTCACCATTTACTGAAACAGTTGCGTTTTCTTCAAGAGTCAGTTCTTCATCAGTAATTTTAGCAAGCATAATGTCATTGAACTTTTTGTTGATTTCAATAGATTGCTCTTTTGTCAAAGTCATTGACTCGCCAGATTCTGTTTCAATCTCTTGAACAATGTATTGCTCCATCATTGGAATCTTCATAATGATTTCTGAGTCGTTCATGTACAACTCAACATTGTAAGTCATGCCACTAAGTGCAGCAGAACCTGTTAATGCAATTTGAGGCTTGTCTTCGATGATTGATTTTGCATGGAAGTTGACATTAACGTCTTTAACCATTGATGCAAACATTTCAACCATTGGATCTGGATTTTCACCAAGATCAACACCGAAGTGCATGTTCATGTCTTGCTCTGCTGATGTTATTTCCAGCGAGTTCATTGTTGCTTCTTCTAGCATTTCCTTTGGCGTTTGTTTAGGTGTACAACCTGCAACAGCCAATACCAGAACAAAGATCATTAGTAATGATACGAGTTTACGATTCATAATATTTCTCCTCCTTGATTTTCAAATCCCATTTATTGTATCATGAGAAACCAACATATTCCATTAAAAAAGTCTTAAGACGTTATGTAAGAATATTCAGAATCAATCTTCAGTTTTAACAATATCCAGAGGTTCTTTTATATACTTTCTAATACCGTATCTTTCTCTATAAGCACAAAGATACTCGCCCATTTTTTTTGTATCTTTGTTCATTTTGCGTAGCTCTTCTAAGTTTAAATCTTGACTGAAAGGACATGCAGAAAGACATACGCCGCAGTCGGTTCCCAGCGAGCGCCATCTTTCATAACAGCTTTCCTGATTGATTTTCCATCTGAGATCGCCATCAAGTATCACTCTTTTCTCTTTAGAAATGGCTTGACCCGGACAAGTTCTTGAGCAAATCCCACAGATTTCACAGAACTCTGCAAAGCCGTAGTCTACTGGCTCATCTGGAATAAGTGGTAAGTCAGTTGTCACAACACCAATTCGAACTCTTGGACCATATGTTTTTGAAGCTAAAATTCCCATTCGTCCAATTGCACCTAGACCTGCGGCTTCTGCTACAAGCGGAGCTACGACTAAATAGTTGCCATCCATGTGATTTCTCGCCTCGTACCCAAGTTCTCTAAGCATATATGTAAGTACAAGACCCGTCATACCTGCATCTACATACCCTTTTACCACCGCAATCACTTCTTCAATTTGAGGCGCACGATTGATCATGTCTTGGTCCATCTCAACTGTAAATACAATGGCGTAGTGATCTTTAGGTTCAACAACGTCTTTATAATTCTCTGGTTTTCTGCCGCGATGAGAATAATAGTACTCTGGCTTCATTTTAGTTATGCCTACATCAATGGCACCATAAAATTTTGCGTACTTCTTTATTATTTCAGTCATTTCCTCTGGAGACGTCTCCACGCGTTCAGGCTGGTGTTGACCCTCTGATAGAGGATTTATATCCCCAAGCATTCTGAAGACCGAATCCGCGAATCTGGAATGGATGGGATGATACGTCATTGTCCCTTCACCACAGATATTTGGAAGTGTTTTAATACGATCATCATTTTCCTTATGTTCAGGATGTTCCTTATAATAGTCTTCGTAAGCTTCACTGCCTTTTTCATAACCCATTCGAGCAAACATTGTATCTCTTTCATCAATTCTTTTCATCTTTATCCCCTCCTGCTATGACTCTCATAGTTATTTTACCATTTAAGTATTCATATTTGTATTCATATTTGTATTCAAATATTGGTATTAGATAGATACTAAAATAAAAAAGATCCACCATTTAATATGGTGGATCTTAATGTGACTGGTAATTAATCAGGTTTAATTTTCTATTTTTAGTTCCCGATATATGCAAGCTCTTCAGAAGTGATACTATTGTTTTCATTTAGCTCTGGGAACTCAATATCTTTTACATTATTAATATTGTATGTTGATGTGTCAATATCAAACTTAACTTTAGAAGTCTGCTTAGTGTTTGGATCATGTACAATAAGACCTACTTTTACATTTGAAGCAACTAATTGACTTGACTCATCAATGCTAAATGTCATTTCACATTGATCAACGTACATGTATCTGCTAATTTCAGTCCAAGCTTTCACAAGTTCGTCTGTAATATCAAGTTCTGCAAGAATTTCCTCATCTGTTAGTTCTAGAGTATTCAGTTCACTCTGCTGCTTGATTGAACTTACCATAATACTTTTAAGATACTCATCATTCATTAGTTCATTCACGTAATTCACAGCAATTTGTTTTGCGCGAGCACTTGTCAGATTTACTTTGATGTTATTTACTTTCACATTTCTTTCATTAACATTTACTATTATATCCTTCTCAAGTACAACTTCGTCGTCCTTAATTAGATCAAATACCATGCCATTTAGTTTTTTAGAAAACTCCATTACTTCTTCGGTGTTATATATTGCAAAATCAATATCATCTGTATTGTATTCTTGAACCACATAAGGTTCAACCATAGGGATTTTCATTGCAATTTCTTTATTGTTCATGTATAACTCAGCTGTGTATGTCATACCGCTTAAAGCAGCTGTTAATGTCATTTCAGCTTTTAATGAGTCCTCTGTGCTTGTCTTAGAATGAATGTCTAGATCAACATCCTTCATCAGTTCTTCAAAAGATGCAAGTGATTCATCTACATGCTCTCCCAGATCAATACCAAAGTTCATTTTAATATCTTGCTCACAAGATTTAATCTCAAGTGCTTTGAGTGAAGATTCCTTAAGCATCTCCTTAGGTGTAAACTCTGCTGCAAATCCAACTGTAGATGTCAAAAGAGTCATAGACATCAGTAGTGCTGTTATTTTTCTTTTCATATTATCCTCCCACAACTTAACTTATAAACGCGTACCACAACATCCTATCACATCTCACTATTATTTCCCATTAAAATAATATAATTACATATCTATTTGTGCATTTTAATAATTCTGTTGAGTATCTGGAAAGCACGACGTGTTCAGCTTGTAGGTAAAGTCACATTCTGTATACTTAGTGGTTTCTGAATGGAAAATGGGTTGTTGCAAATGATTATGCAACAACCCATTCATTTATGTGCACCTTAGGAGAAAGCGCTCTATTTGCTTAATGCATTTTCAATATCTGTTGCCGTTGATAGCGATAGAATATCATTCACCATACTTTGGGCCTTCTTATAATCAATTCCCATCGTTGTCTTTCGTGCTTTCAGTATCGTTGAAGGACTCATGCTGAATTCATCAAGACCCATGCCTATTAATAGAGGCATCAGTGTTAAGTCACCGGCCACAGAGCCGCACATACCGACCCATATTCCTGCTTCATGACCATTTTTAATCGTCATTTTTATAAGTCGAAGTACAGCAGGGTGATACGCTGTATATAAATCCGCAATCGATTCGTTCATTCGATCAACAGCAACTGTATACTGAATTAAATCATTCGTTCCAATACTAAAGAAGTCAACTTCCTTCGCAAGTAAATCTGATGCGATGGCTGCTGCAGGAATCTCTATCATGATTCCAACAGGAACATCATCAGCAAACTCAACGTTTTCATTTCGAAGATCTTCTTTAACGGATTCAATAATAGCCTTTGATTGTCTGACTTCTTGAACAGATGAAATCATCGGGAGCATAATACGAAGTTTTCCATAAACACCGGCTCTAAGCAGCGCTCGAATCTGAATTTTAAATACTTCAGGCTCATTTAAACAGTATCTAATGGCACGATAGCCAAGGAATGGATTCATCTCCTCAGGCATATTTAAATAAGAAACTTCCTTGTCGCCACCTATGTCCATAGTCCGAATGATAACAGGCTTATCTGTCATACCTTTTAAAACAGCACTATAAGACTCATATTGTTCCTCTTCAGTCGGTGCAGATGTTCTATCCATAAATAAGAATTCACTTCTAAATAGACCAATACCTTCGGCGTCATTTTCTAAAACACGCTCCAAGTCATTTGGTGAAGCTATATTGGCAGCAAGCTCAATGGACTTCCCATCGGCCGTTTTGGTTTCTAATCCAATATATTTTTGAAGCTCTTTCTTTTCAAGCTCAATTTGATTGATTCTGTCCTTATAATCTACAATGACTTGCTCTGTTGGATTAAGGGTCAATGTACCCTGATCACCATCTACGATTGCTTTCTGCTCTTGCGCAAGTGCTTCAAAAGCCGTTCTTCCAATACCCATAACTGCCGGAATACCAAGTGTACGAGCAATGATCGCACTGTGAGAGGTTTTACCACCTACAGCTGTAATTATGCCGACAATGTTCTTAGCATTTAATTGCGCTGTATCTGATGGTGTCAGATCCACAGCCGCAATAATACTGCCAGGCTTTGCAAGGCCTAAATCTACAGATGCTTCTCCTCTTAAAATTCGAATGATTCTTCTCGCAACATCTCGAATATCATGAGCACGTTCTTGGAAATACGGATTATCCATACCTTCAAACATTTGAGCCATGGCTTCGGCCGACAATTGAACCGCATACTCTGCAGACCAAGAATCATCTGTAATTTTCCCAGCTATATCCTTAACCCACTCAGGATCTTGAAGGATCATAATATGCGCTTGAAAAATTTGAGCTTTGTCTTCACCAAGTGTCTCACGCTTTGATTCATAAATGTCTTCAAGTTCTGAAAGTGATTGTCCAAGTGCCTGCTGCAGACGATTACTTTCTAACTCTACATTTGAGGACTTGCTTTCCAAAGCGGGTTCATCTGGTTTAACCAGTAAAAGCTCACCAATTCCAACACCGTCTGAGACGCCAAGTCCTTTAATAGTTTCAAACACTAGGCCTCGACTCCTTCAATAATTTCCTTAAGTTCATTTTCAATAGATGAGGGATTGTCTCCAGTGGCATCAATGCTGATTGTTTCACCTTCTGAAAGACCCATACCCATAATGTTCATAATAGATTTTGCGTTGATTTTACTTCCTTCTTTAATAAGGAACACTTCACCACTGTATTTTGTTGCTGCACTTACAATAAAACTTGCAGGTCTTGCATGCAGACCGTTTTTACTCTTTATAGTCACTTCAACCATTTTAAGTCCTCCTCAAATCATCAACTTTATTCTAAATCATCAGATTTTCTTTAATATTTATACAAGCGAAAGTACCGCTGCACCCTTCACACGAGACGAGGCCGTGTCACCCAGGTTCACTTGAATGTCTTTGACCTTGTCTGGTGATGTAATAACAATCGGTGTAATCACAGATTTCCCATGTGATTTTAGAACGTCTAAGTCCACTTTCACAACAACGTCTCCCGCTTCTACAGTGGCACCAACTTCAGCGACTCTTGTAAACCCTTCGCCTTTAAGCTCTACAGTATCAATACCAATATGAACTAAAACTTCAATACCGTCCTCAGATACGATGCCAAACGCATGATTCGTTGGGAAGATTTGAGCAATCTTACCTGCACAGGGTGCTTTAACCTGGCCGTCAGTCGGGTTGATGGCAAAACCATCGCCCACCATTTTTTGAGAGAAAACAGCATCAGGTACTTTTGTAATGTCAATCACTTCACCCGTCATAGGGCTTGATAGTGATAATGTTTTTTTCTTAAATAATCCAAACATAGTTAATTCCTTTCATATCACAGGTTCACTTTCTATTTTGAAATTTTTGAAGCTGCAGCTTCATCAACAATTATCGTCACATTTGGGTGGAGTTGGAGCACAGATGCTGGTAGCTCAGGCGTGATTTTCCCATTCACCATACCTGCAACAGCGTCTGCTTTTTCTATTCCAGAAGCAAGAAGTATTATGCCTCTTGATTGCATGATCGTTTTGATCCCCATGCTTATGGCTTTTTTCGGTACGTCTTCGATCGTATCAAAGAATCTGGCATTGTCATTAATCGTCTGTTCATCAAGCTGTACAATATGAGTTGTCGCTTCAAACTTTATGTCAGGTTCGTTAAATCCTATATGTCCATTTCTACCAATGCCCAATATTTGAAGGTCAATTCCACCGGCCTCTGCTATTAGCGTCTCATAGCGCTCACACTCAGCTTCATAATTCCCAGCTGTGCCTGAAGGTATATGATAGTTTTCAGTTGTTATATTAATATGCTTAAAAAGCTGTTCTTGCATAAAGTATGCATAACTTTGCTCGTGTGTTGACTTTAAGTCCAAATACTCATCTAGATTAAAAGCGGTTACACTTTCAAAACTGATCATGCCTTCTTTGTAAAACTTAATAAGCTCAGTATACAATCCAACAGGCGTTGAACCAGTTGCAAGGCCCAAAACACTGTCTGGCTTTTGTAGAATCTGACCGACAAATAAATGTGCGGCTTTTCGACTCATGTCATTGTAATCTTTTACAACGATGATATTCATGAACGTCCTCCTGAAAATTTCAAATAACCTTTTATAAAGACTTTTTCAACACAGAGTGAGTCACCAAGGAGTACAATGTCTGCGTGTTTTCCAGTCTCAATACTGCCCTTAATATGATCGATCCCAATTCGTTTTGCAGGGTTCAAGCTCAACATATTGATAATTTCTTCAAGGGGTCGACCTGTATGTTCTATTACATTTCTGAGTGCACTGTCCATTTTATGAACGCTTCCTGCAATTGTTCCATCTTTAAGCCTAGGTGCGCCATCTTTAACAATCACTTTCTGCCCACCAAGATCATATGTTCCTTCACTTAGAAAGCTCGCCCGCATGGAATCTGTAACCAAAATCACTTTTTCAGGGGATTTAATCCGAATAAAAGTATCATAGAATCCAGGATGAACGTGAACACCATCTGTTATTAACTCTGATGTGAACGGTTTTGCAAATGTCGCTCCAACGGCTCCAGGTTTTCTATGATGAAGACCTGTCATTGCATTAAAGCAATGGGTCACATGATCAACACCCGCGTCATAAGCGAGGCAAGCTGTTTCAAAATCACAACCTGTATGGCCCATGCTTAATACGACGTTTCTATTTTTCATCGATTTTATAAATTTGAATGCCTCGTCCATTTCTGGAGCTAAGGTGATTATTTTTATAATGTCTAAATGTTTCTCTATCCAATCAATCGTGGGCTTTTGAATATGTTCAGTTGATTGAGCGCCTTTGAACTCAGGACTAATAAACGGTCCTTCTAAATGAACGCCTACAACTTCACTCCCTGTCAAATTCGATTCAGATTGAATTTTCATGTACTCCCGAACTTGATCTAGAGCAGCTTCTATCGAAACTTGATCCATCGTCATTGTTGTTGCAAGGTAAGACGTTGTACCCGCTGTGATCAGTTTCTCAGAGATGATCCTCAAAGCTTCCAAACTGCCATCCATTGTGTCTGCACCACCGGCACCGTGAACGTGGATATCAACAAATCCAGGACTCACATATCCATCGTGATGAATAACTTCATACTCAGTGTTCTTGACGTTCCCTTCCCACTGCTGATTTGACATAATACTTTCGATTTTGTCTGTAAACACGAGGACATGATCTTCTAATATTTTATTTTCAAGTATGATTTTTGCACCTTTAATAACAGTCTTCATTAATAGATTCATATTTGCCTCCAAATTACTCTATCCAAGGACGAGATGAATTAAATTGATTTAAATTACTGTTAAACTTTCGTCTCTGGATAGAAGAATTCGGCGGAGGGGGCTCTCCCTCCTACCAAATTCCTCAATATTCATAACAAAATTGATATTTATCCGAGCATTTTTCTCATTTCTTCTGCAATCAGTTCAGCGTGTGTGCCGACAACCACTTGCATGTTTTTCTTATTAGGTCTGATGACACCAGCGGCGCCCAGTTTCTTAAGAGGTGAGTCTTCGATTGCTGAATTGTCCTTAAGCGTCAGACGTAAACGTGTGATACAAGAATCGATTTCAACAATATTGTCGTGACCACCAAGTAGTTGGAAGTACTCAACCGCTATTGCTGCGATACCACGATCAGCAACTGCGTTATCTACATCTTCAGAAGATTCGTCCATACGACCTGGTGTCTGAATGTTGAATTTCTCGATCATGAATTTAAATACAACATAGTATAGAGCGCCGAACGCAAGTCCAAGCGGAATCAACATGTATCCGTTTTTCGCAAGGTGCATGTTCATAACGTAGTCAATAAGACCAGCTGAGAATCCGAATCCGTGAAGAATACCCAGAAGTTGTGTGATTGCAAGTGCTGCACCTGACATTAGTGCATGTACAAAGTATAGACCTGGTGCAATAAATACGAATA
>Ga0209272_10000750_pt1 | contig 23671 bp, 19 predicted proteins | sample tdDd002_FD_187125 | JGI IMG/M metagenome (GOLD analysis project Ga0209272, IMG submission 187125) | Marine sediment microbial communities from the Atlantic coast under amendment with organic carbon and nitrate - tdDd00.2 (SPAdes)... | ecosystem: Environmental > Aquatic > Marine > Coastal >... | reverse complement strand
AATACAGCGATAGGCTGCAAAGGCCCAAATGTGGGCTTTCTCATAAATATTCCCTAATTTACTGATGTGTCTAATTTTTATGGTGCGTTTTGTACCAAACAAAACGTGAAGCAAACGTGAAATATAAAGCTTATTTATAGATTTAATTGTAATGATTGGTATGACTTTGTAAGGGTGAGTATGTGAAGGCTACTTGCCGCGAATTATTGTCATTTAAGAGGCGAATTAGCACTTGGTTGATTTTTATCTTTTTCTTATTTAATGTGGGGACTATGAAACGCTTAACTATTTTTATCTCAACCAACTGTTGTTGTTGCACCTCCCAAGACGTGCGGCGGCTTTCGCGTAGCTATTAGTTAGCAAAAGATCATACAGACATATTAAAGGCCGCCGATGTTTTCATCCGCGGCCTTTTTGCATTTAAAGGAATAACAATATGAGTCAGTCAAAATTACAACTATTCAATACACTGGGGCGTTCCCTTGAGCCGTTCAACACCATCGAATCCGGTAAAGTTGGTTTGTACGCTTGTGGTCCGACGGTGTACGACTACGCGCATGCTGGCAACTTAAGAACCTATCTTTTTGTGGATGTGTTAAGGCGCACGTTAGAGCTCAACGGCTACGACGTAAACCACGTTATGAACATCACGGATGTTGGCCACTTGGTGTCTGACGCCGATACCGGTGAAGATAAAATGGAAAAGGGCGCGAGAAAACATAACAAGTCTGCTTGGGAGATCGCAAAGTACTTTGAAGACGCGTTTTTGGATGACCTTGACCGCTTGAATATCATCAAGCCTTCCATCATTTGTCGCGCTACCGAGCACATTCAAGAACAGATTGAGTTCGTCCAAGATCTGGAACAAAAGGGCTTTACCTATCAAACCTCCGATGGCGTTTATTTTGATTCAGTGAAGCTTCCGGATTACGGAAGACTTGCCAAACTTGATCGTGAAGGATTAGAGGCGGGCATCCGTGTCGAAATGGCAGAGAAAAAGAGCTCAACCGATTTTGCACTCTGGAAGTTTAGTGGTGATACGCCAAGACAAATGGAATGGGAAAGCCCTTGGGGAGTTGGCTTTCCGGGGTGGCACATTGAATGTTCTGCGATGGCAGAGAAGTACCTTGGGGAGGTGTTCGATATTCATGTTGGTGGGGAAGACCACATCCCAGTTCACCACACCAACGAAATTGCCCAATGCCAAGCAAAGAATGGACACGTTCAAGCGAATTACTGGCTGCATGGCTTCTTCCTTCAATTGAACAAAGAGAAGATCTCCAAGTCCGGTACGTCACTTCGTCTTGATGCGTTTATCGAGAAAGGCTATGACCCGCTGGCTTACCGTTACTTGGTGCTGACCAGTCATTATCGCAGTCATTTGAGCTTTACGTGGGAGAGCTTGGATGCCGCACAAACAGCTTTAAAGCGCCTGAAAGCGAAAGTGTTGGCACTACCAGAAGGTGGCAAAATCGACCAAACGTATGTTGAGCGCTTTGCGTCACTCATCAACAATGATTTAGCCATGCCACAAGCGATGGCATTGATGTGGGAGTTGCTTGGAAGTGCATTAAACGATGCAGATATAAAGGCAACAGCACGTTACTTTGACAGTGTGTTTGGTTTAGAGCTTGATAAGGTAGAGGAAGAAGAAATCCCCCGCGAGATCTTGGAGCTGGTCGAATTGCGACTGCAAATGAAAAAGCAGAAGGAGTATCAACAAGCCGACGAAATCCGCCAGCAAGTCACCGACCTCGGCTACAGAATCAACGATGCTGGTGATGGCTCAACGGTAAGTAAACAAGGCTAGCAAGCTGGAAAACAAAAAAGGCTCACTGCGATAGTGAGCCTTTCTAATTGAAACGATCAACGCTCTCGTCGCTATTGAATCGCTAACTCAGGTTGCGAAGCCGTATTCACTTCTGCGGTTTGATTGTATTTCTTAATCACTAGCGCCAAGCGAATCAGCATTGCAATTGCCGCGGTAGTTAATCCTGTCACGATACCAATCCAGAAGCCTTCTTCGCCCATGGCAGGGACGATTTCATCGGTAATACCCAGCAACATACCCAGTGGAAGTGCCAAACCCCAGTAAGCAAGAATTGCCAGAATCATTGGGATCTTAGTATCTTTGTAGCCACGCAGAGCGCCGTTTGCAGAGGTCTGCAGTGCATCGCTGAATTGGTACATCGCAGTAAACATCAGCAGCGTAGCCGCTGTTGCTGAAACCACAGGATCTGTGGTGTACAAACGAATGATCCACTCTGGGAACAGCAAGAAGAAGCCGACTGAAATCAACGACAGTAGCGCGGCAGTAATAATGCCTACCAAACTGCGGTGAGAGGCCGTTTCAAGCTTTTGTTCACCCAATGCATGACCAACGCGAATCGTGATACCAAATGAAAGACTCATTGGGATCATGTACGTCATGCTAGAGATATTCAGTGCTATTTGCGCCGCTGCAACGTTCTCCGCACCAATACGACCAATCAACAGGGCAATCACCGCGAAGATACTGCCACAAACCGCAATGTTTAAGCCAATCGGCATCCCGAGTTTGAACAGCTGTTTGATCTCTTGCCATACTGGTTTTAATTCTGCGAAGTGAAGAATGTTTTTATAGTGGTGATGGCTCTTGATGTAGCTAAACAGCAGGGCAGACATCAGCCAGTAAACCAAGCTAGTAGCCCAGCCACAACCAACCGCCCCCAGAGCCGGCATGCCGAACTTGCCGTAAATCAGAATGTAGTTAACAGGGATGTTTAACAACAAACCAATCACAGAAATCAACATCGGTGCGCGAGTGTTGTTCATCCCTTCGCAGAAGCCATTCAAAGTGTAGAAAAGCGCAATGCCTGGAACACCAAACGCCAACGCGACAACGTAATCACTCGCGATAGGGATGATCTCAGGTGCAACACCTAAGCCAACGAGAATGGTTTCCCCAAGTAGTAAGTAAACAATCAGAATCGCACTGACAAACGCAGACAACCAAAGCATCTGAATAAACGCGATACGCACGTTATTTAAACTTTGTGCGCCGCGGTGGTAAGCCACAACAGGTGTTAATGCCATGATGATGCCGCGAAGCAATAGCGAAACGGGTAGCCATAAACTGGTGCCAAGTGCGATCGCAGCAAGGTCGGCAGCACTCACTTGTCCTGCCATTGTGGTATCGATAAAGCCCATCGACTGAGTGGCAAGTTGCATCAGAATGATAGGGATCGATAGGTGTAACAAAGCGCCCGATTCTTTAAAAAAGCGAGAAAAAGAGGAAGGTTTGTTTTGCATGGAAGTAATTAAACACCAATATCAATGCACCAGTGGAAGCAGGATAGCGTTGTGCATTGTAGGGTGTGCCGCGTAGGCACGCGCAATATACGGATTTTTGGTCTTGCGTTCAATATGTAATTTAGATCACAAGAAAACGATTGCTTTGGCTTCTAAATATGTCATTTGTCTTGTGAATGTATCGCGTTTTTTACTGCTCATTTTTAGATGAAAACAAGCGATTTTCGACACGCTCGTTTCAATAATCATCAGTCATTATTCCGCTTTTCGATGGTTACAAATCTTTTTATCTGACGTCTCGATTTATTTATTGTGTGATTATTTTCTTGGTGATATTTATCGCCTTAGTTTAGGCAATGCATGGAATAAAGAATGGAAGCCGAGCAATTAGAAGTACTCAATTTCATTAGCCAATACCCACCTTTTGATGACTTACCGGAAGAACATCTAAGAAACATCGCAATGAATGCTGAAGTCGCGTATTACCGCGCAGGGACGGACATTCTCAAGAAAGGCGATGACATTCGCGATTTATACATGATCCGCAGTGGTGTGGTGGAAATCTTCCGCCGCAAAGGCGAGTTGTACAACCGTATCGATGCTGGTGGCTTGTTTGGACAAATGGGGTTGTTGATGAACAACCGTGTCCGTATGCCAGCTAAAGCGATTGAAGACACCTTGGTTTACTGCATTCCAGAGAAGATTTTCACTGAGCTATGTGACGAGTTTGAGAACTTTGCTGATTTCATGGAATTGGAAGACAGCGCTAGGTTGCGTACCGCGGTATCAAACCAGTCAGATGGTAATGACTTTACTACTGCGAAAGCGCGCAAGATCTTAAGCCGCGAGCCAGTAACGTTAGAAGCCACTGCAACGGTGCGTGAGGCCGCAATCTTGATGGCGGAAGAGGGCGTTACTGCGCTTTTGATTGTCCGCGCGCAAGAAGACATTACCGAAGACGACGATGACCAATTGCTTGGTATCTTGACCGAGAAAGATCTGTGCGTTCGCGTTTTAGCAGAAGGTAGAGACAGTGATATTCCTGTAAGTGAAGTGATGAGCTACGACGTTGTGTCGCTCGATTCCAGTGCTTACGTGTTTGAAGCCATGCTGACAATGCTGCGTTACAACGTCCATCATCTGCCTATTCTTAAAGACAAAAAGCCCATAGGCGTAATCAGCATGACGGATATCGTCCGTTATGAATCGCAAAACAGCTTGTTGCTTGTGAGCTCTATCTTCCAACAAAACTCAGTCGAAGATCTCAAAGCGGTTTCTAAACAAGTGAAAGACTGCTTTGTCCGAATGGTAAGTGAAGACGCAAATGCCCATATGGTAGGGCGTGCAATGTCGGTGATAGGCAGCAGTTTTAAGCAAAGATTGGCAGAGTTAGCAGAACAAGAATTAGGTCCAGCGCCCATCCCTTATTGTTTGTTGGCGATGGGTTCCATGGCGCGTGATGAACAGCTTATCGTCACAGACCAAGATAACGCGCTGATTCTGGATAACAGTTACGAACCAGCACTGCATGGTGAGTACTTTGCTCAGTTTGCGAAGTTCATTTGTGATGGATTGGCGGAGTGTGGTTACACCTACTGTACTGGCGACATCATGGCGACTAACCCAGAGTGGCGTAAAACGCGCTCCGAATGGGAAGAGTGCTTTGCTAACTGGATTGATGATCCAACGCCAGAGCGACTTCTGCACAGCAATATATTCTTCGACTTACTGGGTGTACATGGACGCGTAAAATGGGCAGAGCAGTTGAGTGGATTCATTGTCCGCCGTGCCAAGAAGAATAGCCGCTTCTTAGCTTGTATGGCTTACAACGCGATTCGTCGCACGCCGCCACTTGGTTTCTTTAAAGACTTCGTGATGGAGAAAGACGGTCGTCATCGCAATTCCATCAACTTGAAACGCCGAGGCACTGCGCCAATGGCGGATCTGATTCGTGTGCACGCCTTGGCAATTGGTTCACGTTCACAAAACTCGTTTGAGCGCCTAGATGACATCAACAATGCGGGCATCTTACCGAAAGGCCGTGGCATGGACTTAAAAGATGCGATGGAGTTGATCTACATGGTGCGAATCCGACATCAAGCACTGGATATCGAAAACGGTGAAGAGCCGGATAACAACATCGAGCCAGAAGAAATGTCGGAGTTTGAGCGTCGCAACTTAAAAGCCGCGTTCCAAATCCTAAGCAACGCGCAGAACTACATTAAGTTCCGTTACCAGAGAAGTGGCAAATGATGTGGTTTTCAAAACAAAAGCAAGATATCACCGATTTGCTTGATACCAGCCAGACACCTGATTGGCCAATCTTCTTCGAGCAACTTGCCGAGCAAGCGAACGATACTCGATTAAAACGTTATTACTCTACGCCTATTGTGAATGGTGATACGCCATTAAAAGAGGTACCGTTTGTCTCCGTCGATTTTGAGACAACGGGTTTAAACGCCGAGGAAGATGCCATTCTCACCATAGGTTTGGTGCCATTTACGCTAGGGCGAGTGCAGTGCAGCGGATCTCGTCATTGGGTGGTGAATCCAAATCGAGAACTGAATGAAGAATCAGTGGTGATCCACGGCATTACCGACTCTGAAGTGAAGAATGCGCCGCAACTTGAACAAATTCTGGATGCCATTCTTGATGAGTTAGCCGGAAAGATTGTGGTGGTGCACTACAAAAATATCGAGCGTCAATTCTTCAATAATGCGTTGTTAAACAGCTTAGGTGAGGGGATTCAATTTCCAGTCGTTGATACGTTAGACATCGAATACGCGATTCAACGTCGCGAGTGTGAAGGTTGGTTAAACAAGCTCAAAGGTAAAAAGCCGGGTTCTGTACGACTAGGCCACGCGCGTGACCGCTACCATTTGCCTGCTTATCAGCCACACCATGCGCTGACCGATGCTCTTGCTACCGCTGAGTTGCTTCAAGCCCAGTTGCAGTATCACTTTGATGGTGACATGCCACTGTCCGTGATATGGCAATAACTCATCCAAAGCGTCTATGAATTGGCGATAAATTTTATTAGTCGTCCTGATAACAAAATGCAATGCGATATCAGGACGATTAACGCTAAAATTACAAAGTAGAGCAACCCTTCTAAAAGCGACGTAACGATCGCAAATAAGCTTTGCAGCAAGTGACACAAGAAAGTCATCACTCGGCTTCCTACATCAAGCTTAATTTGAACTTAAATATAGCCACGTTTTTAAGGAGATAAATCGTGAGCACCGACAACAATGGCGGCATCCAACGCCCCGACGGTAAAGTGAACCCGATCGATACTGATTACCAGATCGGTCAGGATAACGTCGCGCTAAAAGTAGGTCCTTTTGGACTTGATATTCACAACCGTGTGTTCGCTATTTCAGGTATGTCGATCATCCTGTTCGTAGTGTTAACACTGACATTCAGACAACAAGTTGAGCCGTTCTTCGCGGGTCTGCGTGGTTGGCTTGTTTCTAACCTTGATTGGTTCTTCCTATCTGCAGGCAACGTGTTTGTCGTAGTATGTTTGATCCTGATCGTAACACCACTTGGTCGCGTTCGTATCGGTGGTACAGAAGCAACTCCGGATTATACGTACGCAGGTTGGCTAGCGATGCTGTTCGCGGCTGGTATGGGTATCGGTCTGGTATTCTTCGGCGTATCTGAGCCGATGTCTCACTTCAGTGCTGCTCTTGGCGGTGTGAACGTTGAGAATGGTGTTCGTACTGACTGGGCTCCACTAGGCGCAGCAGAAGGTGATACATCAGCGGCGTCTGCACTTGGTATGGCAGCAACGATTTACCACTGGGCACTTCACCCTTGGTCAATCTACGCACTGTTGGCACTTGGTTTGGCGATCTTCTCGTTCAACAAGGGCTTACCTCTAACGATGCGTTCTATTTTCTACCCTCTTTTTGGCGAGCGCGTTTGGGGTTGGGTTGGTCACATTATTGATATCTTAGCGGTAGTCGCGACGGTATTTGGTCTTGCGACTTCTCTTGGTTACGGCGCATCACAAGCAGCTACAGGTCTAAACTTCCTGTTCGGTATTCCGATGACAGAGACAACGCAAGTTGTGCTTATCGTGATCATCACAGCACTTGCTTTGATTTCGGTAGTCGCTGGCTTGGATAGCGGTGTAAAACGTCTGTCTGAAATCAACATGGGCTTAGCGGCACTATTGCTATTGTTCGTGATCATCGTGGGCCCGACAGTAGCAATCATGACTGGTTTCTTCGAGAACATCATGTCATACCTTGCGAACGTTCCAGCGCTTTCAATGCCATTTGGTCGTGAAGACGTGAACTACTCACAAGGTTGGACGGCGTTCTACTGGGCGTGGTGGATTTCATGGTCACCATTCGTCGGTATGTTTATTGCGCGTGTATCTCGTGGCCGCTCAGTTCGTGAGTTCATCGTGTGTGTTATCCTGATCCCATCAACCGTGTGTGTATTATGGATGACGGCATTTGGTGGTACGGCGATCAGCCAATACGTGAACGATGGTTACCAGGCGGTATTTGACGCAGAGCTTCCACTTAAGCTGTTCGCGATGCTAGATGTGATGCCACTGTCTCAAATCACTTCTATCGTAGGTATTATTCTGGTTGTGGTGTTCTTCATCACTTCTGCGGACTCTGGCTCGCTTGTGATCGATACGATTGCCGCGGGTGGTAAAGTAGATGCACCAACACCTCAACGTGTATTCTGGTGTACATTTGAAGGCTTAGTTGCAATTGCGCTAATGCTTGGTGGTGGTCTCGCGGCTGCACAAGCGATGGCGGTAACAACTGGTCTGCCATTCACTATCGTATTGTTGGTTGCAACGGTATCTCTAGTGAAAGGTTTGATGGATGAGCCTCGCCCAACATCAAAATCAATGAAGAAGGCGAAAGCGTAATTTAAGCTTCTTTCATAACAACGAAAAAACGGCATGCTTCGGCGTGCCGTTTTCTTATCTAAATTCTTCATCTTTAGCCATCAATCGGCTGCCATTCTCTTCCTGCTCGAAACAATTCCTCAGTGCGAAACTCACGATGTTTTGCTCATTTGGCTTCGTATAATTTTTTACCCTATAAATACATTAGAGCTCAAACTATTTTTAAAGTCATGCTCATTTGGTCTTAATGCGATCTAGATCAAATAAGTAGGTATTTAGAGCGGCTTTGTTTGATTTTCATGCACTATCAGTGTGCATAATAAAAAGGAAATTTAATTAGTGTACGAAGGATATGTATCTACACATGATTACCTCAGCCCCTTGGGTGATGTATCCAGAGATTGGAGAAGACCCAAGCAAAAAATGGATTTTTCGTGAACCTGTCGTTTCTGACGGCGACGATATTTATGGTTTGATCGCAGATTGTCCACCGCTTGATATGAACTCTTCATATTGTAATTTCCTCCAATCTAGCCATTTCAGCAAAACCTGTGTTTTAGTTGAACACAAAGGTGAGATCGCCGGTTTCATCTCTGGTTATCAGAAGCCAGATGAGCCCAATGTATTGTTCATTTGGCAAGTTGCCGTAGCACCACGATTTAGAGGCAATGGGCTTGCTTTCAAAATGCTCAAAAACATTCTTGACCGAGAAGGTCTCGAGAGTGTCAACGCTATTGAAACCACGATCACCAAGTCAAACGACGCGTCTTGGGCGCTATTCAAAAAGCTCGATGCGCAAAATGGCAATGCTGGCGAAGTGAGTACCTTCTTGGACGAAGACAAACACTTTAAAGGCAAGCACGATACGGAATATTTGTATCGTATCCCTCTCAAATAAACCCACCAATAGGAATCAAATAACGGTCTTATCATGGATATTTTTAAAAAGCAGGAATCCAATGTACGTTCATACTCCAACAGCTTTCCTGTCGTTTTTCGTCGAGCAAAAGGCAGTTGGCTAGAAACAGAACAGGGTGAGCGTTACCTCGACTTTCTTGCTGGAGCGGGATCTCTCAATTACGGCCATAACAACCCAGTACTTAAGCAAGCACTGCTTGAGTACATTGAAATGGATGGCATTACACATGGCTTGGACATGCATTCAGAAGCCAAAGCCGCCTTTCTTGAAGCGCTAAATCAGTACATTCTCCAACCAAGAGGACTGGATTACAAAGTTCAGTTCACAGGCCCAACCGGTACCAATGCCGTAGAAGCCGCAATCAAGTTGGCAAAAAAAGTGAAGGGGCGCAGCAGTATCGTTGCCTTCACAAACGGTTTTCATGGTTGTACCGCTGGTGCTTTAGCTGCAACGGGCAACCAACATCATCGCCAAGGAGCGGGTTCTAGTTTAAACAATGTTACTCGTATTCCTTTCGAAGGTTATGCAGATATTGATGGCCTCAAATTGTTTGAAACCATGTTGTCAGATAACTCGGCAGGCATGGACAAACCGGCTGCAGTTTTATTAGAGACAGTACAAGGTGAAGGTGGCCTTAACGTTGCGTCTAACCAATGGTTGCAGCGTCTTAGCAAGCTTTGCAAAGCACACGATATCTTATTGATTGTTGACGATATTCAAGCAGGCTGCGGCCGTACGGGTACCTTCTTTAGCTTTGAACCGTCGGGCATTAATCCAGACATGGTAACGCTGTCAAAATCGATTGGTGGTTATGGTCTGCCAATGGCCATCGTTCTATTAAAACCTGAGTTGGATAAATGGAAACCAGGCGAACATAACGGCACATTCCGCGGCAACAATCACGCGTTTGTCACAGCAGCTAAAGCACTTGAAACATACTGGTCAAACGACCGCTTTGAGCTGCACATTAAGCGCTGTTCAAACATGGTTGAAGAAGTCATTCAACGCTCCGTTCAACGATTCCCGGAGCTGTTTGTTCAGAGTAAAGGTCGCGGCATGATGATCGGCATTGAGTGTAAGAACGGTGAAATTTCTGCTGATATTGCAAAAGCGTGTTTTGAGAGCGGAATGGTGATCGAAACCGCAGGACCAAATGATGAAGTGGTGAAGTTCTTCTGCCCATTGACCATTTCTGAAGCCGAACTCACTAAAGGGCTTAATATCTTCGAGGGCTCGGTTGAAGCCATCGCAAGCAAACATTTCAAACAAGCATCATAGCAAGGAAAGAATTATGATCGTTAGAACACTCGAGGAGTGTCGCAATAGCGAAAGACGTGTTGTGTCTGATAACTGGGAAAGTGTACGTATGTTATTGAAAGACGACAACATGGGCTTCTCATTCCATATCACGACGATATACGAAGGTACCGAAACACATATTCATTATCAGAACCATCTTGAGTCGGTATTTTGCATGAGTGGAGAAGGGGAGATTGAAGTCGTTGGCGGCGAAACTTACCCAATCAAACCGGGTACGTTGTACATCCTAGACAAGCATGACGAGCACTATCTACGCGCCTACAAAAACAAAGAAATGGTCATGGCGTGTGTGTTCAACCCGCCGATCACAGGTGCGGAAGTGCATGATGAAAACGGCGTTTACCCTCTGGTTGACTAGTCGAACTCTTCAAATATTTGAAACGGGGTGAAGGTTCGCCCCTTTCTTTTTTCCTTTCTTTCAAATGACCAATCATTAAGGCCCCCTCATGACATTTACCGTAGAAAAAATCGGCGGTACATCTATGACAGCATTCGATGCTGTACTCGACAACATTCTTCTTCGTCCACAAAACCCATATAACCGTATTTTTGTTGTTTCTGCTTATGGCGGAATGACAGACGCTCTATTGGAATGTAAAAAAACCAGTAAACCAGGTGTCTATCAGCTTATCGCTAAACGAGATGAAACTTGGCAAGACGCACTAGCGTATGTTGAAAGCCGTATGCTGCTAACAAACGAACATATTTTTGCCGATCCGATGAATCGCATGCGTGCGGACAAGTTCATTCGTTCTCGCATTTCAGAAGCAAAAATATGCGTAACCAATATCCTAGAAACTTGCCAATACGGGCAGTTTTCTTTGCGCCAGTACTTACCGCAAATTCGTGAGTTTCTCTCATCAATTGGCGAAGCCCACAGTGCTTATAACACAGCACTAAAGCTAAAGAACATGGGTATTAACTCGACCTTTGTTGACCTATCTGGTTGGGATAACCAACAACCTCGCAGTTTAGATGAGACGATACGTGAAGCGTTTGAAGGGATAGATGTGACTCAAGAGCTGCCAATCGTGACGGGTTATGCGTATTGCAAAGAAGGGCTGATGCACACTTATGATCGAGGTTACAGCGAAATGACCTTCAGTCGAATTGCTGCAACAACCAAAGCCGATTTGGCGATAATTCATAAGGAATACCATTTAAGCTCTGCCGACCCAAGGGTTGTTGGTGTTGAGCGTGTCAATCCAATTGGAACCACTAATTATGATGTGGCCGATCAGTTAGCGAATCTGGGTATGGAAGCGATTCACCCAAATGCGGCGGCAGGACTGCGCGAAAGTGGGATTGAATTACAGATCAAAAATACGTTTGAACCAGAACATAAAGGAACACTGATCTCTGCAGATTACCGCCCAGAAAGCGACCGCATTGAAATCATCGCAGGAAAGCAGAAGGTATTTGCGCTTCACCTATTTGATCAAACCATGGTTGGAAAGGTAGACAATGTCAGCTATGAGTTGATGGAGATTATCGCTGATGCTCGCGTCAATCTCATAGGGAAGGAGATGAACGCAAACTCTATCACGTATTATCTAGGTGGTAATGTAGAGAGCTTAAACAAGGTGCGCTACAAAGTAGAGAAACGCTACCCACAAGCCTCGATTAATGGACGCATGGTAGCGCTCATCTCTGCAATCGGTTCTCAAATCGATACCAATAAAACGTTAGCCAAAGGCGTTTTTGCACTGATGAATCGCGACGTGACACCCATTGCTCTTCACTCATCAGTGAGAAACGTTAACGTGCAGTTTGTCGTGAGTGACGATGAATATAAAGAAGCGATTTGTGCGTTACATGAAGAGTTCTTTAAACAAGGCAGCGATACGAGTAAGTCGGCGAATGTTGCTTGACGTTAATTGACGGCAGTTAACGGTTAGGCAACGGTTAGCTGGTAATAGAAAAGAAGGGGCGTGGTTTATCGTCCCTTTTTTGTGTCCGTCAACAAAGATCAAGATACTTGAACATATAGGATTAGCTAGATAGAATTTTCGTTCCTCAGTATTTACCTCAACTAACACATGAAACTTATTCGCTGACGATACTAACCTGATTTTTCAAACTTCACGTTCTACTCTGATATTCGGAGGGAACAAACTCGAATTAAATTAGGTAAACATCATGAATAAGAATCAAACCATTCAATCAGGTCATTACCACCTTGAAACTATCGTTCGTGGTAGCGGTATCCCTTTAATTATTATCGGCAGCGCAGATTACTATTTGCGTGTCATGCCAACTGCATTGTTCGACCATTTCCAATGTGTTTTTGTCGATCATCGCGGCTTTGCTGAGTGTGACGTTATTCCCAATGTATCTGACGCAACGTTAGAGTCCATCAGTGCTGACACTAAATTGGTCATGGATATGCTCGGCATCGAGAAAGCGTGGGTGTTTGGTCATTCTGGGCATGCACTAATGGCAACCCATTTTGCCGTGACGTTTCCTCAATATGTTGAAGGTTTAGTGCTTGCGAACATCTCGCCAAATTTGTCACCACAAATGCAGGCGCTCCAATTTCAATGTTGGGAACAAGAAGCGGACGAGGAGAGAAAGCAAATTTTCGAACGCAATTTCCCATTGCTTGCTCGCGACATTGAGCAAAATCCGGAGCGAAAATTCGTTCACTTGTGTCATCGGTTAGGCGCGATGCGTTGGTATGATCCGGAGTTTAATGAACTGCCGTTGTGGGAAGGGTTTCCAACCCATACTGCTTTGTTAGATAAGCTTTGGGGAGAAGTGTTTGCTGAATTTGATACGGCGATTTATCAGCAACTTCCCGCTGTACAGGTATTAGTGATCAGCGGAGAGAAAGATTTCAGCATTGCACCAGTTTCAACATGGGATCAGATTGATTTTGGAGAGGCAGATATGAAGCTCGAAATCATTGCAGAATCTGCTCATACACCAATGTTAGAGCAGCCAGAACGATTTGTGAAAGTGATGAGCGAATTAGTAGCAGCTAGTTAATTAAAATCACGTCTATCTATATAGGCAAACAAAACAAAGGAGCCAAAGCTGGCTCCTTTAAAGTATCTCATTTACCAACTTAGATATTTGGACGTGCCGTCTCGTTGGTTGATGGTGGGAGATGAGGAAGTGTTACCTCTGGTTGGTCACCGGTTAACGAGCGTAAAAACTCAGTGATTTTCACCGATTCCTCTTTCGTTAGCTTCTGGCCAAGTTGAAGGTCAGCCATCATTGCTACTGCTTCTTCTAAATCCCAAACCGAGCCATCGTGGAAGTACGGGTAGGTGAGTTCGACATTACGCAGTGTTGGTACTTTAAACACAAACTTATCGAAATCATTACCCGTGATCGCCTTGCGTCCCACATCTGGGTTGTCTGTTGCAAACGGCTTCACTAAGCCCATCTTTTGGTACATTTGACCACCGGCGAGAGGACCACTGTGACACGCCGTACAACCTTTTGCTTTAAATAGGTTATAACCCTCGACTTGCGCAGTGGTTAGTGCGTTGTCGTCGCCTTTCAACCAAAGATCGAACGGTGCGTTCGGTGTGCGTAAGGTTTGCTCAAATGTCGCAATTGCATCAGTCACGTTATCAATGGTGATCGTCTCACTGCCGTAGGCTTGCTTAAACCACTCGCGGTATTGAGGAATCGACTTAAGTGTGTCGATCGCAAGCTGGTGGCTAAAGGCCATTTCGAGTGGGTTCTCAATTGGACCGGCCGCTTGTTCTTGCAAATCTTTGGCACGCCCATTCCAGAACTGAACAAAGTTCAAATCTGAGTTAAACACCGTTGGTGAGTTGATAGGGCCAATCGCCCATTTATGACCAATGGAACTTGGCAAGTTATCGACGCCACCTTTTGCGATGTTATGGCAAGAGTTACAAGAGATAGTGTTTGAGGCGGATAGACGAGGCTCAAACCATAGCGTTTTACCCAGTTCTACCTTTTTCGCATCAAGCCCAGCAACAGGTTCAATCACCTTAATGGGTTCTGCGGATTGGCGCTCTGCATAGGCACTGAAAGACAGCGCTGACATGACGCTCACTGCTATAAGAGTTTTCATAATAACTTCCTTTTTAAGTGATTTTTCACTCTCACTAGGGCGGCGTACTTCGTGTTGGTACGCTCTGGAAGTCACGGTATAGCAATCGTTTTTATCTATAAAACGCAAAAAAGCGATGGTTTTTATGGCAAAAAACGATGTTAACAGCGAACAAAGTTTGCACAATTTGATTTTGCTTGCTTTTGATGCTGGTATTCACTTTTTATTTACAAATATGTAAAGAATATAAACGAATGGTTCGTTGACTTAGGTCAATTATGCAATTGGATTCTGCAAACCTCTCAGTGTGATGGTGTTAACAATATTTCCCTTTGCGAGATATGGTATTACTGAAACGCATCAGCCTTTTGTCTTAAGAACTCAATCAGTGTTCGTACTCGTAACGGCATCAAAGCTTTCTCTTGGTACACCGCATAAATCGGGATCTCTAAATCAGGGCATTTGGCGGGATGTGGACCAAATCTCCTCGTGCTAATTCATCTTTCATCATAAACTTGAAAAGAAGAGAGTTACTCACTTTGAATAAAGGTGCTGATCCGTAATCAAAGACATTCAAGGTAACTCTTACTGCTTCATTCTAGAACATTCACTACACCACGACATTAAAAGCTGCATGTAGTTAGTTTTGCTATTGGTTCTCATCCTTAAGAACCAAACTCAAAATCTATTAATCAGTACCACCTGTACGCTTGTCATATGCGTCTACCTTTGCCTTTGAGTAGTAACCACCACAATTACCTTGATCATCACATAGTGGTTTAACTGAACTGCAAGCTGAGGTTAGAAGTACTAGAATAGTAATAGAAATTAGTTTTTTCATGGATATATAATCTACAAGTCAAAAAGAAAGAAGCCAAAAGGACTCCTAAAATTATTTATGTTTTGGGTGATAAGCGCATCGTGCGTCTATCTATTGGATTGCTCCACATAGACCACTCAGTGAATGATCTATAAGGAACCTAACTTAAAACCTCGGTGACAGAGATATCATGATTAAGGCTAAATATCTTGGTTCGGCGTCATCAACATAGATATCAATGCCATTTAAGAAAGCTTGATAGTTTGATATGAAAAGATCTCGAATACCTTTCATGTACGCCATAATCTAATTAGTTTGTTCATGTCAACAAACCACTACACTTGCATCTGAACCAACTGGTGCGATTTGTAACGTTATTCAGATCGAATAAATCTACTGGCTTACTTAGAGTTATTTGCTTATAGGCTCGTCTTTAAAATCGTCAGGATTGATAGCAAACTTATTAAACAGGTCGGTGAATGCTATGTCAGCATAGTAAGCAATAGGTCTATCATTGGCCTCTGCTAAATGTCTCAATGCATTTAGGTCTCGTTTACGCATTCTAAAAGTGTATCGTTCCTTTAATTCTCTGCTCATAATTTCCTCAATATAATTATTTTGAAAAACACTTTTGGTATTACTTTAAATTGTTAAAGAGCGAAATCCTATAAACTAAATGCATCTGTACAAAACCTTAGATGATTTGCGCATTTGATATGGTAATTTTGTCATGACAAATGACGCAGATGAAGCAAAAATGATTTGTGCTAATGATAGAAAATACTGGTCATGTTGAATAAATACGGTAAGTGCAAGTTGGCTGTAACATTATTTTAAGTAGCGGATGCTCTGTGGTTGAACCTCAGCTAAGCTAGTATAACTCACTGTTTGCATTCCGTTTTGCTACTTCTATAGACGCGTCCGAACGCCGAATTATTTCAGTAATTTCCTGAGAGAGTTATTCACTACTTTATTTGAAAGCGCAACATTGTTTGACGGCATTGTCGACTGGTAGAGTGACTAGCCGTTCGCTTTCAATAGCTTGAAATTAGACTCTAAACGCTTTTGCTCAGAAATAAGGCAGAATACTTAAGATCAACGTTGTGCTTCAGAACAACTTATTAGCATGTAGAAATAAACAAAAGGGGCTACGTAGCCCTTTCTCTATTTGGATGTAAACCCGTTAACCTAAGCTTTCTGCTGCTACTGGCTCGCCATGCTTCTTGATCTACCATTCGGTTTCTCCATAGACCTTGAGACTAGTTCTATCGAATTCTATTACAAAGCTCATGCTGGTAGCCCGTACCCTACGACTAATGTCTAACTGCCTGAGACTATTTGTATTTTTTCGTTTGGTATAAGGTACTAGCAACTGAAGTTCAAGGGTTCGCAAAAATCAGTCGTCGAGTTCTTGTAGCAGAGAATATATAGACAACGACTCGCTTAATCTTCGTTTAGTGAGTAAACAACGTTGGTTGGAAAAACACACCTTAGAGTGTGAACGAAAGGAATCACAATGAGCAGCACTTTAGAGTCCGTACATATTCGAACAGATAAGCCTAAAGCCAGTGAGGATGAACTCACTTATGAACAACAACATAAACCAAGTTCGGAGTTTGAGTCCCGAGAACAATATTTAGAACACGAGTTACAGATTATGGTGCCAAAACGTTGGCGTCCCAATTTGCCGTTTAAAGATTATCGATTCGAGGTAGAAGACACCATTCCAGCGATGGCCGCGACCATTGGTAAAGTGGTTATGGTGGGAGCCATTGCCGCAACTTTTGCCGGGGCGCTAGGGCTGAACGAGGGCTTTATTTTAGAAAATGTTCGTTATGAATTGCTCATTGCCTCTGTTTTCATCATTCTTTTCTCAGGCTTTCTATTGCCGACCGCAAACCTCGCGGGTACACACGGCCCACTTATTCCATTAATTCCTATCGTTGTTGCAGCTGGTGGGCACCCAATGGCCTTTGGTTTGCTGATTGGTGCTTTTGGTATACTGTTAGCCATCAGTAAAGGTGGCAGCATGTTGGCAAACCTCACCAGTAAAGGCGTGTGTGGCGGCTTATTACTTTACCTTGGCTTTGTTGGAACCGTCTCTCAAGTGAAAAAGCTGTTCGCTTGGGCTGAGGGAATAGGGATGAGCCACATTGCTTTTGTCGTGATCTTTTGCACCATTATTTTGTATGCATTACTGGAACATTTTCGTAAGCGTTGGCTAGCAGTCCCTCTTAGTTGCTTGCTAGGCGGTACGTTAGCTTTTGCCATGGGAGCGCCGTTTTCTTTTCAAACCGAGCCCGGTTTACCCAATATGAACCCTATGTATTGGTGGGGGGAAGACACAGGTTGGATGCTAGGCTTACCGACGATTGAGCATTTCATGGTGGTATTGCCGTTTGCTATTTTAGCAGTGGCTATGTGGTCACCAGACTTCTTAGGACATCAGGTCTTTCAAAAAATCAGCTACCCGAAACGTACCGAAAAAGTACACATGAACATTGACGACACCATGACCACGGCTTCTATTCGTCAGACGTTTGGTTCTCTTCTTGGTGGCACTAACTTTACCTCTTCATGGGGGACTTACATCGTGCCAGCAGCAATTGCTAAACGCCCGATTCCTGCGGGTGCTTTGCTGGCGGCTCTGTTTTGTATCATCGCCGCAATTTGGGGTTACCCGATGGACTTAGCGATCTGGCAACCTGTACTTTGTGTTGCGCTTATTGTTGGGGTATTTGTTCCATTGCTAGAAGCAGGAATGGAAATGACGCGTGAAGGGAAAACCACTCAATCGGCGGCGATTGTTGTATTTTCTTCAGCGCTCGTTAACCCAGCATTTGGCTGGTCTCTCACCATGCTGCTAGATAACTTAGGCTTAGTCGGCTGTAAAGAACGTAGTGGGGAACTCAGTAAAATGAGCCGTTGGGTGTTGCCTGGAATTATGTTTGTTGTGCTAACGAGTGTAATGGCGTTGGTTGGCCTACTACCAGGGATTCCAGCGATTATTCCGAGTTTTCGTTAGGTAGGCGCATGGTACGATCTATGGTTTGAAGTGCCTTTTCTAACCTGATAGAAACGGTTTAGTTCTGTGGAGCTAAACCGTCCTTGTCCCTTTCGTTGTTAGCACTGACGTCATTGTTGCATATGACACTTAGTCGAGTTACTTTTTCTAATGCAAGTGATCTGCATAAAAATTAGAGGGAGATTAATAACTGGCTCCTAGCCAATATCAAAGGGAGCCATATCGAAAATAGTTAAGCGAGAGCAGTCTGTTTATTTCTTTTTTTCTTAGCTTGAGATTTTGCTTGCTTGATAAAATTATCCTTCGTCGTAATTTGCCTAACGAGCTCGTCAACCGCATCTTGGGAATAGATATGTGTGTTAGATATTTTTTGATAGTGGTGGTGCTTATTACAAGTTGCTTTCCAGTTCAGCTTTGAGACTGCTGCTTGGAAGCAATGACTATTTATTGTTGGCTTTCCCTTTTTGTCTCGAGCTACTAAGCACTTTTCCAGTTTCGCCATTTCGTAGTTAGTATGAAGGCTCTTATTAATAGCATCAATAGCAGTCTTTTGAGTGAAAGTATGAGTTTTCTCTGGATCTACTTGCTTCTCAACTACAAGAGCCTTTTTCAACTGCTCCAAGTCCTGAGCTTTACCGTTAGCAGCAGCAAGTATTATCTGACTGTCTTTCTCATCACGAGCATAAACAAGTGATACGTTAATCGGTATCGCAAACTCAATATCATCTTCTTTCTCGATTTCATCTTGCACCGTTTGAGCTAGTTCGAGCATATCTTCCGCAGCCTTACCATACAATGACCGCAACACTGGCTCTGGTGGCATCTTAAAATCACCAACTAGAGATATCATTCCAGCATGCTGAGAGCGCATAAATGGTACTTCTGCAAACTCCTGAAACTTAGATGAATAATTCAGCACGCCAGATTGAAATATGCGAGAAGCTAACCCTTGGAGTTCAGGCATAAGTAGATGAACAGCACCATCACGCCAATCAGCTATACGAGAGATATTCTTTCTTACATTGTCATTTTCTTTAAACAATTTATCCAAGCATTGCCTTAAAGATATTGTTTTCTTTACGCCTTGCTTATTCGCTTTCTCGAATACAGCTTCTTCACCATCTCGCTCAATGATAATTGCTTTTAGAAGCTGTTCCCAAGCAGTTGAATACATCATTACAAATCCATCTAACTTGTTTTCAAGTGATGGTCTGTTGTAAAGCTCTAATGCAAGCATCATGTTATCTTTGGACTTTTTGAGCAGGGCTCTAGCTAAGTTAGATTTACATTTATGACCTAGCTCTTGATAGTGCTTACTCTGAGATAAACGCTTTTTAAACTCGATAAAACTTACATCTAGTACATTAATTGCTTCGTATGTATTTACGTCAATCTCTGCTAAGAATTGAGTTATCTGCCCCTTCCCGTAGTATGATTTGAATGTACTTGGCTTCCAGCCTACATGTGCGATAAGCTCATCTTTGGTGAAAGTTGAGCTCTCTGTTTGATGCTTCTGCAAGAATTGGTACAGCAATAACTGCATTTCGACTTTAGCCATCTGACTTCCACTAATTTATTTGTCTAGTTGTGATGCATTTTATTGCATAGCACCAAGATAATCAGAGAGTCGCATCAAACAATTGAATACCTCTAAACAATTTGAATTGGCCAGTCTTCTGAGCAAAGTTTTATTGCTTCAATTTGGAGTACATTCTAAAAATGCCACCTGAGCTGTACCTCTCCTAATCCGATCCTACCAATTTAGCAAAAGCGCTAGCTGAAAAATGTCCAGGACACTGCTGACTGCGGCTCTGGCACAGTTTTGCCCAAAAACGAGCCAGTAATTCTTCAGTCCAACTCAGTCATTAAAATATCGACACAAACAAAAAGGGGCTACGTGAGCCCCTTTCTTAATTGGATGAAAAGCCGTTAACCTAAGCTTTCTGTTACTACTGGTTTGGTATTGCGTTTGGCGATCCAGTAAGCAACGCCGCCCCAAAGTACCGTCAGAACCCAAAGTGCGGTCCAGTGTTTAGCCACCTGTTGCCACGTTGCGCCCATTTGGTTGAGTGCTAAAAAGCCTTTGATTGCCCAAGTGCTTGGGCTCAAGTCTGCAAACCAAAGTAACGGGGCAGGGATCGACTCAACTGGCCAGATAAAGCCTGCTAAGAAGATTAATGGCATTGAGCTAACCAGTACGACTAATGTCACCAGCTCGCGTCTTGGTAGCAAGTATCCGAGCCATAAACCTAAACCACAACAACCAAGCAAGAATGGCAATAACAAGGTGAGTAGCTCACCTGCGTTGGCAACATGGTTGACGTTCAAGCGTTCAAAACTGAAGCCAAAGTAGTAGGCACTAAGTAGGTAGTAGATAGCAACGAAGACCAAGGTTCTGGCCAGCAACAGAGCACCCGTTGGCACTTGTGACCAATAACCGCGCCCATGGCGTTGAGTACCGGTCTGCAAACCAATTGCCATGATCAACGTTTGTTGAAGAATCAACACAAACACCGCAGGCACCACGTATTCGATGTAGCCCATCGTTGGGTTGAAGGTTGGCTTCATGTTCAGCTTAATCGCAGAGTAATCATGGCTGGCCATACTTAGTGGCACACCATCAATCACCATCTTGCTCACTTTTACTTCTGCGCCAAGTGTTCCCCCCGCGGTGGCAAGGCCTTCTACTACGGTGCCGTACACCAAAAAGTAAGAAGCGTCAGCCGCATAAGCCAAAGTAGGGCTGCTACCAAGCAACAAGTCTTTGTAGAAGTGTTCTGGAATCACCAAGAAGCCGGTAATTTCACGATTTAAGAACGCTTGTTTTGCATCGGCTATGGTGTGTAGGCGAGTCACCACTTTGACTTGTGGTGTCGCGTCTACCATACGTTCAAGCTTCAAGCTGGTTTGGCTGCCATCGAGATTCACAATCGCAATAGGCTGTTCTCTCGGCGTTTGTTGCGCGTACGGGAGCGGGTATAAGAAGGAGTAAAATACCACGCCACCAAAGACCGTCAGTACCACGACAGGGTTGGTCATCACTGAGCGAAGCTCTGTTTTGATCAGTTGCCACAGTGTCATACAGCCTCCTGTTTGCTACCTGTTGAAGGCGCACCATTTTTCAATGCCGTGTTGCGATGTTTTGCCAATAAAGCCGCCGTCATCAGTAGCGGGATAATGTACCCAACCATAGGCCAGAGTGAACCGATTGATTGTGCCGCACTTGCGCCATAGCTTGCTTGATCCACTTGAACTTCGATGTAATGCGTAATCGGTAATAAGCCTCGCCATGCTTGCGCTAACGCGTTCATGTCGGAAACCGGGAAGGTTATCCCCATAAATGCAAAGCTCGGTGCGGTAAATGCGCCAGCAAAGCTCATCGCACGTGCTGGATCCATCGATAGGAAGAAGAACAATGCACCCATGATAATGCATGCGATGGTCGTTACGAACTGCGCTAACAGCATCACCAAATAACTGCCTTCCATCGGCCAATCAAGCACCATGTAGAACCAGACTAAGAACAGCGCGCCTTGCGCCATAAAGACAGGAATGTACTGGCTTAGAATTTTGCTTAGTCGAGTGAAAGGGCGCTCGCCTAAGAAGGCAAAGCTGTTGTTGCCGTTACCATAAAGGCGAAAATGCGCCGCAAGGATCAAAATGGTGCTGACTACGACACAGATCTGCCAGATCGCCGGAACAATCGCTGTCACCAAAAACTGAGCGTAGTTGGTGTTGCGGTTAAACAGAGCTGTAATCTGAGTCGAAATCGGAACGGCCTGCCCAATGGCGGCCGCCGTTGTGGTATTGCCTTTTGCTAGGTTTCCCATGGTTTCTAGCTGAGCATCAAAATACCCTTGAGACTGCGCAACCGCTGAGTTAATCAACTTGGCAACCAAAATGTATTGGCTGTTAAAGAAGACCGATAACTGCGGTTGGCGATGCAAAAGAATGTCTTGGTCAAATTGAGGGGGAATCACAGCATATGCGTAGATATCACCCTCGATCATCGCGTTCTTCGCTTCTGTTGAACTTGTATAGTGGTAATCAACAGAGAGAGTGGAAGAGGCATCAAGAGACTGAATCATCTTGCGTGACAATTGCGAGTGCTGTAAATCAACCACACCAATCGGGAGATCTCTGGCAATGCCTGCAGAGAACACGCCCCATATAGTGACGGCCAATAAGATCGGCACCCATGTCAGGCAAGATAATAACCACTTATCGCGCCGCAGGATTTGTCGTTGTGAGATTTGAATCGTCATAGTTTTAAACCAACGCGATTACAGCTCAACCACAACACTCATGCCCATGCGTAGCTCAGGCTCTGGTTGGGTAGGGCGAGCTTCCACTTCGAATGTGCGAAGATCAAAACCTTTTGATGCGTCTGTCGCGCGCCATGTTGCAAAATCACCCATTACCGCAACGTGAGTCACTTTAAATTCAACGTCTTTATCCAGCGCTGGTAGGTAAGCTTTGAAGGTCGTTCCTTTGGTGAAGTGTTTTAGCAAATCTTCGCGTACGTTCAGCGTTGCCCATGAGTCTTGAGTATCAATAACCGTCACAACCGGGAAGCCTTGAGGTGCCAGTTCGCCACTTTGCAGTAGAACTTGAGAGACTTCACCATCAAACCAGCTGTAGATTTGCGTGTCTTTGGCATACGCTTCTACTTCCGCTACTGCGCCAGCCGCCATGCGTGCTTTTTCTGCTGCTGCGACTTTGGTTTCGCTACGCGCGCCTTCTTTCGCCATGTTGTACATTTGGAACGCTGCGCTTTCGGTGTATTTAGATGCTTGCCATTGTGTCATGGCTTCATCGCGTTTTTGCTCTGCGACTACGCCATCTTTGTATAGGTTGTTTACACGTTGGTAGGTCTTTTCCATCAAGTCCGCCGCCGCTTTCGCTTTCAACCATTGGTCTTTTGCAGCTTGGATTTGTTGCTCACGCGCGCCTTTTTCTGCTTCTAACGCCAAGGCGCCAGCGGCTTTTTCACCCGCCTTCGCTTGTTCTAGTTTTGCTTCGATTTCTGGGCTGTGAAGGGTAAAGATCAACTGACCTTTTTCTACTTCATCGCCTTTGCGCACCATGACTTCATCAATACGACCTGGGACTTTAGAAGAGATGCTGTATTGCTGAGCTTCAATCAAACCTTGTAAACGCGCTGGTTCCGGTTGATACGCTTGGTAGAACTGATAACCAACCCATGAAGCGACACCCAAAGCACACAGTGATAGTAGAGCGGGTTTTAGAGATTTTTCTGCCATGACTTATTTTGCCTCTTTGGATGCTGATGCTGGAACGTAAGCAGTATGTTGGTATTGAGCGAAGCTGTTCATTTCGCTGCTCAGTGCTAATAGTTTGGTTAAAGAAATCAGATAACGGAA
>Ga0209272_10000748_pt1 | contig 23743 bp, 30 predicted proteins | sample tdDd002_FD_187125 | JGI IMG/M metagenome (GOLD analysis project Ga0209272, IMG submission 187125) | Marine sediment microbial communities from the Atlantic coast under amendment with organic carbon and nitrate - tdDd00.2 (SPAdes)... | ecosystem: Environmental > Aquatic > Marine > Coastal >... | reverse complement strand
TCATTACTCGTTAAGTTTGTTTTATATTGTTTAATTATCATATCTACTCACTTTTTATAAAATTATTTAAGAGTTCATAACCTTCTTCAGTTAAAATGGCTTCAGGATGAAACTGAACGCCTGCCAGATTTAATGTTTTATGTTTAATACCCATGATAATCCCTTCTTTCGTATGAGCTGTGATCTTAAAACATTCTGGTAGAGTTTCAGAATCTAACATCAACGAATGATATCTGGTGACATTCAAAGGATTCTTTAACGCTTTGAATAGTCCTTTATTATCATGTATAATTGGAAATACTTTCCCATGTACGGGTTCTGGTGATTTGATGATTTTACCACCGAAAGCTTGAGCCATTGCTTGAAAACCCAAACAGATACCCAGTATTTTAAATTCTTCTTTCAAGTCTCTCAATATGTCCATACATATACCCGATTCATTTGGTGTACAAGGTCCTGGTGACAGTACAATCATTTCCGGATTAAGTGTTCTAATCTCTTCTATGGTAATGGCATCATTTCTATAAACCACAACATCTTCATACAACACCTTAAAGTATTGCACCAAATTATAAACAAACGAATCATAATTATCAATCATTAAAATCATAAAAAAACTCCTTATTATCCTTTACAAATAGGATACATTAAATTATATTTAAGACATCTTATTTATAAAGGAGATACTATGAAATCCCTTGGATTTACTTTTGACGAAAAAATATTAAGAACCACTTCTATAGAGGCCTTTTTTGATGAAATACCTTTTATCGACAGTATGGAAATAGCACCAGACGAACGTATTTTACCTATTCAAACATATAAGAAATTGGTAAAAAAACTACCTTCACATAATTTCCATGTACCTTATTTCATTAAAGAAAAGGCTTATGATTTTTCAAATGAAGATTACAAGAAGGATTATACCAAATTTCTCTCCATTATAGAATCCCTACGTCAATATAGCGTAAAAAGGCCGTCTATCGTTCTTCATGGAGCAAGCAATCCACATACTCCAGTTGAAGAAACAAGAAAAGGATTGGATTATCTACTCAATTTTGTAGAACAAAAAAATATTGACGTTACATTAACATTAGAAACATTACCACTGACTGCTGCTTTTGGTAGCCGAGATCAAATCCTTCAGATCATAAATGAGTTTAATCATGCCAAACTTAAAATTTGTTTGGATTTATGTCATGACTATTATAATTTTAAATCTTACGAACCATTAAGAAATTCGTTTTTAGAACAAGTTCAATATGTACATATCCATGGTAAAGGCACTGAAAAACATCAATCCATACAGCAGTTTCCCATTGATATCTTACAAAGTTTGCAGTTAGACGTCACTTATAATTTAGAGTTACTGACTCAAACCTGTCAAACTTATCATAAGACTGTTATCTCAGATCTTAAGTATCTTCAAAAACACTTATAGGCAGTATACACTGCCTATATTAAATCTTTATCATTTTTTAAGTCTCTATAGGATCCAATCATCTTACCGAGTAAAGGTCCTGCCAATACAATACAAATCATAATGATAATATGATCCATAAACCAAATTCCTGATAGCACACCACCCATCAATCCTAAATGACTGTACTGAGTTGAATAATATGATTTAGATTTTAGACCATGTACTTTACCGAAATGACTAATAATACCTTTAATTCTAGTATTGTAAGCTCGTCGTTGAATCTCTTTAATTTCTTCCGCTTTTTCTATTATGGACAAAGCTTCAGTTAAATCATTCTTTAAGAACTCACATTTTTCACAAGTTGCTGACTCTTTTTCTAGTCTTAGTGCAACTGTCATCAGATAATTTAATTGTAACCTCTTAATCTCAACTGGTAATAACTTCTCATTGAGTACAGTAATACGATTTTCAATATCTTCTATCCAAATTGTCATAAAAAATCCCCCTATTGAATATCAGTATATCAGATTCAAGGGGAATTTAAAATATTAGTCTTCTATTATTACTGCTGTTCCATAAACCATTAGTTCTGCAGCTCCTTGCATAATTGCTGAAGTCGCAAATCTGATATTAACAATAGCGTTTCCACCTTTGCTTTCAGCATCCTTAACCATCCTACCAAGAGCAATCTGTCTTGCATTTTCTAACATTTCAGTATACTCGTTGATTTCACCACCAACAATCGTTTTTAGACCTGCAAGTAGATCTTTACCAATATGCTTTGATTGAATGGTACTGCCTCGAACCAATCCTAATACTTCTTTAATTTCCTTGCCAGGTACTCCATCTGTATTAACTAGTAACATAACTCCTCCTTACTGGTTTAAAAAATCTATAAGTGCATCAACAAACCCTTCATGTAGAGGTAAGTTAATGTTTTGATAAGTCTTAATATTTTCTTCCTGATCTGAAGAGGCTTCTTTTAACACGTGAGTCATGTCATTAAGTATCACTTGAGAAGCCTTTGGATTGCCCTTAGCTAGTTTTTCTCCATCCGATACCGGGACTTGAATATCAGTTGAACCACTTATAACTAAAATATCATTCTCCATAGAAGTGATTACTTCAACAGGATTATACTGCATCCACGAAATTAAAAAGGGCTGTACACTTGGTCTTATCAATGCGTATAACTCTTCAGGTATCTCTTCTACTATAGTACCCATTTTATTTTGCTTTAAAATATCAAATAACTCATTATAAGTGTTTTCATCTACTTGGCCTTCCATTTGACTTAACAGAACTTCATCAATCGGTCGACCTGCTCCCGCAACTAAAACTACTTTTGAAACTTCGGTTTCTTTAGTAACCAGTTGAGCTATCAAAGCGCCTTGACTATGACCAATCAAGTAAACTTCACTAAATCTTGGATCTTTTTTTAGCGATTCAACAATCCCAACAGCATCAGCTACAAAATCATCAAAAGACAATTCTGACTCCACAACAGGATTGCCAATTGTGCGCTTATTATATCTCAGAGATGCAATGCCATTGTCCTGAAGTGTTTCAGCAATGTATTTATAACTATTTGTAAAAACACCTGAATTGGAATTACCATTCATATCCGTCATACCTGAACCAGCGATAATAAGAGCTACAGGATACGGTTCTTCTGAGTCAGTAACCATCAACTCACCTTCTATAGTAAGTCCGTTGGTCCCATATTTAAATCCTTCAACTCCTGTTAAATCAGGTCGATCAGTTTTTATAAACTCAAAAGGATAAATGATACCATTTTGAATAAATTCTCCATGATAATTTCCTTCTTCTATAATTCCTGCAAAATAACCTCTTGATTCTCCGAGTTGAATACTGAATTTGATTTCATCCTCGTCATAATCAACTTCCTCAATCTGTAAATCAAATGCATTCTGAACTGCAATATCGATAGAACCAGTTAAATCTTTATCTGCGACCAACTCCAATGACAGCGGCAAAGCTGTACCACTGATATCAATTGATCCTTCATAATAACCTGAGACATTCCCCATCACATCAATTGCATTTTTTGAACATCCCACTAAAAATATCGTCAGCAGTAATAGCATTATTTTTTTCATGATTTCCTCTTTTCTACTTATCAGACAATCAACTCTACAAAAAGTTCATTAAATCATCAAATAAAGTTAATTGTTCCTGTTGCCTGTCTTCAAAGTTAGAAACCGTCAGACCAATTAATCGTATAGCAGTATCTAATCCAAAGTCATCTAATAAATCATGTGCTACGGATTCTATATCTGAACTTTTATAAACATAAGAATTTAAAGTCTTTGATCTGGTATGTTGTATAAAATCAAATGTTTTCAGTTTTATGGTGACGGTTTTAGCACTGATATGTTTACCTTCCAAAATTTCTTCTATCTTCTTAGAAAATTTTGTTAAGTAAAGTTTCAAATCTGCTACATCCTCTAGATCTTTGCTTAAAGTGGTTTCTGTTCCAATAGATTTTCTACCACCCGATTCAGAAGATACCTCTCTATTATCGATGCCGTTGATACGGTCATAAACTTCTGAACCCATTTTTCCTAAATAGTTTTCAAAAAATTCTTTATCATAATTAAGCATATCACCTATGGTATATATACCGATCTTATTGAGTTTCTCAACTGACTTCTTTCCAAGTCCATGTACTTTCCTTATTGGTAATGGGATTAAAACATCTGGTACCATCTCTTTAGTGATTTCTTTAATGCCAGCTGGTTTGTTCCAATCTGATGCCAGTTTTGCCAGAAACTTATTATATGAAATACCGACAGATAACGTTAAACCAATTTCATCTAATACACGCTTTTTTATATGTTTCGCAATATACATAGGCGCATAAAATAGATCAGTAACATCTAAATATGCTTCATCAATTGAGACCACTTGTACCTTATCGCAGATACTATAAAGTATTTCAAATACTTGTTTACTCACTTCTGAATACCGGTGATGATCCCCTCTTACAAAAATTGCATCCGGACATAATTTTTTGGCCATAAATGTTGGCTGGGCAGAATGAACACCGAATTTTCTAGCTTCATAACTACAGGTCGCTACAACACCTCTATCAGAAGAACCCCCAACTATAACAGGTTTTCCTCTAAGTTCTGGATGATCCAATTGTTCTACCGAAGCAAAAAAAGCATCCATATCTACATGTAAAATCCTTCTTCCCATTATTTCCTAATTCCAAATCCGCCATAAAGTGGCTTTGTATCCATAACTGTTATAACCGCATTTTCTTGTTTCGCTTTAACAGTATCTAAAAGTAATCTCACGCGTCTTCTTTTAACATACATAAATAAGATATTTCTTTCAAAGTTCAGACCTTCACCTTGGACAACTGTTACAGCAAATTGTTCTGCTCTTAGATCTTTTGCAAGTTGTGGTCCATGTTCTGCTTTAACTATAATCTGAACTTGTGATAAGCCAATACCAATTTTTTCTTCTAGAACACTGCCTAAATAGTTACCTAGAGAAAATCCAAGTGCATAGAATACGGCTTTAATAGGATCCGCCATTAAATCATTCATAACAAAAGTTACTATAAAAATCCAAAGAGTGACTTCGAAAAAAGCTACAACTGCACCTAATTTTCTTTCACCTTTGGTAATAAAAACAATTCTTAAAGTCATCAAAGACACTTCAATTATTTTTGCAAAAAAAATTATAAAATAAAATAAAATACTCATTATATCTCCTCCACGAAAACATCATAAATACAGCCATTTACAGTCACTCTAAAGTTTCTTCTAGTATCAGAGTAATTCAGTTTATGTATATCATCTAACCACTTTTTTTTAGCCTTTATCGCTTGCTCTAAAGTAACCGATTCAAAAGAGATTTGATCCCCTGGTTTCATTTGAGCCAACCGGTTTAAGTCACATGAAATAACGCTACCTATTCTTGTATAACCACCAATGGTTTGAGCATCTCTCAGCATAATCATCGGCTGACCTGATTTAGGAATCTGAATGGCCCCAGGAACAATCGGACTTGATATTATATCAGCTGATGTTTTATGTATTAAAGATTCACCCTTAAGGCGCATCCCCATACGATCTAATTCATTTGTTACTTCATAAGTATGATTAAATAATACATTGGTCTCTTTGAAGTCATCAGCTTCATAGCCAAGCAGTACTCTAATAGACTTTGAAGTCTCCAACTTAATTACCTGAAAATGTTCATCAAATGTGTTTGAGTTTACTTCTATCTCATCACCTTTTGTTAGAGCCCTACCTTTATAACCACCTGTACCTATTTTAGTATAAGTACTTGTACTGTTATATAAAGCTTCTAAGATCAAGTCATCTGAAAAAGCAACATAACTTCTAAAGCCTGATTTTAGTCCTTTAAAAGATAATACATCACCTGATTTAACCGCTATTGTTTTATACATTGTTATAGTCTTATCGTTAAGCATCGGTACCATATCTGCACCAGTAATCGCAATAGACATTTCTTTTAGAAACTCAATTTTCGCTCCTGTAAAAGTCATCTCCAATACAGCTTGTTGTTGACCCACTAATTTATTGGCGATGATTAAACTCTCAATATCCATTGCACCAGAGATCGGCATACCTTGATTCTGATAACCTAATCTACCATGATCCTGAAAAGTCGAAAACATACCAGGTTCCACAATTCTAAAGCCTAACATGTCATCACCTCAACTTTATAAAGCCCCTTTTTCACTTCTGATTGAATCTGATCGAAAGTCTTTTTATCAATTGGTACAAACCGAACATATTCACCCATATTTAATAGAGTTTTAGACTTTCCCTTATCAAACAGATGAATAGGGGTTTTACCAATAATGTTCCACCCGCCAGGTGTATCCAAAGGATAAACACCAGTCTGTAATCCGCCAATGCCAACTGAACCAGCTTCTATTTTTATACGTGGTACTTCCAATCTTGGTGTTTCAAGTGATGTTTCCATACCGCCTAGATAAGGAAATCCGGGTGTGAAACCAATCATATAAACCAAATAATCTGTGCCTGAGTGTATTTTTATCACTTCTTCAATCGACAACTTTGTATGGGTAGAAACACGCTTCAAGTCCAACCCCATTTCATAACATACAGGGAGTTTAATGACGCGTTTTTCTAGTTTTATTATGGCTTCATCGTATTGGATCTCTTCTATGTTTTTTTTGAGTGTATGATAATCTATTTCCAATAGATCATAATACAACATCAAACTATTGTAACTCGGGACTAGGGATAAAACTCCTTTTATATGTGATAATTTATCAAAATAAAATTTAACTTTATGATGCGTTTTTTCTGATATATCATGACCGAGTCTGATTAAGAGACTTTCTTCATTTATGGGTGAAATATTCATATTAAACCTCTAATGATTGTATTTTAATTGCATTGTCTGTAAGTGTTTCTTTTAAACGACTTACCAGTTCTATACCATGGGCATTATCCCCATGGATACAGATACTATCACCTTCTAGAACTTGTTTATGTCCATCATAGTCAATGATTTCATGTTGTTTGATAATAGACATGCATTGACTAATACTATCTTCTACTTTATCTATAACAGCACCTTTTAAATTTCGTGATACCAATTTCTTTTCTTTTGTGTATCTTCTATCAGCAAAAACTTCTCTAGCGACTTTAAGTCCAACATCAAGTCCAGCTTTAATCATTTCAGAATCTGAAAGCCCCATTAAGACAATCGAAGGATCAATATCATATATTGCTTGAGCTATAACTCTAGCAACCTCATAATCCTTTGCTGCTAAATTATAAAGTGCACCATGTGGTTTAACATGCTGCAATTTACCACCTTTAATTTCAACAAATCCTTTTAATGCTGAAATCTGATAAATCATTGAAGCTCTTAAAGCTTCTTTTGACATCGACATATCTCTTCTGCCAAAACCTTGTAAATCAGGATAACCAGGATGTGCACCGATTGCTACACCTTTTTTCATAGCCAGTTCTACTGTCTTTTCCATAATTTCTGGATCACCAGCATGACAACCACAAGCGATGTTTACTGATGTCACATAGTCCATAATCTTCTCATCATTTCCTAGAGCATATATACCAAAACCTTCACCTAAATCACAATTCAGATCAATCTTCATAGTTACCTCCAATAACAGTTAATCGACTATAATATCTAGAGCGTTTTTATCACCCTTAATCTCTAATATTAATTTATGTGGAATACAAACAATCATTTCACCAATCTTTGAAATATGACTATGTTTAACACAGACTTGATTCAAACAGTTGGCTTCTTCTACCCATGCTTCACCATCTCGTATATATATAACATTATAATGATCATCTTGTTCTATTTTTATCGTATTGCTGTAAGAGTCATCAATCTTAAATTCATACAATACTTCTTGATCTTGAGAAATCGTTAACATCTTGTCATCCGTACTCATGCCTTTATAAATAACATAACTATATGCACCCAATACCAGCGCAAATATAATGATAATTATTTTATAATCGCCTCGTTTCATAGCCACCTCTTTCTTTTACTATTTTAACATATTTAGTTGTGATATAATCATAAATATCAACAAAGGAGTGCTTATGAAGAAAAAAATTTTATATGGTTTTAGTGTTGTAATTTTAATAGTAATGATCGTAATGAGCATGATCAACAATCAACCTACCAAACAAGTTTCAAAAACCTATTTTTATTTAGGTACAGTTATCGACATCACAGTTTACGATACTGATGATGATCAAATTTTAAAGGAAATTTCCGACTTAATACTAAAATACGAAAACATGTTAAGTCGAAATATACTCTCTAGTGATATTTCTAAGTTAAACCAATCAAATGGTCCAATGACGGTTTCAGAAGAAACTTATATGCTGATAAAAGAGGCCATAAGATACAGTGAGTTCACAGATGGTTACTTTGATATTACTATCAACCCCATCGTAGAATTATGGGCCATTGGTACGGAAGAGGCCAAGGTTCCAATAGACTCAGAAATCGAACAAGCACTAGAATCTATCGACTTTAAGAACATTGTGTTATTAGAGAACAATCAGGTAGAACTTATAAATGGTGCTACCATTGATCTAGGAGGCATTGCAAAAGGGTTCATTGCTGATGAAATTGCAGCTTTATTAGATAAGAATCAGTTTGAAAAGGCATTAATTAATTTAGGTGGCAATGTCTTTGCTTTAGGCTCTTCAACCGAAGATGCCCCTTGGAACATTGGCATTAGACATCCTTTAAATAATCAATCTGGAGTTCTTTTAAAAATTACTTTAGATAATAAATCTGTCGTGACTTCAGGAATTTATGAACGGTTCTTAGAATTAGATGGAAAGGTATATCACCATATATTTGATCCTTATACAGGATATCCTATGGATAACGAGTTATTGAGTTTAACAGTTATATCAGATGAATCCATAGATGGGGATGCATTATCTACCGGGCTTTTTAATATGGGATTGGATAAAGCTTTTCAGAAAGCATCAGAACTGTCAGTTGATTTAATTGTTGTAACTAAAGATAATAAGATCTATATCACACCGTATTTAAGTGACAAAATCACTGTATTTGATGAAAACTATCAGGTAATAACAAAGGAATGATCAAAAGATCATTCCTCATTTTTTTTTTACTCGTATAATGAATCCATATCAAATTCTTCCGGGTTATAGTTATCCATAAACTTATAAGCATATAAACCTGCAACAACTAAATATATTACGATAAAGTATGGTATTTCAACAGGTGAAATCCAATTAACTAACATCAAAACCCCCGGTAAAACCATAGAATGTACAGCAACTTTATAACATTCTCCTGAAGTAATATCTTTTTTGATAAATCCATTGATAATAATTGTAATTGCCCAAACCAATGCTGACATAAAGAATAGTCCAAGAATCCCAAGTACAGCACCAATTCCCATACCGATAAATAACATAGGTTTTAAAAGTTTAGCAATATCATACAGTGTTGATTTATCAATGTTCGTCTGGAGTGTATCAAACGAAGACAGTTGTAAATTATTTTGATAAACACCATTTTCTTTTACTAAGATATAATTATTATATGTTGTAGCATAATACTCATCTGTATTTCTATTATCCAGATCAAATAGAATCATCATACCATCAAACTCTTTTTCATAATAAACAGCATTATTCTCAAATGAAAACTGCCCATTTTCAATAGTAAAATCAGGTATTTCATCAATCACTTCAATTGAACCATCATTTAACTCGTTAAAGAATGGACCGACACTGATCATAATAAAAATTCCAATTGATACTATAAATAATAAATAACCAAAGAATAATAATCCGATAGCCTTTCCAGTACTGTCCTTTATAAATTGATTGGAAAACTTAAAATCTGTAACACTTCTAATCATACGTTCAAATATATTGACCTTTTTCATTATGACTCCTCCTATATCCATCTTACTATTAATTCTAAATAAAAAAGCTTAAAGTCGTATTAAGCTTCTTCGAAATATGTTCTGATATTTTTTGAAAATAATGTATGGTATATTAACACTGCTAAAACAATAAAAGCAAAAACATTTCTCATATAAACATACATTCCAAATCCAAAATATGAAAAACCAACAAAAATATTTCTTAGGATACATGCCATGCCAATCGTCTGAATAAGACCTACAAAGAGTCTCGCATGGTGTTGTTTTCTAATAAATCTTAGATTTAACCAAATTGTTAAAGCGACTGTCACTACAGTTAAAGTAACTCGAACTAATAATGATTCACTTAAATAAAATCCTGTTTGTGTATATAGAAAATAATTATCCGTTAACATACGTATCAATATATAACCAACAAAACTGCAATTTAAAAATGCAACTGCGAAAGCTGTTAATCTATCATAATGCCATTTATATTGTTTCATTTATTTACTCCTATGCTCTACCTTTATATTTTATCTAATTACATGATAAAAGTAAAGCTGATACAAAATTTGAGTAGAAAAAAAATAAATATTCTTTTTTTTGCATATGGTTCTCTTATTTGGGTATTTAAGTAATGGAGGTGATTGTAATGAAAAACTATAAAATCGCGGTACAAAGTGGGCTAAGTGAAGTAGAAGCAGCTTTAAAAAAGGAAGGCTTTGATGTTTACAAATATGGTACAGCTGGATTTGACGCTGATGTAACAGTTATTACAGGTATTGATGAAGCTTATGAGGAAATACAACCAGCTCAATATCACGCTAACGGTAAAAAGAAAATGCTCGTAGTCGATGCTACCAATTCATCAACAGAAGTGATATTAAAAAGAATACATGATCATATAAATGATTAATGGACACTTACGTGTCCATTTCTTAATTTTCAAATAAAGTTTTATAATTCTCATATGTTACGGGTTCACCGTAAATAAAATAACCAGGTTCCAAGTTCATTTTATAATAAGAAATTGTAAAATGTAAATGCGGACCAGTCGAAAAACCAGTACTCCCTATCGTACCGATTGTATCCCCCGTCTTAACTAGGTCTCCTTCTTCTACATTAAGTGAATCCATATGTAAATAAGAAGAAAATATACCATTACCATGACTGATCACAACTGTATTACCTGTTACAATCAAAGGCATGGCTAATACCACTTCACCATCATATGTTGAAACAACCCCAGTACCTTTATCATTTGCAATATCCAATCCAGAATGATGATATGATGTTGGTTTGTTATTCACATATCTCTGTACACCAAACTCAGTAGTGATTCTACCCGTTACAGGTATAATAAAAGATTGATTGGTTAAATGAGATGCTTCTGAGTTATATACATTTTTTAATAAAGCTGGTTTGTAATACTTATTGTATTCAGCATAAGCTTCTGCTGTTTGTGTGGTTTGCGTTGTTTTTTCATCGACAGTTAAGAACTGAAGATTAAATTCCCTAGTTTGTACTTCGAAAGTCATTTCATAATCAAATTTACCTACACCATAATTTAAAGTATATACACCAGGTGTTGTATAATATGTACTCGGTATCAAACACTCATAGAAGTCGCCGTTTTTCTCAAATGACAAACCTTCCATATAACTCTGATTGATATACAAACTTTCAGGATCATAAATTCTAGAACCTTTTAAGATAATGAATTCCCCTTGTACAATGATATCATTAGAAACCGTGAATACAGGTGGGTACTGTGCTTTTACGATAAAAGACGTCGACTCGTGCCCGTAATATAAAGTGTCTTTCCAAGAACTTGTCACTTCATATACATATTGACCATTTTCATCAGGCTGATAAATGCCGTCTTCTAAGGGCTTTTCATATATGACTTCATCATTTTTTCTGACTTTTAAGACAACATCAGTCATTTCTACATCTGAACGTACTGCGAACTCAACATTAGGTTCTGTGATAATCATTTCATAAGGTTCTGTATCTTCATCAATACTTTGTCCATGCCATTGATTATCAGCAGTCATATAGAAATAATTTACTGAGGCGCCATATACTTTCTTGTCATCAATCACCAAATCATGTCTTAAAGGTGTTTTATAAGTGTAAACAGATTCAAAAGGTGGTAACATGTACAACCACATTACCAAGTCATCTTCAACCTTGTATATGATTTCTGTTTTCAAGTCAGTTATATAAACACATGTAAAATCATGATTCAAGCTAATTTCAAACAATTTTTCTTGACTGTATTTCATATCTAGAACCAATGTTTCTGACACGATTGACTCCATACTTTTAACTTGTTCATACTGCTTCAAAACCTGTAATTTCTTAATGAATAATTGTGTTGTTTCATCTTCTAAATCAAATGTATATTCTTGATCCAAAATTGATACTGATTCTACATTTCTAACTTGAAAAGCCGTTGCATATGTATACAACAATGCGACAAGAGCAACAACAATTATGATACCTATACTATATATTATTTTTTTCATATTTACCTCGTTTCAGCCATCATTATACCATATAGTTTTCGTATATAAATAGTTGTAATGATATCTTAATTTTCTTTGATAGCCTTCATAAAAGCATCTACTATTTCGGGATCAAATTGGCTTCCACTATACTTAGTTAATTCACTAACTGCATACTCATGACCTAACGCCTGGCGATAGGAACGTGTTGAAATCATTGCATGATATGCGTCGGCTACACAAATTATTCGACTCAAAATAGAGATCTCGTTTCCCTTTAATCCTTCAGGGTAACCATTACCATCGAATCTCTCATGATGACTCTTAACACAAGATAGTACCAAAGGATCATCTATAATGTGTTTCACAATATCATACCCTTTAACAGGATGAGTTTTTATTTCCATGAACTCATCATGTGTCAATTTTGTTGTTTTAGAAATGATTTTATCCTGAATTGACAATTTACCAAAATCATGTAGTAATCCACCCAATCTAAGTGCAAATCTCTGGTGATCATCCAACTCAAGTTCTTCTGCTATCAACATCGCATATCGTGCAACTTCCTCTGAATGTTTGCCGGTATAAACATCTTTCATATCTATAACACTGGCAAGGGTATATATAAAATCTATAAGTAGTTTATCTTTGATAACCAATGAATCATTACTTTCCATTTCTGAAACAATATCTTCATAATAGAAAACAACTTTATTTCTCCCTTTAAATTTCGCATATGTTACTGCTTTCTCAGCCTTCATGATCAGAGCTCTAGGCGAAATGCCATGCTCTGGATATGAAGAAAGGCCAATTGATAAAGTCAAAGGTAAATACCCTGAGAGTTCATGTAATGCTTTACTTTCTATCACACTAATTCTTATTTGTTCTGCTATATCAATTGATTTTGAATCTGTTGCGTAGTAAACAACAACAAATTCTTCACCACCATATCTAAAAATATGACCCGTATCACCTACACACTCTACTATTATATTGGCGATTTCCTTTAATATTGAGTCGCCAACTGTGTGTCCTTTGATTTCATTAATAGGTCTAAATTTATCAATATCAATCATGATTAAATCCATATGCTCACGATAATCTTCCAATATTTTATTAAATACTTCATAGAAATGACGATGATTATAAAGTCCTGTTAATTCATCTGTGACTAAAGCTCTTCTCAGTCGACTTCTTTCTATCTCCAGTAACTTACTTTCAGAAAAAAGTTTCTTTTGATATTCTATGTAATTAACAATACCGATTAATAACATGGCAATACTATAAAAAATAATGCCATAAACTGCAACTCTAAAAAATTGACCATCAAAAACGATGAGTGCAATCGTATCATAAATGGACGGTAAAATCAAAAACAATGCTGAAACAGCTATCATATAATCCTGGGCTTTTTTTGTGATTAAATACGATTGGAATGCAATAAAAATCCATGTGCCTATTAAAATGACCAAAACAATATTATAAAGATTGTAAAAATAACTGAAGTAAACCATATTTGGTGTAATTAAAATACCAATAACCGACCCTATTATAATCAGAATCGCCAGTCGTTTTATCAGTTCACATTTATAAATTCTAGCCAGTGCAAAAGACATTACAACGGAAGATAAATGCAAAGCCATAATTAATATCTTTTTATAAACAAGAGCAGAAAACCACGCATGAGACATTACCGTATAGTCAAAGAGATAGAGACTGATTAATAAAATACTAATCGGGAAAAACATATAACTTCTTTCAAACGTTTTGGTCAAACTAAATAGAAGAATTTCCATTAAGGCTAAAGCAAACAACATACCCATAACAACTAAATAGAAATTTTCATACAATGAGTCTAACTTATCATAAAGTGTACTGGCGATCAAAGAGTCACCAATAAAAATTGGCATATTACCATAGCCTAGCTTATATTCTGAATAGGATTCGAACCGAATCACATTTAAATCCTCAATAATATGATCAGGAATCACAAATTTATATACAGCATTCCACAAATGGATTCTTGTATTGCCTTCTGCACCAATTAGCCCTATTAATTGATCATTAAAAAAAATACGGTGCCAAGATCCTCTTATACGAGGTATCACTAAAATAGCATCGTTCTTAATAATGGTATCTAAATCTTTATTTAATATTGCCTCATAACTATACAATCCTTCTTGACCCGATTTTAATCTCGTTTCCTTAAAATCAGTTGAACTGCCATCAATTACAAAATCCTCTAAAATAATCAAATCTTCATTTGTTTCAATAACATGTTTTATCATGGTTAAGCTGACACTCATGAAAATAGTAATAAACAAAACAATTGATAGATATATATTAAAATGTCGTTTTTTCATAAATTCACCTCGTAGATAAAATACCCATGTCCTAATAAAAAAATCAAAAACTCTGCTAATAATCAGCAGAGTTTCATTTTTTTTATTTGAACAAATCATTTTTTGTTAAAGGTAAATTTACAATTCACAACCAAAATTAAAGTTTAATAGCTTTAGTTACCATACTTGTATTTATATGTTTATCAAGAGGACTTCCACCACCATAAGTATCTTCATAGAAACCTGCAATCACAAATCCTGCCGATATTTGACCCTGAATCTGATCTTCTAAAGTATGACCAAAACAAATACCTTCACCTTGATCTATTATGAGTTCCTGCAACTCGGATTTATCAATACTCGTTAAATCCGAGTAAGGTATACTATGTCTTACAACCAAAGCACCATCATTCATACTTTTCATATCAAATATGTATTCAACGGGATTTGCAAATCCCGCCATTAGTATACCACCCTTTTTAAGTACTCTATGAGCTTCTTTCCAGACCGGTATAACCGATTCAATGTAACAATTAGACCATGGATGAACAATAATATCAAACGTTTCATCATCGAATATCGATAAATCACACATATCACCTTGTACCGTTTTTATTTTTAAATCATCTCTTTTGGCTACCATTTCATCTTGTTTTAATTGTGCGATTGAGTAATCGAACACAGTAACCCTGGCACCTGTAGCAGCTAATATCGGGCCCTGTTGTCCACCACCAGAAGCCAAACAAAGTACCCTTTTATTAGCCAAATCATCTGGGAACCAATCTCTTGGTACAGATTTTGTAGGTGTTAAAACAATTGTCCATTCACCTTTTCTAGCTTTTAAAACTTCGTCTTGACTGACAGGTAGTGTCCAGATATCATCGCCTTTAACTTTTTCACTCCATATATTTTTATTTATCTCTTTATAGTTCATAATTGCTCCTTTATAAATCATGAACTCTGCTAATAATTAGCAGAGTTCCAATTTTTTATTCTTGGTTTTGATTTTCGTTTTAATTTGGCATCACGCTGTGTTGCGAGTCGCTGTTGATGTGCTCTTTTCCTATCTTGTCTTGAAATTTCTTTAAGCAGATTAATATAACTTCTGTATCGACTTGATTCTAGCGAACCATCCTCTAAAGCAGCCTTTACAGCACATCCAACTTCTTTATTATGACTACAATTACTATACTTACATGAAGCCATTAAAGTCATGATATCTTGGAATTCATGTTCTAGCCCTTCATTACCTTCAAAACTAGAAAACTCTCTCATGCCTGGTGTATCAATTAATATAGCACCTTCAGTAAAAATCATCTCTCTGTGAGTTGTTGTATGATGACCTTTATCATCATTTCGTAAACCATCTGTTTTCATGACCTCACTACCAGCTAGAGCATTAATGAGTGTCGATTTACCAACACCTGATGATCCAACCAAAGCAACTGTTTTACCAGGTTGATTGTACTGTTCTAATCCTTCAAGGCCTTCACCTGTCATGGCACTAATGGGAAGAGCTTTTATACCAAATGTTACTGCATCTACCTGTTCCAATAAAATGTCAAGATCATCACACAAATCCAATTTGGTTAAGACAACAATAGGCTCTGCTCCTGATTCCCAAGCCCCAATCATATAACGTTCCAATCGTCTGATATTAAAGTCTTCATTTAAAGACATGACAATAAAAAGATAATCCATATTGGCTGCAATGACTTGTTCATCACTTCTTTTGCCTGCAACTTTTCTAGATAGACAGGTTTTTCTTTCCAGTATTCTATTAATTAAATGGAGACTGCCATCTTCAGATGTTGTATAAACAACAAAATCACCAATTCTCGGAAATATACTTTCATACTGCATCTTTCCCGTAACGCCAGCAACCAAAACACCATTTTCTGTCATTATCGTATAATGATTCTGAGCGTACTTCATGATTCTTCCAACTGACATGTTTGTTTCTATTTGATTCTCAAAAAATGTTGTAAATCCTAAATTATTTAAATTCATATAGTGTCCTTTCTAATACTTATAACCTATTTTTTTGCATAAAAAAACCGTAGTTACCTACGGTCAGCTATAAAATATTAGAAAGCTTGTGTCCGCAGGTATGTTGTTGTTGTTACAATGCTCATCATTAATTTGCTCATAAGACATACCTCCTTTTTATTCATTAACGTCCTTATACTAAATATTATATCATATCCTATTTTTTATCACTAATTACAAAATTATTACACCACTTTCACGATCATATTTTCTTATCATCATACTAAAGCCTTTTAACAAATCCAAAAACCTTTCGTTTGAGGCGGATTAGGCTATCCTACCAAAAAACGTTCAATTGATCTGATGTAATATTGTCTGCATTTGTTTCTTATTTCATTTGTTCTTCTCATTTCCATGTTTGTAATGCCCAGTTGCCTTTGCCAATAACAATTGTTGATTAAACTCATCTGCAACTTCTAATTTAGCATTTAATTTAAGTGCTTGTTTTTCACTGAGCGTCATAATCATTTTATTTTGAACAAAGATCATCATTTTATTTGCCTTTGTCATTTGATACTCAAAGGGATTTTCCTTTAATCTATCACGTACATCTAATTTACTCATGGCCTTCCATTTCTATTCTAAATCGACAATGTGGGTCTCCTGCTAAAACGGATTCAAGGCAGGTGACATTCAGTTTTTTACCTAAAATCACTTCAAATGGGAACTTTGCAAATCCAGCACTGCAATAACACCATTCAGGATCAACTGGATTATCGGATAAAATAGATTCCTTAGCAAACGGACAATGACAGTAATGATACCTTCTATCCCTTTTGTTTGTTGCGTTAAAGACACCATCTGGATTGTATGGGAACTTTGTAATATATAAATACCCATCCTTAAGAACACCTGACAATATCTCTTGATTGTCTTTAACATAATCAACAGTTTCTTGAGTGATTAACTGCTCATACCATACCTTATTCTCATCACAGTGCTGTTGTAATTCCAGCACTTTTCTTTCATGTCGCTCTTTCAAATACTTTTCAAAACTATCTGATGCTTCATATAAAGCTTTCTCGGTTGACATGGCTGATTCACTTAATTGATGATGATTATCTGCTAAGATTTCTCTATACGTTATTGGTTCAAGTACTTTTAGTTCACTTATAAATTTATGTGTATATCCTGTCAATTGTTTGGGTGTTAAACCCAATTCGGGTGTCTCCATTAACTCAAGTGATGTTAAATTTTTACACTTCTTTTTTATACTGTCTATTACACCAATACCACCTAATACACTTGTAAAGAAGATATATTGCGTCTTCAAATTATAGATATAGTAATATCTTGCAAGCGCTAGAAGTGTCTCTAAATCATTTGAATTACTTTCCATTAAATGAGTCATATACAATTCTAATTCATTGACCTGACATGATTCAAGCGTCAGATCTTTTTCTAATAGATATTGCCCTAACTGTTTAACAGCGTTTAATGCTTTTGGATATTGATCTGAGATATCTTTATCGTCATACATTTTTTTTAATCGTTCATATTTCATATAATCACCTCTCAATTATAGTTTATATGATTAACAGACATAAAACCTGATATATTTTGCGCTCTTATGCCTTCTTGCCAGTTATCTCATTGATATCTATTCTGATAATAGCGACTCGACTCATAGCCTTTTCGTTAAAAACAAATTCTGAATCAGAAAACTGTGCCATCAGAACCTCCAAGCCCATTTTAACATCCTCTTTTTGAGTTAAAACAGTCGCTCGACCAAATCCAATGAGACTTTTAAATTTCATGGTATATTTACAAGCTTCATCACCAATCACAAGTTCGTTGTCTCGTTCAATTTCAATACATACATTAGGATTTTTAGCTATCATATCAAGTTTTCTGCCTTCTTTTGCAGAATGAATATAAAACTGTTTGTTAAGATAACCATAATTTACTGGTACTATATAAGGTTGATTCTCTACGCAAAGTCCTAATCTCAAAACATTTTCCGATTGAATTATATGTTCAATCTCTTTCATGGATTCTATTGATTTTTCTTTTCGTCTCATAATACCCTCCTAATAAAATTATACACAAGAAAAACGTCTTCAACACCTTTTTACTCTTAAATCAGATATAAATGTTATATCAATATTTTCTCAGCTTCGACTTATTTAATTTTTGTGCATAAAAAAGAGGCCTTCAACCAGCCTCTTTAGATCTCTTTATCAGTCGATTTCATTCAATTCACAAGGTTCTTCAAAGCTTCTTGCACTCTCTATGCAGTCTTCACAGACATAAACTGCTTTGAATTCTTTTAGTGTTTCAGTTGATTCACAAAAAAAACAGTAATTTTCCTCATTCATTCTTTTTTCCATTGAAATCCTCCTAATAATATACTCCGCATGGTTAACTTTCCATAATATTAACCATTGATATAATAATAGAATAAATCCCTTAATTTTACAACTGAATTTTCAGAATCTTCTGTTTAATAAGGTATTTTTGTAAAAATCATACAAATTGCTATTCATAATGTGTAATATTACATTCTTCTACAATAACAATTTCACCATTTGTTATTTCTAAGACGTTTAGACATGTTGATTGCATAAACGGTCCTGACCAAAACTCTTTGATCTCCAATGACTTTATATAGGCAAATATGGCTTTTAATAACACACCATGACTGACGATTAATATGTCCTTACCGTCATGAACTCTGATAATTTCATTAAATACCGTACGTCCTCTTTCTATCAATTCCTCAAAACTTTCTTTTTCACCTGCACGGAATTTCTCAGGCGCTCTCCAATAAGAGTTGAATTGATCTGCATCTAAGGCCTCAATATCATCATGTAACATGCCCTGCCAATCTGCAAGATACACCTCTTGTAAATCATCAAACTGTTCAATGTCTATGGCTCTATCACCTTTAATAAGTTTAGCAGTATCATAAGCTCTACCACTTGAACTTGAACATATCACATCAATTGGTGTGGATTCCAAACTCTTACCTAACCACCTTGCTTGATCTTCGCCCAGTGCTGTGAGATTTGAGTTCAATCTACCTTGCATTTTTCCAGCTAAATTCCATTCTGTTTGACCATGTCTTGTTAAATAAACTTTCATATAATTTTTCTTTCTTTTATTGAATTTATAGATGCAATCAAACTTTCACTTGATTTAACTTCTATGACATAACTTGCTTGATTGTCATGTGCTCTTTTAATAAATCCCTCTATATCAAGTTCACCTGTAAAAAGCGGTAAATGATTTGAAGTAGTTGTTCCATCGTGAATATGATAGTGACTTGTATCTGAAATATGGTTTGTATAATACACTCTATCATTATAACCACTGGTGATATCGTGTCCTATATCATAAGTTAAATATACCTTTGGTGATGATAATAAGATATCTGTCGCTTCTTGAATAAATTCAAAATGATGAATACCTGTGTTTTCTATACATAATTTTTTAATTGGTAACGATGATACCAAATCAAGAAATTGATGAACATACAACAGATAAGTAGTTTTGTATTGTTCATTTAGAAAAACTTTGCCTTTAGGTAATTTAAAATAAATTCCTGGTAACAAATGCATGTTGATTAAGTTAGCCTCTAATTCATTGGCAAGAGTTACAACTCGTTTAAAAGACTCCAAATGAGCTGCCCTTAGAATTGGATCTAGATCAAAAGGATTAAAAAGCTCCGATAAATGAAGACTTACCTTTATGTTGTATTTGGCTAACAATGCTTTAACGACTTCAACATCCATTTCATTGTACATTGGCAAATTCATATTAAGTTCAATAAAATCCAAATTTAATTCTTTACAGAGTTTCAGGTTGTCTTCTAAAGAATCATATTCAATTAATGCTGGCATACCAATCATTTAATCACCCCCGAACTATTATACCATAAGAAATGTAATATAAGACTTTCCACTGCAAACAACATGTTATAAAGACATTTCCATAAATCGTATAACTATAAAATTAAAAAAGCATCCGAAGATGCTTAATCAAAACTTACTCTTTTTTCAAATAAAAATCCAATTAATAAATATATACAAGTTGTGAAAGCTGTAAATCCTGCTAACATCATCCATAAGGCAAATCCTTCTAAAGCTGTTTCTTCAACATTTCCAAAGAATACTGTTCCACCTTTTACTAATAAGTAGTTTAAAATAATATAAATAACAATTGTAATGATACCGCCAAATTTTACTTGTGAGAAAAATGATCTAAAGATTGCAAAAGATAAATAGACAATAAGAATCATCAAAACAGCATATACAATATTGGCTACAACTGCAAATATCAATTGATCCATAGGCTGACTCAAGATTTCTTTGATAGCTGTTTTCCAGAGCGTTACGCCAGTTAAGTGTTCAATCGCTTTAACGGCTGTATATATTGCAATAAACCCTGCAGTGAAAACTTCTACGACTGAAACAATCACTTTAGATCCAATTTTTGCATATGCAGACATTGGAATTGAGAAATATAAATCCCTAGTGGATTGTTTGGCTTCAAGCCTAAGGTTATTAACAGCACCTACAATAGAACCAAATGACAATGCTGACCCTAAAAGAATAAAGAAAATCAGTTGGAATCCAAAAGTTTCTATACTATATGAACCCTCTGATTTAAATTTAATTAAAAATCCAAAGTAGACTAAGAAGTAAGCAAGTAAGAGACCTATAGACACTTTCCATTTACGCTGAAATTCATATTTAAATAATTTAATCATTTTTATAAACCTCCTTGTAAAGGTCATGAATAGACATTTGACGTTCTGTTCTTAACGCTTCTACATCACCTTTTAACTCAAGTCTACCTTTTCTAATAAAGATAACATCATCAATAATTTTTTCGAATTCATGAACCAAATGACTCGATATTACGATACACTTTTCATCACTGACTTCAGCTGCCAACATATCTAAAATCATATCTCTTGAGATTGGATCTATACCGTTTAACGGTTCATCAATTAGATACAACTCTGCTTTTCTCGCTATTGTGAGAGCAACTTTTAAACGACCTCTTTGTCCTGTTGATAATGTTTTAATCGTACTCTTTGGTGATAACTCCAACACTTTAATCGCATCAAGTACTTTCTGTCTATCAAAACCTTCAAAAAAGTCTTCATAGAAATCTATTACTTGACTGACTTTCATCCATGGATACAGATGTGATTCCGTTGGCATATAAGCCACTTTTTGTTTTAGATGCTTCCCCTTCAAGGGTTGATCATAAATAATCTCACCTGAATTCTTTTGTAATAATCCAGATAAAATTCTCATCAGTGTTGATTTTCCACTTCCATTTGGTCCTAAAAGACCTGTAATTTTCCCTTTTTCAAATGTTACAGAAAAATCGTTTAAAGCTTTTACAAACATGTATCGTTTATTTAAGTTTTTTACTTCTAAAGCAATCATTTCTTACCTCCATTTAACATTTTTTTCACTGTACTCAGTATTTCTTCTGATGTGTATCCTAATTCATTCATCTTCTCAATGAAGGCATGGACAATATCATCTGACATCTCATGTTTGAGTTTTTTTACAATAGCCTCTTCCTCAACAATAAAGCGACCAATACCTCTTTTTGTATATGCCAAACTCATTCGTTCCATTTCTTGATAAGCCTTTTGTACTGTGTTGGGATTCACTTTGAGTTCAAGTGCATAATCTCTTACACTTTGTAGTTTATCTCCTGGTTTACAAATACCTAGTACAATATCCCTTTTGATGAGATCTATGATTTGAATGTAAATAGGAATATGGTTTTCAAATTTCATAATACCTCCTATCGTGTTCTAGTTACATAGTACACCTACACACATTAAAAAGCAATAAAAAAAACCTTAAGAAAAGGTTAATTTTAATTTTCTATGGTTACGACCACTATTTCAGGTCTGTTAAAAACTCTTAATCTAAAAATACTATTTCCCAATCCTCGACTCATGAGACTCATGGTATTACCCATCTTAAACATACCACTTGTATACTCTGGTAAAAACCCTTGATCGGGTGCAACCAGCCCTTGACCAAATATTCTAATCTGTCCACCATGAGCATGTCCACTAAACGAAATATCAGCATCATACTGACTCACAGGGTTTATACGGTGAGATAGAAGAATACTAAAATCATCATCGTTAAAAGATACGGTTTTATCATTTTGATACGCTAGATCATCTAATCCAACAATCTGCATGGTTATATCTTCTTTTGCGATTTTAACAACATCGTTTCTTAGAACGTTTACATCTCTTTTTTCTAACTCGGAAACAATTAATTCTGTCTGACCAGAAAAAGCTTCATGATTACCCGTAACATAGTATAAGGGATAGTCTTTTAGCACATCAATAAATTCTAGACTATGTTCCAAGTCAAAACGTCTTCTATCAATTAAATCACCTGTAATCACAATAATATCAGGCGACTCCTCTTTCAATAATTTAGAAAATGTCATTTCATTATACTTATAATCATGAAAATCAGATAAATGCATGATCTTAAACGTTGTACCATTTAATTTATCAGTATGAATAGTGTATTTGGAAATTTGCAATGCGGTATTGCCATAATATAAGAATCCAAGAATTATTATAACGGCAATTAAATACTTAATCATTGATAATTTCAGCTTCATCAATAATTTTCTTTGCTTGATCATATGATTTCGCTTCTACATATAACTCAACACCCTTTTGTCCTTGACCAAGATATATGTCCATATTATGTGGTCCATTTTGCTCCGAAATATATAGCGGTATCCCAGCATCTTCTAATATAGACTTAAACATTTGTGCTTCAATATCATGACTAACTGTCATTAATTTTTTTCTATTCATCGAATATCCCTTCCGTTGTAATAATGAGTTGTCGTTTTCTAGGACCATCAAATTCACAGAAATAAACAGACTGCCAAGTTCCTAGTATTGGTTTTCTATTTTGTATAATCACCATCTGATCAACACCTACAAACGATGATTTTAAATGAGCAT
>Ga0209272_10000747_pt1 | contig 23755 bp, 19 predicted proteins | sample tdDd002_FD_187125 | JGI IMG/M metagenome (GOLD analysis project Ga0209272, IMG submission 187125) | Marine sediment microbial communities from the Atlantic coast under amendment with organic carbon and nitrate - tdDd00.2 (SPAdes)... | ecosystem: Environmental > Aquatic > Marine > Coastal >... | reverse complement strand
TTTCATGAATGGCGGTTGCAATCTGGTTGACGTCATTTTGCTGGTGTTCAACTCGACCAGCAGCCATTGCAGAGAGTTCATTTGCTTGGTTTGCTTGAGCTGAAAGCTGCTCACTATTTTCCACAATACCCTTGAGCATGGTTTGCATCTGAGCAAGAAATTGGTTTACGTGTGTCGCCAGTTCTCCAATCTCATCCATACGTTCAATCTTGATGCGCTGAGTCAGGTCGCCTTCCCCTTGAGAAAGCTCCTCTAAAGCCGTTGAGAGAGTTTGTAGTGGCTTGAGTAAGCGAGTAATAACGAAGGTACTGATGGCTGCGATGATCAAGTAAAGAACGATAGAAGCGATAGCCGTAAACGTCACTTGCTCAGAAACAGAAGCATAAGCCATTTGTTTATCTTCAACGATACCTAATGACCAATCCGTGTTTGGTACTTTGGCGACGTAAATGAGTTTTTCACCTTGGTTTGGCCAAGAGATGGTTGCTAACTGAGCGTCTTGACTCAGTTTATTCATGCTAGCGGCACTCAGTTCAGGGTTGAGCGTCGTTAAAGGTTTCTGGCTTAGCTTGGCGTCTTGGTAAGCAACAATGTTGTTTTTTCCATCGACTAAAAAGGCAAATCCATCGTTATCTAATTGAATATTTAGAACTTCATCGATGATATCTGTCACCGCGAGATCGGCAGCTAAAACACCTTGCTTGCCTTGGTTGAAGGCTTTGGCAAAGCTGACAACGATGCTGCCGTCAAAATCTTGGTAAGGCTCTGTAATGATCAAGCCGGACTTTGCCATCGCATCTTTATACCAAGGGCGAGTACGTGGGTCATAATCGGCTGGCCAGGATTCAGTTTTATCGCCGTAAGCAATAGAGCCGTCAGAAAAACCGGCGTAAACAGAAAGAAATTGCCCTGCACGTTTGGTTAATAACATCTCTCGATCTGCGTCTGCTGAATCAAGAATGACATCTTCATTCGCTAGCATCATTTCACTACGAATCGCCAGCCAGTCACTGATGTATCGATTGGTTGACGCAGAAATGTTTTCCATTTCTCTGCTCAGTGTAGAGGTGGTTTCATCACGCAACTGATTCACTGAGACCCAAGCTTGAACGCCACTTACAATGGCAATAATGACTGCGATAGCAATCTGAATTTTAAGTTTTATGGAACTTCTCATTGCCTTACCTTCTCAATAGACAAAAAGATCGACATCACCGGTGGTGACAATAGGTTGCTTAAGACGATTCAGGTACCGATGAGTACTGAAAGGCTACGACTACTTTATCGACGCGATCTGGATAAACTTAAGATAAATAGGGGAATATTTATTCAACAGGTTGATTGTAAATGTATTTAATATTGATGGTTACTTCATTAATGATTGCTGTGATGTTGTATCCAAATTTAGTCATCCGCAATACTGACGGGCAACGCTACATCTTTAGCGTTGCCCCATTGATATCAAGTAAGAACAAGTACGGCGCCATAAACAAGAAGCAAACCGATCAAGCCAATGATGAGTCCAACTTTCGCCATGTCTTTGCTTTCGATTAAACCTGTCGAATAAGCCAATGAGTTAGGTGGTGTTGATACAGGAAGAATCATACCCAGAGATGCGGAGAAGGCGACGACAACGAGCAGTCCTTGTAACCCTCCAATAGAAGCTAAGCTTGGCATCGATACCCCAATTGCAGCCGCAATTGGCATGAGCAAGTTTGCAGTGGCTGTATTGGACATAAAGTTCGCCATTAACCAGCACACGATAGAAAGAGATACGACTACCGCAAATGGTGAAAGTGCTTCATAGTCAATGGCATGGGCAAGCGCTTCTGCCAAGCCTGTTTTGTCTAAAGCAATACCAATGGCGATACCACCGGCAACCAACCACAAGACATCCCAGTTAATAAGCTTAAGTTCTTCTTTGCCCATGATGCCCGTTAAGGTGAACACCGCGAGTGGGATAATGGCGACCACATATGTATTCATGCCGTGCACTTTGGTTGTCATCCATAACAGGATGGTCATTGCGAACGTGATATACACGACAATAGCGCGCCAACTCTTTTTAAACGTGCCGTCCAGACGTAACTTCATTTCTGGTTCACTGGAAGGAAACAGCTTTTGCAGTAGCAGCCAAGCGATGGTGAGTTGCACCAATACAAAAGGTAACCCCATTGTCATCCAAGAAAGGAAATCAATGGCGTTTTCTCCAGTTAAATATTGCAAGGCTATTGCATTGGGTGGTGTACCAATTGGTGTTGCGATGCCGCCTGTATTGGCGGCGATAGGAATGCATAGGACCAGCGCTTTTATCCCCAAATCACCTTTTGGTGCAGAAGCCACAATAGGGCCAAGTAGCGCCAGCATCATAACGGTAGTTGCAGTGTTCGACATAAACATAGAAAACACGGCAGTGATCAGCATTAACCCCAACATGATGAACTTGGGTTGAGTGCCAAATGGTTTAAGCAAAACACGAGCAAGGTTGTTATCAAGTTCGTATTTGGAAGCCGCTATGGCGAGTGCGAATCCGCCCATGAAAAGGATGATGATGGGAGAAGAAAAGGCAGAGAAGATGTCTGTATACGCGATCAGTTCACCTAAATCGTGTCCCGGCGGTGGGTTACGAAATAGATGTAAGCCTTTGTCCGATATCATGATCAATTCAAGAGCGATGATAAGAATCGAAGTGGCAAATACGGGAACAGGCTCTAAAACCCAAAGCAGTGCCGCAAGAAGGAAAATTGCCAGTAGACGATGCTGAATTAAAGTGAGGTCATCAATAGGTATCGCATCTATAGGCATCATCAAAATGCCGAGTGGTACTAAAAAACACACCAGTAGCTTTACTAGCGTATTCATATTCATCTTTGGCATTAGTCGCCCCTTTCAACAATCATCCCTATCAGTAGGGTAATGGATCGTTCTTTAAGGGTCTTAGAGGCAGGTATGAGTTTGAAAAACAGAGATTAAGTTTTGAACAGAATTTTGCTTTTGGTCAATAAAAAGCCCCCGCGAGCGGAGGCTTTAAAATCAGTTTTTGCAATAAGCTTACTGCTGGTGAGCGTAAGGTGTGCCCATTACGGTTGGCTTGCCATTTTCCATGCTTTCATCGAATGCGATTGCATCTTTAGCAAACAGGTTGATAACGGTTGAGCCAAGCTTGAAGCGGCCCATTTCTTCGCCTTTCTTCAAGATAACCGCTTTGTCACCTTCTGCAGGGTAATCCCACTTGTAGACTGAACTACCACGTGGTGGTGTGACGGTACCAGCCCACACTTGCTCGATACTACCAACGATGGTTGCGCCAACCAGCACTTGTGCCATTGGGCCGAACTCTGTATCGAAGATGCACACTACGCGCTCGTTACGTGCGAATAGGTTAGGAACGTTCTCTGCCGTTAGCGGGTTCACCGAGAATAGATCACCAGGTACGTAAATCATCTGACGTAGCGTGCCGTCACATGGCATGTGTACACGGTGGTAGTCACGAGGCGATAGGTACAAGGTAGCGAAAGAGCCGTCTTGGAACTCTTCTGCCAGTTTTGCATCGCCGCCTAGTAGCTCTTGTGCTGAGAAGTTGTGGCCTTTCGCTTGGATAAGCTGACCATCTTCAATCGGGCCAAATTGGCTTACGCATGCGTCCGCAGGGTGAGTGATTACTGCTTCGCCTTCTGCAATTGGACGAGCGCCTTCTTTTAGCTCTCGCACAAAGAATTCGTTGAAGGTTTTGAAGTGCTTAGGATCGGAGTGCTTCGCCTCATCCATGTTCACATTGTACTGTTTGATAAACCAGCGAATGATTGCTGTTGTTAGACCGCCAGCCTTAGCTGAAGCCAGTTTACCCACTAGGCGGGTCAGCCCGTGTTGTGGGATCCAGTACTGCAGTCCAACTTTAATCTTGTCCATCTTTAATTCCGATACTTCTGTTAGATTCTCGCTTTAGGGCGCGTGATGTTACTGAAATTTAATCTGCTTGTCAGTATTAGGTGATGATTTCTTACACAGTTGCAGTCTCAACTCAGCTACAGATCTGCTTTCTTGCTGCGTGAATACTGACGGTTAGCCTTGTTTTCACTCATGCTTTCTAAGATGCGATGGTAGTTTTCAAAGCGTACTTCACTCACTTCGCCTTTTTCGACGGCCTCACGCAAGATACAACCTGGATCGTCGTGGTGTTTGCAGTCGCGGAACTTACAACCGCCAAGATAAGGGCGGAATTCAACGAACGCCTTGGTCACTTCTTCTGCTTCTAAGTGCCACAAACCAAATTCACGTACCCCTGGAGAGTCAATCAGATCGCCACCAGTTGGGATGTGGTACAAGCGAGCTGCTGTAGTTGTATGCTGACCCAAACCAGAGTTCTCAGAGATCTCGCCTTCTTCCACTTCTTGCTCAAGTTCTGGCATCAGTGCGTTTACTAGGCTCGATTTACCTACGCCAGATTGACCAACGAAGATATTGATACGATCACGCAGTTGTTCTTCAAGTTCGGCAATACCTTCACCTGACTGCTTGCTCACAAACAGGACTTTGTAGCCAATACGTTTGTATTCTTCTAGCCACTCTTCGTACATTGCACGATCTTCATCTGAAAGTAGGTCGATTTTGTTGAGTACTAATAGCGGTGCGATGTTCAGTGTTTCTGACGCAACCAAGTAGCGGTCAATGATGTTGAGCGAAAGCTCAGGCAAAACCGAAGACACGATCACCATTTGGTCGATGTTAGCAGCGACAGGTTTTAAGCCATCGTAGTAGTCAGGACGAGTTAGCATCGATGTGCGAGGTTCTACGGCTTCAACCACGCCAGAAATACCTGCCATTGATTCAAGTCCTTCACGCCAAAGTACGCGATCGCCGGATACCAGTGATTCGATACCACGACGAAGGTTACAGCGCTGCACCTCACCTGTTTCTAGATCTTCGATGTCAGCGTGCTGACCGAAACGAGTGATGACGAGACCCTGTTTACTTGCGCCTAGCATGGTTTCATCCCATTGGATGGACTCTTCTTGCTTCTTTAGGCGTTTTTGTTGGTTGCTGCGTACGCGGCGCACCTGACCTTTGGTTAACTTTTTCTTTTTTGCCACAATCTTGTACTTAATGTGAGTTAACTCAGTTGATTGAGCACGCTTTCGGCTCAAACTCGTGAGTATCGTGTTTCAAGTATTTTCAGGTATAGTACCTCTTTTATCGATAAACAAATAGGCGGCGTAACCATGTCCTTTAGCGATCAAAACCTGATTTGGGTGGATTTAGAGATGACAGGCCTCGATCCTGAAACGCACAAAATCATCGAAATTGCCTCTATCGTCACGGATAGCGAGTTAAATATTTTAGCTGAAGGCCCAGTTCTAGCAGTACATCAGCCTGAAGAAGAACTGGCGAACATGGATGATTGGTGCACCAATACGCACACTGCAAGTGGCTTGGTTGAACGTGTTCGTAACAGTGATGTCTCTGAACAAGATGCCGTTGCGCAGACCATCAAGTTTCTTGAGGAATGGGTGCCAAAGGGTGTTTCTCCAATTTGTGGTAATAGCATTGGTCAGGATCGTCGTTTCTTGTACAAGCACATGCCAGAGCTGGAAGAATACTTCCATTACCGCTATTTGGACGTGAGTACACTAAAAGAACTGACTCGCCGCTGGAAACCAGAAGTGTTAGACGGTTTTTCGAAGCAGGGCACGCATCTGGCATTGGATGATATCCGTGAGTCGATTGCCGAGCTAAAGTACTACCGCGAAACGATCTTTAAGATCTAACTGTTAAGGCTGCGATCCAAATTGTTGTAATTAATGAGCGTTTTGCTTGCTTTTTCATCTGTTAGTAAAAAAATAAAGTTTTTTTGAACGAAGGACTTGCATCACAAAAAAATGCTCTTATAATTCGCAGCCCTGAACGACGGAAACGTTGTTGATGCGACACTAGCTCAGTTGGTAGAGCGCAACCTTGCCAAGGTTGAGGTCACGAGTTCGAACCTCGTGTGTCGCTCCACTTTTCTTAAGTGGAAGAAAGGTTCTCATCATGCCTTAAATGGTGAACTACGGACGCGGGGTGGAGCAGCTTGGTAGCTCGTCGGGCTCATAACCCGAAGGTCGTCGGTTCAAATCCGGCCCCCGCAACCAATGCGACACTAGCTCAGTTGGTAGAGCGCAACCTTGCCAAGGTTGAGGTCACGAGTTCGAACCTCGTGTGTCGCTCCAAATTAAAAGGTTTTCATCATACCTTAAATGATGAACTATGGACGCGGGATGGAGCAGCTTGGTAGCTCGTCGGGCTCATAACCCGAAGGTCGTCGGTTCAAATCCGGCTCCCGCAACCAATGCGACACTAGCTCAGTTGGTAGAGCGCAACCTTGCCAAGGTTGAGGTCACGAGTTCGAACCTCGTGTGTCGCTCCACTTTCTTTTAGAAAAGTGGGGATAGCCTTCATTGTGCTTAACAATGACATTGCGACACTAGCTCAGTTGGTAGAGCGCAACCTTGCCAAGGTTGAGGTCACGAGTTCGAACCTCGTGTGTCGCTCCAGTTTGATAGCCCTCATTGTGCTTAACAGTGACATGCGACACTAGCTCAGTTGGTAGAGCGCAACCTTGCCAAGGTTGAGGTCACGAGTTCGAACCTCGTGTGTCGCTCCAATTTGATAGCCCTCATTGTGCTTAACAGTGACATTGCGACACTAGCTCAGTTGGTAGAGCGCAACCTTGCCAAGGTTGAGGTCACGAGTTCGAACCTCGTGTGTCGCTCCAGTTTCTATTATCGTATTAATCGATAATACATGGACGCGGGGTGGAGCAGCTTGGTAGCTCGTCGGGCTCATAACCCGAAGGTCGTCGGTTCAAATCCGGCCCCCGCAACCAATTTCCAAGCGATAGTTTTAGTAGTTTTAAACCATCGATGGATGTAATTTTCATTATTTGAAGTGTTACAACCAGTCTCATCGCTCTTTTCATAATGCTGAGAAGCATCAATCCCTAAAAAACAAAACCTTAATCCGCATCAAATGATGTCGGACGATTTTGTTTGTGTTTTAAACATGATAAAAGTCGGCCGTCCAATGAATATCCTGATGCTCAAGGCACTTTTATATCTTTAATTAACAGAGTTATCCACATATCTTGTTCTGTGGATAAGTTGGTTGATAAAGTGTTTTCTGTTTGGGGTTTAAAGGTTGTAAAGAAAGATCTTTTCTAAATTCGACGGTGATAAAACTTTTCCTGAAATGGCTAAGTTGTTGTTATTTATAGATAAAAGTGGTTTTATTGCGGATCGGATGCGTTAATTCTGGATCATTACTTTGTGTTTTTTTGATCCTAGTCATTTCTTTAAGCTGTGTTTAACTTTTTTTAATAGCTCAATTTCACAAGACTTAAATCTTTTTTTCCACATTTCAGAATTTGAGAACAAAATCATGATTTGCTGATGCAAAAAATGTTTTCAATCTCTTGCATATGAGCTACGCGCTAAGCGTCTCGTGGAAGACCTTTCTCTACGACTCTGATTAAACGCTTCTTCTTTGTATCGATAGAATCTGATTGGTTGGCAGGAATTTGGTTGAATTGCTGTTCTAGAGCCCATTCGATATGCTCATCCAGTAATTTGTTTTCACCTTGGCGAGCTTCTAAAGCCTCTATTATTAGTTGGCTGTATTCTGCATTACCAAGTGCGACAGAAATATTACGCAACCATTGCAGGTGCCCAATGCGACGAATCGCAGAACCCTCCATCTGTTTGAGGAATGTTGATTCATCCCAATTAAACATGGTCACAAGATCTGGCTCTTCAAAGCTCTCACGTCGGTGGAAGTCTTCTTGTTCGGTGATTTCGGCATATCGGTTCCAAGGACAAACTAACTGGCAGTCATCACACCCATAGATACGATTTCCCATTGGCTTGCGGAACTCTTCAGGGATCACGCCATCAAACTCAATGGTGAGATAAGAGATGCAACGCCGAGCATCCACAATTTTCTCATCAACGATTGCCTGTGTTGGGCATGAGGTGATGCATGCCTTACATTTGTCGCATTGGTCAACGCTCGGTTCATCAACTGGCAATGGCAAGTCGATAAGTAGTTCACCAAGGAAAAACCATGACCCACAGTCTTTATCCAAAATGAGTGAGTGTTTACCAGTCCAGCCTAATCCTGCTTTCTGTGCCAATGGACGCTCAAGGATTGGGGCGGAATCGACGAAAGGTCGATAGCCAAATTGCCCAACTTCTTGTTCAATAAGTTTGCCAAGCTTATTAAGCTGCTTTCTCACCAATTTATGGTAATCACGCCCTAGTGCGTAGCGGCTGATGTAAGCATGGTTTGTGTTTGCCAAATTGGAGGCAAACCTCGCCTCTGGTGGAAGGTAGTCCATACGGACACTGATGACACGCACAGTCCCTGGCAACAGCTCATCTGGTCTAGCGCGCATCATGCCATGACGAGCCATCCAGTCCATTGAGCCGTGATAGCCAGCATCGAGCCATTTTTGCAGGGCAGCTTCATGTTCACTAAGATCAACATCGCAGATACCGACTTTCTGAAAGCCAAGCTCTTTACCCCAAATTTTTATTTGTTGTGCGAGTTGTTCGTAGTTCATGTTTACCACCAAGATAAAGGGGGGCGGATCTTACCGGATCTTATTCAATGGTGCTACCAGAAAGTCGAGTAGCCAGGAGCGAGAATGAATTTTGAAACAAAGTTATCAAAAGTTGATTTAGGCATGAGAAATTTTGCTTATGCATTCAATAGAATCAGTTAATTAGGTTTTGTCTTTTTGGCTGTTTTTTCGCATATATGACATTTGAGAGCTTGTCTCTCAAAACCAACACAGTTTACTATTCCTGTTCTTTTGATTTTTATATAGTCAACGATCATTAGTTAGAGAAGCATCAATGAGCACGAAACAATTTAATCTTAAAGATGAGCATGAAACGGTAGCACTTGGAACCGCATTGGCTCAGCTTTGTTCTCAACAAACCACAATTTATTTGCACGGTGATTTAGGTGCGGGTAAAACAACATTTAGCCGTGGTTTTGTCCGTGCTCTTGGCCATCAAGGTAATGTAAAAAGCCCGACATACACGTTGGTCGAGCCTTATCAGTTGGATAAGTGGCAAGTTTACCATTTTGATCTTTATCGTCTTGCTGATCCTGAAGAACTGGAATTCATGGGGATTCGAGACTATTTCACTGATGATGCAATTTGTTTAGTTGAATGGCCTGAAAAAGGACACGGGTTGCTACCTAAGCCAGATCTTGATATGAACATTCGTTATCAGGGTGAGCAACGTATCGCGGAGCTAACCGCAAACAATGAATATGGTGAGCAACTACTCAGTCAATTGGAGCTATGTTGAGTCTTTCAAAATTTAGAGCAGTGGCGATGTTAGTCGCCACTTTTCTCCTTATCATCCCTAATTTAGCCTTTGCTAACGTCGTTAAAAGTTTCCGAGTTTGGCCTTCTCCTGATGAGACTCGAGTCGTCATCGATTTAAGCGCGGAAGCTACCTATTCTTATTTCTCTCTCTCTGGGCCAGATCGCTTAGTGGTGGATCTCAAAAACACCTCAATGCAAGCGAAGTTGCCGGTTACTGTCACTGACAGTCCAGTATTAAAACGTGTCCGTAAAAGTAGCCCGCCAAATAAAGACACTTACCGTCTAGTTTTTGAGTTAAAGAAAAGTGTCAAAGCTGAGTTATTCAAACTCAAGCCTACACCTGGGGGGCAATACGGCCATCGCTTAGTTATTGATTTGTCACATGGCTCGAACAAGTCGACGGCCACGAGTGCTTCAAAACCAAGTAAGCCAGCGTCACCGAGCAAAGATATGAGTACCGTGCATCGTGCACAAGAAATCCTTATTGCAATAGACCCAGGTCACGGTGGTGAAGATCCTGGCTCGATAGGTCCATCGCGTCGTAAGTATGAAAAAGACGCGGTATTGAGCATTGCTCGTAAGATTTCAGACCAATTGAATGCCGTTCCTGGTATCAAAACACGTATGACTCGTACCGGCGACTACTTCGTCAACTTAAATCGTCGTGTTGCAATTGCTCGTGAGAATGACGCTCATCTGTTGATCTCCATTCACGCTGACGCATTTACCTCACCTAAACCACGCGGTGGCTCGGTATTTGTGTTGAACACTCGCCGTGCGAACACTGAGATTTCTCGCTGGGTGGAAAATCATGAGAAACAATCAGAGTTGCTTGGTGGTTCAGGTACGGCTTTTGTTAGTAACTCCAGTGATCGCAATGTGAACCAAACCTTATTGGATCTTCAGTTCAGTCACTCTCAAAAGGAGGGCTATAAGTTAGCGACTGAGATTTTGGGCGAGATGGGCAAAGTTGCTCGTCTACATAACTCAAAACCAATTAATACCAGCCTTGCGGTATTACGTTCACCACAGATCCCATCAGTATTGGTTGAGACTGGTTTTATCTCTAACCCGACTGAAGAGAAGTTGCTATTCCAACGTTCTCATCAAGATAAGCTGGCGCGAGCGATTACTAAAGCCGTAGTAAAGTACTTGAAAGACAACCCACCAGAAGGGACGGTTTTCTCATCTTCAGCTAAGCCGACCGTTCATACCGTGAAACGTGGTGAGTCACTTTCTGTAATTGCGCAGAAATACGGCACGTCGACGAAAGCGATCATGAGTGAGAATAAGCTCAAGTCTAGTAGCTTGGCTGTTGGACAAAAACTAAAAATCCCGGGTATGGGAGCGGCTTCGATTGCTATTCCGAATAAGCCAAATACCGTTGAAACAAAGACGATCACCCACACCGTTAAATCAGGGGAGTTCCTCGGTAAGATCGCAAGTCACTACAAAGTGAAGATTGCAGATATTCGTAGGCAGAACAATCTCAAGTCAGATACCTTGTGGGTTGGTCAGAAACTGAAGATCACCGTTGCGGTAAAAGACAAACCAATCCGTAAGCACAAAGTTGCTCGTGGTGAATACCTAGGTAAGATTGCGTCGAAATACGGCGTGAGTGTATCCAGCATCCGCAAAGCGAATAACCTACGTTCTGATGAACTTGCCGTGGGACAGGTGCTGATCATTCCAAACAAATAAGTGAGCTTATAACTCATCATGACCATTAAGATCTTGCCCGCTCGTCTGGCAAACCAAATCGCGGCAGGGGAAGTGGTGGAAAGACCCGCCTCTGTCGTGAAAGAACTGGTAGAAAACAGTCTCGACTCTGGCGCTACTCGTATTGATATTGATATCGAGAAAGGTGGTGCCAAGCTGATCCGCGTGCGCGATAACGGCAAAGGGATTGTGAAAGATGAGTTAGGTCTGGCGTTGAGTCGTCATGCTACTTCTAAGATCCACACATTGGACGATCTTGAAGCCATCATGAGTCTGGGATTCCGCGGTGAGGCGCTAGCGAGTATTAGCTCTGTGTCGCGCTTAACCATGACTTCTCGCCCGGCTGCGCAAGAACAAGCGTGGAGTGCCTACTCGGAAGGGCGTGACATGAAGGTTAAACTCCAGCCGACGGCACACCCAATTGGTACCTCGGTTGAAGTCTTAGATCTGTTCTTTAATACGCCTGCACGCCGTAAATTCCTCCGCACCGAGAAAACCGAATTTGCCCACATCGATGAGCTGCTAAAGCGTATTGCGTTAAGTCGCTTTGATGTCACTATCAATGTTCGCCACAATGGCAAAATGATTCGCCAATACCGCGCGGCAAAAAATCAGCTTCAAACAGAAAAACGCATTGCTGCGGTATGTGGTAATGCCTTTGTGCGTAATATGCTTCGTATCGAATTGGAGCATCAAGGGCTCAAGCTTCATGGCTGGATAACTACGCCAGAAGGGGCGAGACAGCAGAGTGACTTACAGTACTGTTACGTGAATGGGCGTATGATGCGTGACAAGTTGATCAATCACGCGATTCGTCAAAGTTACGAAACGAGTTTAAAACCGGATCAATTCGCGGCGTATGTATTGTTTATTGAACTCGATCCGCACCAAGTGGATGTTAACGTGCACCCTGCGAAGCATGAAGTGCGTTTCCATCAAGCACGTCTGGTGCATGATTTCATCTATCAAGCGTTGGCAGATGCCCTTGCGCAAAGTTCAGTGATTGATAAACCGCACGTCAACAAGTCCGCGTTCCACCATACAGATCCTGCCGAGCCGATAGAACCGTTTGAGACGATGACGTCTGCGCTTGAAGCAGCAAGTTCGCCGGAGCCAGTAAGTAAACCGGATCAAACGGGTTCACCTGTACCTGAGCGAGTGTATCAAGCAATTGATAACACACCTGCCTATCCAGGGCGTTCAGACTATGAAGCGAAACCTCGCGATGGGGAATCAAGTGACGCTTCTGTACGAGAAGCGCGAGCGGCGGATTCTTTCAAGCGAACAGATTGGATTGAGTCAAAGCCAGCGCCTAAACCAACTTCAAGTAAAGAACAACGTCATGCCGAGCCTGCACCAAGTAAACAAGAAGTGCGTGCTTATCATGAGTTGCTTCAGACGCCTGATTTTGAGCCTCAAACAGAGGACCCAAAGGCGCCAGTCAGCACATCGGCAGAAGTCTCTTTACCGCCTGTTACGGAACTAAGTAAAGCGCTGGCTGTGGTGGACGAACAGTTTGTCTTGATGAGCAGCGACAGCGGTGTGGCTGTGGTTGCGCTGCCAAGAGCTGAATTTTATCGAACCAAAGGTCAGCTCACACCAAGCGATGGAGCGTTAAAAGCTCAGCCACTGTTGGTTCCATTATCCGTTAAGTTGGAGCCGGAATTGGTTGAGCTTGCACGCGATTATCAGCAAGAATTTGCGCAGTTGGGCATTCAATTGAAAGCTCGAAATGACAAAGCTTTGATGGTCATGGGTGTGCCATCACCACTGCGTCAACAAAACTTACAAAATTTGATACCAGATCTGTTATCTTACGCGCAAACTCGCGTGAGAGGAGAGGTGGCAACGGTTGAGCTGCTATCAGAGCTGATAGATTGGCTTGCTTTGCAGGTCACGACTGTTAAGAGCCACTATACTCTATCCGAAGCCATTCAAATTATTGCGGAACTTGAACAGCTAAGACATGGTCAATTGCCATTAGAAGACACGAAATTTGTGTCTGCTGTTGATTTCTCTGCCACGATTGCCAAATTAAGACCATGACAGACAAACTACCTTTGGCCCTCTTTTTGATGGGGCCAACTGCATCAGGTAAAACAGAGCTAGCGATTCGCCTGCGCCAGAAATATCAGGTTGAGATCATCAGCGTGGACTCAGCGTTGATCTACAAAGATATGAACATCGGTACTGCAAAGCCAGATGATCGTGAGCTAAGCCTAGCGCCGCATCGTCTTATCGATATTCTTGATCCCAGTGAAGCATACTCTGCGGCAGACTTTCGTCGTGATGCATTGCAGGCAATGGATGACATTGTTGCAGAAGGAAAAATTCCGCTGTTAGTCGGCGGCACCATGCTGTATTACAAAGCCTTACTTGAAGGCTTATCACCTCTTCCTGCTGCAAATCCTGAAATTCGTCAGCAAATTGAGCAAGAGGCATTGACTAAAGGTTGGTCGGTGTTGCACGATGAGCTGAAAGAGATTGATCCTGTATCAGCTGCGAGAATTCATCCAAACGATCCTCAACGCTTATCGAGGGCGTTGGAAGTATTCCGCATTTCAGGTAAAACTCTTACTGAGTTGACTCAAACAAAAGGTGATAGCTTGCCTTACCGAGTCAAACAGTTTGCAATAGCTCCCAAGGACAGGGCAGAACTTCACCGTCGAATTGAACTACGCTTCGAGAAGATGATGGAGGCAGGTTTTGAAGATGAGATGAAAGCGCTGTATGCGCGTGACGATCTTCATCCTGATCTCCCATCAATACGTTGTGTTGGTTACAGACAGATGTGGGAGTATTTAGACGGGGAGTGCTCTCGTGACGAAGCGATATTTCGTGGCGTCTGTGCAACTCGTCAATTGGCCAAGCGTCAAATCACCTGGTTACGCAGCTGGAATGATTTAACTTGGTTGGATAGCGACAACATTGAACAAGCACTCGAAACCATGTCAGAAGCAATAGCATCTGATTGAGATAGCTGTGTATAATGTGATCGTTTTTGCGTGATCGCACTCTCAAAGGATCTGTTATTGGCAGTTTTTATACTATGCTGCTAATTACTTAGGGTGCATTTTGATTCGTTTAGCTCAGATGCAAAAAGCAGTACCTTTTGCATTGCACCGCTAGCTAAATAATTACAACTACAAATTAAATAAGGAAAATAAAATGGCTAAGGGGCAATCTCTACAAGACCCATTCCTAAATGCGCTACGTCGTGAGCGTATCCCGGTATCTATCTACCTTGTGAACGGTATCAAACTACAAGGTCAGATCGAATCATTCGATCAGTTCGTGATTCTATTGAAAAACACTGTAAATCAAATGGTGTACAAGCACGCAATCTCTACAGTTGTTCCGGCTCGTCCAGTGAGCCACCACAGTGGTGATCGTCCTCAGGGTGACCGTCCACAAGAGAAATCTGAAGATTAATTCTTCATTTAGTATTGTTAAAATAAGGAGTTGATTGCTTGTTTGACCGTTATGAATCCGGTGAGCGAGCCGTACTTGTTCATATCAACTTCACGCAAGAAGGTGAATGGGAAGATCTGGCTGAATTCGAAATGCTGGTTTCTTCCGCTGGGGTTGAGGCGCTACAAGTTGTAACTGGTAGTCGTCAATCCCCACACCCGAAATACTATGTCGGAGAGGGTAAGGCACAAGAAATTGCTACTACGGTGCAATTAACGGGTGCTGAAATTGTGATTTTTAATCACTCCCTCTCTCCTGCCCAAGAACGTAACCTCGAAGCACTGTGCAAATGTCGAGTCCTCGACCGCACTGGTCTCATCCTCGATATTTTTGCCCAACGAGCACGAACACACGAAGGTAAGCTGCAAGTAGAGCTAGCCCAGCTTCGTCATATTTCTACTCGTTTGATTCGTGGTTGGACGCACCTTGAAAGGCAGAAAGGCGGTATCGGTCTACGTGGGCCGGGTGAAACTCAGTTAGAAACTGACCGTCGATTATTGCGTGACAGAATCAAAGCCATCCTTCGCCGACTTGAAAAAGTAGCGAAGCAGCGTGAACAAGGGCGCCGTGCCCGAAACCGAGCAGAAATCCCAACGATTTCTCTTGTGGGTTACACCAACGCGGGTAAGTCGACACTCTTCAACCGTATAACAGAAGCTGGCGTTTATGCCGCAGATCAACTGTTTGCTACTCTTGATCCTACCTTACGTAAGATAGAGTTAGCAGATGTAGGGCCTGCAATACTTGCAGATACCGTTGGTTTTATCCGACATCTACCTCACGATTTGGTTGCTGCCTTCAAAGCAACCTTGCAAGAAACGCAAGAAGCTGACATTTTGTTACATGTTGTTGATGCCAGTGATGAGCGTTTTCGTGAGAATATTCAAGCTGTTCATGAAGTTTTAGAAGAGATCGACGCACATGAAGTGCCGACGCTCGTAGTAATGAACAAGATTGATAATCTAGAAGAGCAGAAACCACGTATAGAACGTGATGAGGAAGGTATACCTCGTGCGGTCTGGGTCTCTGCGATGGACGGATTGGGCATTGATCTCCTGTTTGATGCGCTGACAGAACGTTTGGCGTCGCAAATGGTTGAGCATCAGTTGCGAATTCCTCCACAGTATCAAGGACGATTCCGTAGTACATTCTTCCAAATGAAGTGTATTCAACGTGAGGAATATGACCAGGAAGGTAACTTGTTGATCGATATTCGAATGCAACAGGTTGATTGGTCTAGACTTGAAAAAAGAGAAGGGGCAGTTTTAGTCGACTTTATAGTCACTTAAAGGACTGCTACAGTATAACGTCATATCAAATGATGGAGCTTTCTAATGGCGTGGAATGAGCCTGGAAATAACAACGGCAACAATGGCCGCGATAATGACCCTTGGGGTAATAATAATCGTGGTGGCCAGCGTCCTGGTGGCCGAGATCAAGGTCCGCCAGATTTAGATGAAGTGTTCAGCAAACTGAGTCAAAAGCTGGGTGGTAAGTTTGGTAAAAAAGGCGGCGGTGGTTCTTCTATCGGCGGTGGCGGTGGCGCAATTGGCTTCGGCGTGATTGCAGTTATTGCGATTGCGGTGTGGTTCTTCGCTGGTTTTTACACCATCGGTGAAGCAGAGCGTGGCGTTGTGCTGCGTTTAGGTAAATACGACCGTATCGTAGACCCAGGTCTGAACTGGCGTCCTCGTTTTATTGATGAATACGAAGCGGTTAACGTGCAAGCGATTCGTTCGTTACGTGCATCTGGTCTAATGCTGACTAAAGATGAAAACGTAGTAACGGTAGCGATGGACGTTCAATACCGTGTTGCTGACCCATACAAATACCTGTACCGCGTAACTAATGCAGACGATAGCTTGCGTCAAGCAACAGATTCTGCACTACGTGCAGTAATTGGTGACTCACTAATGGATAGCATCCTAACAAGTGGTCGTCAGCAAATTCGTCAAAGCACTCAAGAGACACTAAACCAAATTATCGATAGCTACGATATGGGTATCGTGATTGTTGATGTGAACTTCCAGTCTGCGCGTCCGCCAGAGCAAGTTAAAGATGCGTTTGATGATGCAATCGCAGCGCGTGAGGATGAAGAGCGTTTCATCCGTGAAGCAGAAGCGTACAAGAACGAAATCTTGCCTAAAGCAACAGGTCGTGCTGAGCGTTTGAAGAAAGAAGCGCAAGGTTACAACGAGCGTGTAACCAACGAAGCTCTTGGTCAAGTAGCTCAGTTTGAAAAACTACTGCCTGAATACCAAGCTGCACCAGGTGTAACGCGTGATCGTCTGTACCTAGATGCGATGGAAGAAGTGTACTCAAGCACATCTAAAGTGCTGATTGACTCTGAATCAAGCGGTAACCTTCTATACCTTCCAATTGATAAGTTGGCTGGTCAAGAAGGTCAAACAGACACCAAACGTAAATCGAAGTCGACGTCAACGTACGATCACATTCAATTAGAGTCTGAACGTGCTCAGCAAGACACTTCGAACACACAGTCTCGTTCAACTGGTTCACGTCAAGGGAGATACTAAGAATGCGTAAGTTAATGATCCCTGTATTGGTAATCGCACTGGCATTAATGCTGATGTCACTGTTTGTGATTCCTGAAGGTGAGCGTGGTATTGTGGTTCGATTCGGTCGTGTCTTGAAAGATAACAACGACATCACTCGCATTTACGAGCCGGGTCTGCATTTCAAAATGCCACTGTTTGACCGAGTTAAGCAGTTAGATGCGCGTATCCAAACAATGGATGGTCGTGCTGACCGTTTCGTAACGTCTGAGAAAAAAGACGTAATCATCGATACCTACGTGAAGTGGCGTATTGAAGATTTCGGTCGTTACTACCTAGCAACTGGCGGTGGTAACACACTGACAGCTGAAGCGCTTCTTGAGCGTAAGGTAACAGACGTGCTACGCGCAGAAATCGGTTCTCGTGAAATCAAGCAAATCGTATCTGGTCCACGCAATAATGACGTACTTCCAGAAGATGCAAACAGTGATGAAGTGAGTACTGAAGCTGCTCGTGAAGCATTGGAAATCGATGGTGAACGTGACCTAATCATGTCTGAAGTGTTGAAAGACACGCGCGATAGTGCAATGAAAGACTTGGGTGTTCGCATCGTTGACTTCCGTATGAAGAAGATCAACCTACCAGATGAGATCAGTGAATCTATCTACCGTCGTATGCGCGCAGAGCGTGAGTCGGTAGCGCGTAAGCACCGTTCTCAAGGTCGTGAGAAAGCAGAAGTTATCCGTGCACAAGCTGAGCTTGAAGTGGCAACAATTCTTGCTGAAGCAGACAAAACAGCTCGTGTAACACGAGGTGAAGCGGATGCAGAAGCGGCGAAGATCTACGCGAATGCGTACAACAAAGATCCTGAGTTCTTCAGCTTCCTACGTTCTCTAAAAGCTTACGAAAAATCGTTCAGCTCTAAGAGTGACATCCTTGTACTGGATCCGAAGAGTGAGTTCTTCCAATACATGAACAATGCGAAAGGCGCAGAAGCGAAATAAGCTAAGCGTTACAGCAAATTAAAAAGGCTCCGTGATGGAGCCTTTTTTGTATCTTTTGGTATCTGTTGGATAAATATCGGATAGGCACCGCGAGTATGTTAACTCATCATGATGGCGATCACGGCGCCCGCTACCACTAAACAACCGCCAATGCGACGCAACTGGTTATCCGGTTGCTCACTTAACTGAGCGACCATGTTGCGCCAACCATTTGGAGCGATCAACGGTCCAATACCTTCAACGATCAATACTAGCCCTATCGCTAGCCAAATAGACTCTGACATCATGATCCCTAGTCGAATTCTGAAAAGTAAATATTATCAGTGATGTAGTGATTTCGAAATGAGTAAGATTGGCGAGTTTGCATTCTGGTATCCACTCTGTGAACAAAAAATGACTGCAAGAAGTGTGATTCGGTGCTAGAATCCATTTTTAACTAGCAATCAGACTTGGAAAGATGGGAAATAACGTAGTCGTTCTAGGCACCCAATGGGGTGACGAAGGTAAAGGTAAAATTGTAGACCTTTTAACTGAAGATGCAAAATACGTGGTACGCTACCAAGGCGGTCACAATGCAGGTCACACACTTGTAATTGACGGTGAAAAAACCGTTCTTCACTTAATTCCATCAGGTATCCTTCGCGATAACGTAAAATGCGTTATCGGTAACGGTGTTGTACTATCGCCTGAAGCTCTAATTAAAGAAATGAAACCTCTTGAAGAGCGCGGCATTCCAGTACGCGAACGTCTTTTCATTTCTGAAGCATGTCCTCTAATTCTTCCTTACCACGTTGCAATGGACCAAGCTCGCGAAATCGCTCGCGGTAAAAAAGCTATCGGTACTACTGGCCGTGGTATTGGTCCAGCATACGAAGATAAAGTTGCTCGTCGCGGTCTGCGCGTTGGCGATCTATTCGATATGGAATCTTTCGCTGAGAAACTAAAAGAAGTAATGGAATTCCATAACTTCCAACTAGTTAACTTCTACAAAGCTGAAGCAGTAAGCTACGAAGAAGTACTTGAGCAAGCGAAAGGTTACGCTGAACTACTAACTTCTATGGTTATCGACGTAACTGACGAACTAGACGCAGCACGTAAGCGCGGCGACAAGATCATGTTCGAAGGTGCACAAGGTACGCTACTTGATATCGACCACGGTACTTACCCATACGTAACTTCTTCTAACACAACTGCTGGTGGTGTTGCTGCAGGTTCTGGTTTCGGTCCTCGTCATATCGGTTACATCCTTGGTATCGCGAAAGCTTACTGTACTCGTGTTGGTGCAGGTCCATTCCCGACTGAGCTATACGACGGTCTAGACAAGCAAGATCCAGTAGGTAAACACCTAGGTGAAGTGGGTCACGAGTTCGGTGCGACAACAGGTCGTCTACGCCGTACTGGTTGGTTCGATGCTGTTGCTATGCGTCGCGCAATCCAAATCAACTCTGTATCTGGTTTCTGTCTAACTAAACTAGACGTACTAGATGGTCTAGAAGAGCTAAAAATCTGTACTGGTTACAAGATGGAAGATGGCTCTACGCTAGAAGTATCTCCGATGGCTGCTGAAGCATTCGAAAAAGCAACGCCTATCTACGAAACAATGCCTGGTTGGTCTGAGAACACATTCGGTGCGAAATCAATCGACGAGCTACCACAAGCTGCTCTAGATTACATCAAGCGTATCGAAGAGCTAACTGGCGTGCCAGTAGACATCATCTCAACTGGTCCTGACCGTAACGAAACCATCATTAAGGTTCACCCATTCGAAGCTTAATCGATACTCGTTAGAGATTTTTAAAAACCGGCTATGATGGCCGGTTTTTTATATTTGTGAATTAGAGCTGTTGGTGAAAAATTGTACTCGATATGGCAAGTTGTTGCCGTTAAGATTGGGCAAGAGGCAAAAATTGCCTAAAGCTTAACTAACCTTTGCCGATAAGGTAATCAAGCAGAGGAGATCCTTGGCTGATCTTTGGTTTCTTAGATACCTTAAAGAGTACATATATGAAGTTACGAACAGTGGCTGCTTCACTGTTATTGATGCTGAGTGCAACATCGGCTAAGGCAAATGTTGCCGATGTAGGGGCGCCAGTTCCTATCTACACCGAAGCAGAATTGATTAAGCTTATTGAGCAGAATAAGCATCTAGAGCGCGTGCGCGCTGATAACTGCCAGCTAGTGGAAGATATCGTTGCACGTGCGACGCGCATTAACTTGCCGTCTTATGAATTCCTTTATGGCGACATGCTAGCGTGGGGTGTATGTGTAGAACAAGACGTAGAACTCGGTCTTTATTACATGGAAAACGCAGCACATCAGGGCTTACCTGCCGCACTAGAGCAACTTGGTCGTTACTATTCTCGTGGTACTTTAGTCCAACAAGATAAAGAGCGTGCGATCCCATACCTGCGTGAAGCCGCATCGATGGGCAACTTGAATGCGCGTATTCATCTTGCCGAACTATTACTGCGCGATTACGGTAGCCCGCTCGACTACGAAGATGCCTACCGTTGGTTGTATAACTCGGTGACTGCGGATAAGAGGCAACATAAGCGTATTGCGATGCTGAGAAATGGTCTTGAGCAACGTATGCCGCAAAACATTATTGCGCGAGCCAAGCGCCGCGACACCTTCTGGTAAATGTACTCTTAAAATACCAGTAACTTCATAAAGCTCTGCGAATAGATACAACAAAGCCCACATCATGTGGGCTTTGTTGTTTTTCCCGACGAGTAATCGTGAGCGATTAAACGACTTTGTGTGGACCGAAGCACTCGTAATGGAACTGCTCTTGCGCTACGCCAAGCTCAAGCAGTTGTTTCGCGACGTGCTGCATAAAGCCAACCGGGCCACAGAAGTAGACTTGTACGTTGTCTTGCTTAAGAGCAGCTTCAATTTCATTTAAGTTGACGAAACCCGTGAATTGGAAGTCTTCACCAATCTTATCTTCTGCTGTTGGTTGGTTGTACCAAACCAACGAGTTCATGTTTTCTTTTGCATTCACGATTTGGTTTACGTGCTGTTTGAATGCGTGCTGTTGGCCGTTTTCTGCTGCGTGCACCCATGTTACTGGCGCTTGGTGCTCAGAAAGGCTCTCAAGCATCGATAGAGTCGGAGTTAGACCAACGCCCGCTGACACCAAAACAACTGGTGTAGCCGCGTCCACATCCATAAAGAAATCACCCGCAGGTGCAGCAAGTTGTACCTTATCGCCGATGTTCAACTCATCGTGAAGGAAATTCGATACTTTACCGCCTTGTTCGCGTTTTACCGAGATACGGTAAGTGTTCTCTTGAACCGCAGAGGATAGGCTGTATTGGCGAATCTCTTGGTTTTCGAACTTATCACTGTTGATGTAGATACCTAGGTATTGGCCTGGTTTGTACTCAGAAACCACTTCACCATCGGTTGGTTTGAAAACAAAGCTACAGATGTTTTCACTTTCAAGCTGCTTGCCCACCAACTCAAATTCGCGCAGCCCACGCCAGCCACCTTGAAGTGCGGCATTCTCTTGGTAGATTTGCTCTTCACGTTGAATGAATACGTTGGCAAGCACGCCGTAAGCTTCTGCCCATGCATCAATCACTTCTTGGCCTGGTGAGAACAGCTCATCGATAGTCGCCAGTAGGTGTGTACCAACGATTTGGTACTGATCTTTAGTGATCATAAAGCTGGTGTGCTTGTGGGCGATCTTCTCTACTGCACCAAGCAGGGCTGGTAGGTTATCGATGTTGGCTGCGTAAGCACAGATTGCATTAAATAGAGCTTCACGTTGGTCACCGTTACGCTGATTGCTCATGTTGAAAATGTCTTTCAACTCAGGGTTATGGGTGAACATACGATCATAAAAGTGTGCGGTTAACTTTGGACCAGTTTCTGCAAGCAGTGGTGCGGTTGCTTTTACGATATCAATGGTTTGATTGCTGAGCATAATGACTTCCTATTTAAAGTTGTATTTATAATGCATGTTTAAAGTTGTATCTCAAATGTATCTTTCGATCAAGAAAAGATTTACACTTTTGCTACTAGAGAGGATAGCAATATGCAGTTAACCAGCTTTACCGATTACGCGCTAAGAACCCTGATTTACTTGGCTTCACTGCCTAAAGATGAGCTGACAAACATTACTGAAGTGACTGATTTATTTGGTGTATCACGGAACCATATGGTGAAGGTGATCAATCGCCTTGGTCAGCTTGGCTATGTGCACACCGTTCGCGGGAAAAATGGTGGTATTCGTTTATTGAAGGCTCCAGAAGAGATTACCGTGGGGGGAGTCGTGCGCGATTTAGAGCCGTTAGATTTGGTGAATTGTTCCGTGGAATTTTGTCACATCACGCCAGCATGCCGCCTAAAAGAAAAGCTCGCCAAAGCGAAAATGGCTTTTCTTGCGGAATTGGATGGCTGCACGATTGAAGAACTATTGAGTGATAATTCGGAACTGCTAATCTTACTTGCTCGTCCATAGTGTTGTTTACGCCTTTAAAATCCTCTTACTAAGACTCTTTTTTAAAGCAATTTCTGTAGCTTATCGAGAGACTCGGATATACTAGCTCTATACCTTCCTTGCTAGATAGGCGTGCCTATGTCAGACAACATTCCAAACGATCCTTTCGCAGATCGTGAATCCAAAAATTACGAAAATCCAATCCCAAGCCGAGAGTTCATTCTTGAGTTTCTAGAAGAAGCGGGCGTGCCGATGAATCGCAATGATTTGTTCGAAGCGCTGAAACTTGAAGGTGAAGAGCAGTACGAAGGTTTGCGCCGTCGATTGCGTGCAATGGAGCGTGATGGTCAGCTCGTGTTTACGCGACGTCAGTGCTACGCGTTGCCAGAAAAGCTAGAGATGGTGAAAGGTTACGTAATTGGCCACAAAGATGGTCATGGTTGGGTTCGTCCAGAAGGCAGTGTTGGCAAGGATAATGACATTGTGCTGCCACATCACCAGATGAAACACATCATCCATGGTGACTACGTGCTGGTACAACCAACAGATAACAGCAAACGTGGTCGTCGTGAAGGTCGTCTTGTGCGCGTTTTAGAAGAGCGCAACACGCAGATCGTGGGTCGTTTCTTCCTTGAATACGGTTACTCATACGTTGTCCCTGATGACTCGCGCATCAGCCAAGACATCTTGATCCCAAATGAGCACAAAGCGGGTGCCCGTATGGGTAACGTGGTCGTGATTGAGATTACCGATCGTGGCTCTCGTTCTCGCGGCATGATGGGTAAAGTGGTTGAAGTGCTTGGTGAAAACATGGCGCCGGGCATGGAAACACAAATTGCAATCCGTACCCACCAAATTCCACACGATTGGCCTGCAGCCGTCGATAAACAGATCGAAAATCTGGGCGAAGAAGTTCCAGAAGAAGCAAAAGAAGGTCGTGTCGATCTGCGTGACTTACCGTTGATAACCATTGATGGCGAAGACGCTCGTGACTTTGATGATGCGGTGTACTGTGAGAAGAAAAAGAGCGGCGGTTGGCGTCTATGGGTAGCGATTGCTGACGTAAGTTACTACGTACGCACAGACTCTGCGCTGGACAAAGAAGCCATCAACCGTGGTAACTCGGTGTACTTCCCATCGCAAGTTGTGCCAATGCTACCTGAAGTGCTATCAAATGGTTTGTGTTCACTTAACCCGCAAGTTGATCGCTTGTGTATGGTATGTG